>VAPK010577382.1_pt1 | contig 16213 bp, 13 predicted proteins | sample 3395031 | NCBI WGS metagenome assembly VAPK01 (sample SAMN08290443, study PRJNA428436) | hydrothermal vent metagenome | isolation source: Deep-sea hydrothermal vent chimney 1 | place: Pacific Ocean: Juan De Fuca Ridge
ACACTCTTATCCAGCAAGTACTATTTTCATCCTCTTTACCTAACCTGTCCCAATGAAATTGAACTTTTACTCGCCCGTATTTATCAGTCCAGATTTCTTCCCCGCTTTTACCAACGACTATAGCGGTTTGTGTCCCTACAATCACGGGTTGTTTTGTTACCCGCACAGGCCTAAACTGTTGTGTTGAATTTATCGCGGTAAATTGACAATGAAATACCTGCCCAGCCCCTCCCATACCAGAAATTAACGCATCACCTTCTATAAAATAAGTTGCCGCAACAATATAATGTTTGGTATTTTGCTCATCAAAATAAAAATCCTCTAGGGTAAACTCCATACCAGCTTGTAAACCCATTGCATTACCACTGCCCTGAGTAATTGAATAAGCTGTTTGGGATTCATCAATTCTGGTATCCGTTAATTTTGTTCCCTCTGCAGTCTTAGTATATTCACCTGGATAATCATAGACCTCCATATCATCATCTAAATGCTTGCCTTTATTAAATGATTTAGCGGTTAAATCTGAACTAGGAGCTTCAAAATCAAAATCATTTAATTCAAATTTACCACTACAAACCTTATGCTCAGTTACCCATTCAGATATATGGTCACGCTCTCTAGCTTCTGCATTTTCAGGAGGAAAGTAAGGAATGGTATCGTAACCACTAACCGTTTGATACTTCGAATTATCATCAGTCACAATCAATTGATGTTTGCCATCATCATGCTTGAAAAAATAATAAATACCATGATGTTCCATTAACCGGCTGATAAAATCAAAATCAGTTTCTCGATATTGCACACAATAATCCAATGTTTCATAAGTACTCGACAAGTCCATTATAAAGTCAGCTGAAGAATAATCAGCAAACACATCTTCAATAATATTTACAACTGATTTATCTTGAAATATCTTACAATCAGCTGATAGAGTAAGTAGCCATAACCAAGGCCTTAAAATAGTTCTATAAGTAGAAAAATTTTTAATAAGACCCGTATGTTTAAACTGAGCAACCACGCCATTTAAATAACGTGTTCCACCAGAAGTCATGTTCAGTTCAACCGTCATTCCTTTTCCTAATAAATCAGTCGCATCAACGGAACCTTTTCCAATTTCTCTGATAAGTTCAATCTCAAACTCAAACAGCCGCCCCATTTCTTCAGTGCCTGTGAGTCGATAAAATATTAGCTCATCTTCACCTAAGGGTGTAGTAATTGAAACGCTACGGTTTTCTTTTTTCATAATTTTCTTCTTTTTGTCTTATGAAACGGTAGAAACTATAAAATAAATAAAAATAATTATTATTGTAACGGAAACATAAGTAAACCTTAGTCTATTTCCCAACAGTACATATTTATTAATCTATTTTTGATTAATCCGACACCGTCGCTAAGTCACTGACATCACCACACCAATTTACTGGCAGAATACCATCGCGAACATAGCGATGAAAGGTGGAATAAGACCAATCCTGCACTTGCGATACATAACCATGCTTAACGGGATTAACGTGACAGTAATCAATATGGCTTGCATAATCTAATTCTGTGGTAATCGTATGCTCCCAGTAACGCCTTTGCCATATACCTCGCTCTTTACGTTTACGGCGTGTCGCCGACAAATGTTCAGAACGAGGCAACCCTTTTGAAAATATGAGTTTTATCAATCGCCAGCGTACTGGAAAATCATCTGTATCAGGAGGCAATGTCCAGACACAATGCAGATGATCCGGCAAAACCACCCAAGCATCAATATGGAAGGGGTATAATCGCCGTACTCGCCGCACAGAGTCACGCAATAAATCAATATTGTCGGTCAACAGCGTTTGTTGTCGTTCCAGTAAATTCACCGTAAAGAAATAACAACCACCTGCGACAAAGTTGCGTCGATAATTTGGCATATCACCCTTCTTTCCAAAAATTAAATCAAACGTAGGGCGGTTTCGCGATAGCAAACCGCCATGCCCAATAAATCACCATCGTTTAACCAATCTATTTAACAAACAGCTTGGTAAATTCATAAGCATATTATTCATCAGCGGCTTGGTTTATGGTGGATTGCCTATCGGCGAATCCACCCTACAATTCGTCTGCCTTAAGTATTTAGTTAGTTAAAATAATCCTGTAGTTTTGAACTTTAAACTTCCCATACCCTGTAGAACCTACAATATTTTCATTTTTAATTTTAAGTTTATATTTTTTTCTCAAAAGAGTAACGTCCCCATTATAAGCTTTACCTTCAAATAATTTTCCTACTTCATATTTATACCCCTCATGCAAAATATAACCAGGGTGTGTCTTTTGGTTCCCATCATGATCTCGTGCCCAATGGACAATTTCATGTAAGATTGTAGATTCAAGTACTTTTTGCATTTCATCTGATTTTGGATATCGTTCAAATGCAAAAGCGATATCATTATCTATATAAATTGTATTTGTTTTATGTTTATACCTGCCATTAGAGTTACGTATCTTCACTTTACCGTCAACTTCCTTTTCCTTTACAAGGTTTTTAATCCGAATATATGGCTTACCTCCGTACCCTAAGACATTTTCAATGTCATTTTCTCTTACATGTGAATACTTCATAAAAGCCCTGCATACTCGCCTTTGCCTTTTGATACTATTAAACATAAAATTTTCTACATACTTAACTGTTTCTGGAAAAATTTCTTTATAAATTGATACTCTTTTATTAGACCATTTCATTGTTTTAGTCCTTTTCTAAAATGTCACATACTAAGTTGACCAGTAGAATTATTTCGTTAAATAGCGCAACTATTCGCCTCAAATGATCGAAAAAACTGACTCAAAATGGATTTCCCTCGCTACGGTTTCTATTCTCGGACAGCCTCCTAGTGAAAACCCACCCTGTGAATTACGACTTTGTTGTTAAAAAAAGAGGTTTATCCAAAGCCCACATCAGCGGCTTCGTTTTGGTGGATTGCCTACCGGCAAACTCACCCTACAATTGATCCACCTTACGAGTTCGCCGCACAGAGTCACGCAACAAATCAATATTTGGCATATCACCCTTCTTTCCAACAATTAAATCAAACGCAGGGAGGTTTCACGAAAGTATACCTCCAATCGATACACTACAATATCAATAAACGAAATCACTTGGAAAATTCAGACAGTATCAGGTTTATGGCTCTGGTCATGATAGACTGCTAAGTACCCACGTAAAATTAATTTAACAAAAACAACTGTCATTCCTGCATGCTCTTAGCAGGAATCCATCTGACCTACGCAGTAGATTCCCGATAAGAACACTCGGGAATGACGAAAATAAATTGTTAAGTTAATCATGCCTGTCTACTTATCGCGAATCCACCTTATAATTACCCTATCTTACGAGTTAAAAGTAATGACACGACCTGAAGTTAATTAGTTTACCCCACAGCCGAAACAATATTATTTCTCATATCTAGTGACATGCCTGTTATAACGTAAAATCCATTTCTCCATGAAGCTTCCACCCTCTCAGTCGCCTCAACCTGTACTCTCGGTCGGTCAGAGAATGTTCCTCCCTTCACTTGAATTCGCTCATAATGACAAGCTGTAAAAAATAATTGCCCTGTTTTTTTTCTGGCAACTATCCTTCTCATTCCTCTTTTGGATATTCCAGGTGTTGGAACCGTATATTCAAGATATTGACCAGAAGGTAAATCTCCAAACCTATTGCCAAATGGCTTATCATCTTGACTATAAAGAAATGGCCCCTTGCTAATAATTAATTCAATAGTCCTTTTTGCTTCAGGGGGTAGAAAATCATAACTCAGGGCATAAAGAGAATTTCCCATTCCCTCTCCACGCCCTAACATTCCATGCTCACGCATTCCATGAGCCTCGATAGAATTATCTTGTTTTTTTTCAATAGTCACTGGGTTAGGCATATATTAAACTCCTTTTGATTAGCTTAGAAAGGTGTAAAAAAAGAAAAGTCAAACCTTAAATTTTGTAAGACTTTAAGCCAGTAACTTAATATTGCAGTATACAAAATTTTCAAATTAAGATACAAACCATGATAGAGTCAGCTTATAATTTTTTCTATTATCAATAGAATATTAAGATACTTTTTCTCACCTACTTATCGGCGAATCCATCCTACAATTGACCCATCTTATGAATTAACTTTTCATTGCATTCGCAATTGCACCTTTCATAAAATCCTCAAATGAAGCAGCACAAATACCCTTGATTGCTTTACGGGCAATTTCACCTTCTTTATCATTTTGTTTTGCATAATCATATAAAGCGGCTGCCCTTTGTTTTCTACCTTTACCTTTTGTTCCTTTTATAGCCTTATATATTGCTCGCCCAGTACGAGCAATCATAACTCCGGGCTGACCTATTACAGTTGCATTTGCAATACCATATGCAGTTTTATTTTTTGCTTTACCCATACAACTAATAATAATACCCTCAAGGTCTTGAAGCCCTAAAACATGTGCCTCGAACCTACATTCCTCTAAGAGTGCAATTGTTTTTTGAGCATCATAAACATTTAACCCACCTTGGACAGCTGAGCCAATCAGTCCCAATGCGGTACCGGCAATAGCTCCTGCTGGACCAGCAGTACTCGTAGCTGAAGCAAATGCTGAAACCCCAGAAGCACATGCACTACCAAGTTTAAGGGCACCTTGCCCAATGGCTCTTCCATTAAAACCATCAGTACTATCATATAAACCACTGGTACCATTCATACCAAAACCACTAGCGACCCCCGTCGCTTGCCCCATTCCACCTTTAAAAGCGTTTACCTGGCTATATGTTGTCATGTTCTTTCTCCTCAGTTATGCCTGAATTTTTTCAAAAAGTAAAAATAATTATATTGTGTATTTTCTTAGTTCATTTCAATTCTTAAATGCCAAGATAAATTAAGCAGTTATTAACAGATTGTTCCTCATTTAAAACCCATAAACAAACTCTCCATCGCTAACACTAACATGAACTCTCTCAATTGATTGACCCTCCATCATCCGAGTCAAAAATTCAGTACTAATGCTAGGCAGCATGGTATTGGTTAAAATCGCGTCAATCATCCTCCCCCCACTTTCCAGTTCAGTACACCGTTCAGCAATTAATTTAATTACATCGTCGTCATAAGTAAATGGTACTTTATGATTTTCGAGTATCCGTTTTTCTATGCGTCCTAATTGTAACTTGGTAATAAGAGCTATCATTTCATCACTCAGTGGATAGTATGGAATCACAACCAAGCGGCCTAACAGTGCTGGTGGAAAAACCTTTAATAATGGCTCACGTAAAGCTTTAGCGATACCTTCGGGTTCAGGCATTAAATCAGGATCTTTACAGAGATTGGTAATTAAATCCGTACCAGCATTGGTGGTTAATAAAATCAAGGTATTTTTAAAATCAATGATCCGCCCCTCACCATCTTCCATCCAACCTTTATCAAATACCTGAAAGAAAATTTCATGTACATCGGGGTGGGCTTTTTCCACTTCATCTAGTAATACCACAGAATAAGGTCGTCGCCTGACAGCTTCAGTTAATACCCCACCTTCGCCATAACCAACGTAGCCAGGAGGTGCTCCTTTTAAGGTAGAAACAGTATGTGCTTCCTGATATTCACTCATGTTAATAGTGATTACATTTTGCTCACCGCCGTATAAAGTTTCAGCCAATGCTAATGCAGTTTCAGTTTTACCAACGCCTGAGGTTCCTGCCAGCATAAAGACCCCAATAGGCTTACCTGGGTTATCCAAACCTGCACGTGATGTTTGTATACGCTTAGCAATCATATCTAAAGCATGACGCTGACCAATAATACGTTTTTCAAGGTTGTCTGCAAGGTGAAGTATATTTTCCACTTCATTTTTAACCATTTTTCCAACAGGTATACCTGTCCAGTCACCCACAACAGCAGCAACCGCTTGATGATCAACGCTGGGTAAAATCAGCGGGGTTTCACCTTGAAACTTATGCAATTGTTTTTGTAAGTCTTTTAGCTCTGTCAATAAAACATCATGACCTAGTGGGCTCTCAGTTTCATCAGCCGTTTCTTCAACAGACTTTTCTAAATCACTATCAGTCCCTTCAACTTTTCCTGTTCGCTCACGCAGTTGTTTACGTAAATCTAAAATTTTAACAACTAATTCACTCTCAGTATTCCAACGCTCCTCTACAGCGGTTAGCCTTTCAGTTTCTTCAGCCAACTTTTCAGTAGCCAATGATTCTCTCTCAGAAACATCTATCCCTACCGCTTTTTCTTTAGCAATGATTTTTAATTCCGTTTCTAAAGCAGATATACGTTTACGACTGTCATCGACTTCTGCAGGCACTGCATGTTGAGAAATTGCCACTCGGGCACAAGCTGTATCCAAAAGGCTGACCGATTTATCGGGTAGTTGTCGCGCAGGAATATATCGATGTGATAATCTAACAGACGCTTCTAAAGCTTCATCTAAAACCTGTACTTGATGATGTTTTTCCATTACGGAAGCAACCCCCCGCATCATTAAAATAGCTTTCTCTTCGCTTGGCTCATCAACTTGAACCACTTGAAAGCGACGTGTCAAAGCAGGATCTTTTTCGATATGTTTTTTATATTCAGCCCATGTGGTTGCAGCAACTGTTCTTAACGTGCCCCTGGCTAAAGCTGGTTTCAACAGGTTAGCAGCATCACCAGTCCCTGCTGCTCCACCGGCACCAACCAAGGTATGTGCTTCATCAATAAACATAATAATTGGCTTTTCTGAGGCTTGAACCTCTTCAATCACTTGTCTCAAGCGATTTTCAAATTCGCCCTTCATACTTGCACCAGCTTGTAATAAACCCACATCTAAAGTACGTAAAGTGACATCTTTTAAACTGGGAGGTACATCACCTGCAACAATTTTTTGTGCAAACCCTTCTACAACCGCTGTTTTACCTACACCTGCTTCGCCAGTCAGAATAGGATTATTTTGACGACGACGCATTAATATATCTATCAGTTGACGAATTTCCACATCTCGACCGACAATAGGATCCATTTCCCCTTCGCGCGCCTGTGCAGTTAAATCAACAGTAAATTGTTTTAAGGCTTCCTGTTTACCCATTTGTGCAGCTGGCATGGCTCCACTTGCTTCACCCGGTACAGCACCGCCGCCGACTTGAAAACCATCATTAGCATACAGGCCTTCTTCTGGGGAACTGGCGACAACTTCTGCAAATTTATCCGTTAATGTTTCTAATTTGATTTTTTCAAATTCCTTTGAAATATTGAGCAAAGCATTATGTAAATGTTTGGTTTTTAGAATACCGACAATTAAATGTCCTGAACGAACCTGGTTTTCACCAAACATTAAGGTACCAAAAACCCACCCACGTTCAACAGCGTCTTCCACATGCTGAGATAAATCAGATATTGAAGTAGAACCTCTAGGCAGTGAATCCAGTGAATCAGTAAAGTCCTTAGCCAACCGACCTGGATCCATATTAAATTGCTTAATAATTTGGTGTAAATCAGAATCCTGTAATTGCAAAATCTGGTGCAACCAATGAATTAATTCCACATAGGGGTTACCACGCATTTTACAAAATACGGTGGCACTTTCTATACCTTTATAACAAACACTATTTAGTTTCCCAAATAAGGCAACTCTACTAATTTCTGACATTGCAATCCCTCTTGATTTGTTTTCTTTTTACAGATTAAATTTCATTTATAGATTTAACACCACTGGATTAGTATCTTTTAACGATGTTCTTAGCCCTAACCAGCTTGTCCAGCCTAAACGCTCGCTTCCTCCGAGACGAATACCTTTAATTTCTTCTGATTTAAGAATAAGATTTATATCCCAAATCATTTCCAAGCCAATATAGTTTTTTACAATAGCCATTAGCTTTTCCAACCGTTTCCCTGATGGCAATAAACTCTCATACTGTTGCAGGGTTAATGGCCCAAAAACCAGTCTGAATTTGTTTTGACATCCCCAAACCCGGCTCCCTAGCACAGTCGATAAGCCTAATGAACAGGTTAAGGGGGATCGCCCTAGTCTTGATAAGTCTGAAGCTTGTATTTCCAACCATTCACCTATAAATTCTTTAAGGCTAACAGGCAATTTAAAAAAATCTTCAATAATTGCCTTTAGCCCATCCGCATTTTTTGCATGATTTGATAAATGCCCTGCATAATGCAGTTTAGCCAAATCAGGCATTGCATCTCTTTGTAATAAAGTCGTATCGCCTATACCTAATAATGAACCTGTATAGTTTGAAAACCTGTCATTACCTGGCCTATCAAAATTAAAAGTGGGCTCTGTATTTGCTCTTGCCCGATAAAATAAACTTATCATTCGGTGATGAAATATATCGGCAAAACGCGCCTGAGTATAATCATGGTTATTATGCATCCTGCTTTTTACATACTCTGTAATATGTAATGGCATAGGGCCATCTGGACCAAACAAACCCAGAAAATACTCACTTAATCGGGCTGCATTTCCACCTTTTGCTGGAATATATTTGCCAAGTGTTGAGGGTTGAAAAGCTAAAGTAACTTCTTGAGAAAAACGTACGGCATCATCAGCAGGACGCTTTGATTGTCCAATTAATGGTTTCTCAGGGTGAGCACATTCAATTGAACGCAAAGCATGAAAAAAACCGAATTTATACGGTTGGTTTTTCAGCCTAAGTTCTAAATTGTTTCTCTTGTCCCTATTCTCGCTGGCCATCTGATAACTTCTCCTCTATCCGTCGATACAATCACGCTTTCGGTAAACGAATTAATTGATACATAGCGAGATAAAAACTGCTCCATCACCGCTCCCAGTAAAAAAACACCACTCCCTTCAAATGCTGCTTCTTCAAATGTCAGTGTTATTTCAAGCCCTCGGCCGAAGACTATAGGCCCTTCAGAATTGATCCGTCTAACAATTGATTTAGATGTTACCGATAACAAACCCTCAATTTGTTTAGCGATAGAAGCATCGCTATATTCCCCATAAATTTTCAATAAACTTCGAAGAGCTGATGCGCCTTCTTTTGCATTATTATCGACTAATGTTAAATAATTTAACGATAGATGACTGATTAAATGCCAGGCTGTGCCAGCATTTGCATTTGATGGCCTTGGTTTAGTCGGACCTGCAATACTTCGAATACTTAAAACAGGCGCACCTTTTTGCATAGAAAAATCACTTTTACCCCCCCCTACAGGCATTTGTAAGGGTAAATCTCTATTGCTGCATAAAGTTTTTATACTTAATTGCCTTAAGTTTTGGCTATAAGGAGCTTCATTTGCATCAACTAAGGAAATAAAAACCTCATTACCAATATAACTTGACCTTGGACCTTGACGTTTTTGCTTGGAAGACATCATCCGTTGCTGTCTATGCAACGCGTAATAGGCCATTTGAGTGGAATAGTCTCTGCTCTCATTAAAATGATAAAAAGGTAAAAAGGGATGCTCTTCATCTTTACTTGTATCATCACCAATACCTGTTACTTCAGTTATTTGACAAACTTCATAATCCATTGGCCGAGAGCGGTCAGGGATTACATGAAATTCAGATAAATTTTGATTAACATGAACTCTATCAACACGTTTTGGAAATAAATTGATCGCGGGTGAACAAAACAATGCAAATTGAGAAACGTCTACCGCATTAATCAATTTAGCATGGCTTCGATTAAGCATAACAATAATATCCAACTGATCTGTATTGCAGTCTTTAATTGCTTGCTTAAGTCCAGTAAATTCAGTGAACATAAACCGTTCTGGGAAAGAAAAATACTCTTGTAATAACCGGTAGCCCTGAAATGAGCGAGGAGAATAAGCCAGTAAAGCCTGCGCATCCAAAAAACCACATCGCCTAATGGGTTGCTCCTTAATGATATATTGATGATCAATAGGTTTTTCTGTACTCTGCACACAGACAGCGAATGAGTTACCAATTAATTGCTCATATAAAGTCATCGGCAACTCACCTACTCCTCTTAAATAGATGGGTAGTGAATCTAAATTTAATTCATTAAACTTAAGACCTGCCGTGGTTTTAAGTCGTAAGCGAACACCTGCTTTTAAATCACTTAAACTCGGCACACCTAAATTAGCCACAGCACCTATACTGGGCAAGTATTCAGCTTCCGTTATTTCTATAGGCCACAAGTCAATATTATGAGCCGTTCTGTATTCGCATGCTGTTTGCTCACCTTTACCCATCTGACTACGCAAAGCAGTATGCCGCTCTATGGTAAAGCCTTCTGCAAGAGAACCCTCTGCTAAATCAGCATGAAATTGGACAACCGTCATTGATGGGACGGGTTCATTATAATTTGGATAGATCATATCCAGTAAATGCTGAGTGAACCGAGGAAATTCCGCATCTACTTTTAATTGTACTCTGGCTGCCAAAAAGGCAAATCCTTCTAGTAATCTTTCTACATAAGGATCAGCACATTCAAAACCATCCATACCCAGTCGAGCTGCAATTTTAGGGAATTCTTTAGCAAACTCCCCCCCCATTTCGCGCAAATGATGTAACTCGGTGTTGTAATAGCTTAATAGCTTAGGATCCATTATTAGCCATCCATATCACGTAAATTAATATCACCCGTTATCTTATTAATTTCTGTCCGCAAATAAAGATGTAATGGTAAAGGTTGCGCCCATAAATTTGCTTCAATATCAAAACTTAAGGCCTGGTGATTCATTTCATCAGATAAAAGGACCTGTATGGTTAAACTATTAGGCAAAATACGGGGTTCATAAATATTTATCGCTTGTTTAATTGCTTTTTCAATAGAGCTTAAATTAGTGCCTGCCACCGTTCTACCCGCTAAATCTTTAATGCCATAATTTAAAACTGATTTAGCTACCTCAGGATAATCAGTTAAATCTACAACGGATTCCATTGAATCAGCATTTAATAACCAGGAAATATCTCTTAAAACTGACTGTCTTAATCTATGCATGGATAATACACGCTTTTCTCTAGATTCTTGCTGAGAATACGGTTCATCATCTGTCAGCCTATCTAGCAATGAAGGCTGTAAACGTTCTGTTGGTGTTAATTCAGCCATAAATTAACTCATTTACTCAGCGTTTGAATGAAATTTAATTTCTCTAATATCCAGTAGTGGATAATCATTTTTATCTGTTGTCATCATACGTTGCCCCAATCCTTTATAGCTTTCTGGTGATATTTGCAGCCACTCTGTTCTTCGAGCTAATTGAATAAATGAATCAGATGAATCTTCTGACCCTGAATATCTACTAGGAATAAACCCAAATGCCTCACCGCCATTTGCCCAAACAAATTGTGCAGGCAACCAGGCAAAATCTCTTAAATCTTCAGGTTCAGTAAGTTGAATTAATGATAAACGATGAAAAGGCACCCAATAGTATTGTCCATTAACAACAGCTTCCAGCATTGGGCCAAGACGACTATCTGCATCAGCAATCCAGGCAAAAGGATCATTATCAATAGTCCCTGATATTACTGTCGTTTTATCTAATGCCTCAGCTCTTAATTCACTAGCAGCTTCAACGTTACCCTCAATTTCAACACGTAATGCTTCTAATAATAAAGCGATCCACGGTTCAGGCTCACCAAATACAATAGGTTTCCTATTACCAGCAAAAACATCTCGCCTTATATCTTCACAGACTAATACTTGTTGATAGGTTTGCACCATAAACTGAGACATAGGATCCAGGTCCTTTAACACATCCAGTTGTGTTCTAGCTTTATCCCATTGCCCAAGTATTAGTTGTAACTGGCAGAGTAGTATTCTCAATTTAGGATCTGCTGGATTAGACCTTACTTGTTGCTGAACGGTCTGCAGTGCATCCATAAGCAATCCTTGTTTAATGAGTTCTGATATATCCACTAATCCCCCCCAATTTAATGATAAATATGATGGAGGTAATTTTTCACCCTCCATCAATCAATAAAACTACAGTGTTTGGTTTTTTTGTAAATCCCAACCTTTTTCATCACCGCTTTCAGCCGCTTTACCATCTTTAAACCGTGTGTATTGCGTTTTGATTTGAGTAAAGGACAAACTAATACCTTCCGTAGGCCTTTCACCTCCACTAGAAACACTATAAGAACTTACAATACATTCAGATAATTCATATTTCAAATAAACTTGGTCTTTAACATCACCACCACCAGTTTGAATAAAATGAATTTCACATTTGCCTAAACTTTTTCCGCACGTTGCTTGAATCAATAGCTCAGTTGATGCCTTATCCATAGACTTAGAAATTGATACTTCTGAAAAGGAAGGGTTACTGGTTTCACGATCAATACTTCCACCACTACTCGATATTGACCGGCCCACACCTAATTGTATAGAGTCGAGAGTAATCCAGTCCGCATGACCTTCAACCGTACTGTCACCTTTAATTTCTGTTGCAAATTTCATTAAAATCATAATATTCTCCTAAATAAAAATTAAATAACTATCCTTTTTGAGAAGGTAGCTTGGATGTTAACCTCAATGAAACAGTTAAGCCCTCTAACTGATAATGAGGTCTAAGAAAGAATTTTGATTGATAATAACCAGGATTTCCTTCCACTTCTTCTACCACAACTTCAGCACCGGCTAAAGGTCTTCTTGCTTTATCTTTATCTGATGCGACGGCTGGGTTTGATAATACATATTGACTAATCCATGTGTTTAACCATGATTCCATATCCTCGCGTTCTTTAAATGAACCCACTTTGTCACGGACAATACATTTCAAATAATGCGCAAAACGGCAAGTAGCAAATAAATACGGAAGACGGGCAGCCAGATTAGCATTAGCAGTTGCATCCGGGTCATCATATTCTGCCGGTTTATGCAGTGATTGTGCACCAATAAAAGCAGCAAAATCAGAGTTCTTTTTATGTAATAAAGGCATAAAACCCGCTTTGGCCAATTCAGCTTCACGACGGTCAGTAATGGCAATTTCAGTAGGGCATTTCATATCCACACCGCCATCATCAGTTGGAAAGGTATGCACAGGCAAGCCCTCTACCGCACCACCCGATTCAATCCCCCTGATTTGTGAACACCAACCATAGAGTTTAAATGAACGGTTGATATTGGTTGCCATGGCATAAGCCGCATTTGACCAAGTGTAGTTAGCACTATTTGCTGCTTCAGTATCTTCTTCAAAATCAAACTCTTCCACTGGGTCTGTCGCAGCACCATAAGGTAGACGAGACAGAAAACGTGGCATAGCTAAACCCAAATATTTAGAATCATCAGACTCTCTTAGTGACCGCCAAGAGGCATATTCGGGGGTAGAAAATATTTTTGTTAAATCTCGAGGATTCGCCAGTTCACTCCACGAGTCCATTTGTAAAGTTGTTGGAGCCAAGCCTGTTATAAATGGCGCATGAGAAGCAGCTGAAATTTTTGAAATTTGGGTTAATAGCTCAACATCTTGAGGAGAATGATCAAAATGATAATCACCCACTAGACAACCGAAAGGTTCTCCACCAAAAGTGCCATACTCTTCTTCATATAGCTTTTTAAAAAGTGGGCTTTGATCCCATGCAGTCCCTTTAAACTTCTTCAGTGTTTTACCTACTTCTTTTTTAGAAATATTCAACACTCTAATTTTAAGCATTTCATCTGTTTCAGTATTATTCACCAGATGATGCAAACCACGCCAGGCACCTTCCAGTTGTTGAAAATCTGCATGATGCATTACCAGATTAACCTGCTCACTTAATTTTTCATCAATTTTAGCAATCACAGCCTGGATAGAATTTAAGGCATCATCTGAAACAATTGAAGTATCTTTTAGAACAAATTCAGCCAAAGTCGAAACGGCATTTTCAACTTCTTCCTTAGCTCTTTCTGATTTGGGTTTGAATTCTTTATTTAATAGAGAGGAAAAATCACTCGCTTCTGCAACCTCACCTTCTGCTTGTACCTCTGTACTTTCTGCTTCTGCCATTGTTATTCTCCTTCTGCTGGTGTTTCATCAGTTGCTGCATCATCTTCAGGTTTTGGTGCCGAAGCTAATGATTGTAATAATGCGGGGTCACTGATTGCATTTGCAATTAATTCTTCAGCACCTGTTTTACCATCCATATAAGTCATTAAATTGGATAGCTGTGTTCTGGCATCTAACAATTGCTTCAAACCATCCACTTTACTGGCAACGGCTGCTGGCGAGAAGTCATCCATACTATCAAAAGTAATATCCACACTTAAGTTTCCTTCACCAGTAATCGTATTAGGCACATTAAATGCAGTGCGTGGCTTCATTGCTTTTAATCGCTCATCGAAATTATCTACATCAATTTCAAGCATTTTGCGTTCACCGACCGGAGCCAGTGGGTCAGCTGGCTTACCAGATAAGTCAGCCATAACCCCCATTACAAAAGGTAATTGAACTTTCTTTTCCGCACCATAAAGCTCAACATCATATTCAATTTGAACCCTGGGAGCCCTGTTTCGTGCTATAAACTTTTGACTACTTTCCGCCATTTTTATTCTCCTCTAAATTAACACAAGTCAAACTACTCATTGTTATCATTATTTGAAATGCCACGTAAAAAATCCACCTGTTCAACACCATTGGGTGCGATATCTTGTAAAACTTCCATAAAATTTTTGCCAACCAAGCGTGACACTCTCTCTAACATCATGGGTATTGGGCTTGATGGTTCATTTTTTTTGTAATATTCACTAATTAAATTTAGCGCTTTACTCACATCTTGATTGCTATTAATACTTAATGGTCCACCTGCAGGTTTTACCCCTTTTGATATTGCCGATTGTGCATAATTTTCAGAATCTTCATCTGCATCACTCTCTTCTTCTGTATCATTTAAGCCTAATTTTTCGATTTGTCCAGAAATAATAGTATTAATTTCTTTCAATAAAGTTCTTAATTCTGTAAAACTAGCCGCATCATTAATACCAACATTATCAGTAATAAATGCTTCCATTTGATTCAAATTATCTTGCGTATCTCTAATTGCTTTGGCTGTTGCTAAAACTATTTCAGCATCGCAATCTTGAAAGGCAGCATCAATCGCTGCCATTTGAGGTGGTTCTGACTCATTTTCTGAATCAGTAATAGTTATTGTACCATTGGCAATTTGAATGTCTCTTAAACTAAACCGCCCCAGTGCTTTCGATTCAACTAAGGATATATATTGTAATGGCTTTAAAAAACTGTCAAAGTCACATAAAGACATTAAGATATTAATCCTTTCGGTTGGATCATTATCATCATCAGGGTCTAATTCTGGATGCACATGTTGCCAGAATTTTTCTGTTGTTTGCTTAAGTAAAGCCATGCCATCAGCAAGGCCAAGTATCCCTTCTGTTTCTGTTAATGCTTTTAACAAATAAACACAAACCCTTAAATCACGCGTTCGAGCCAATATCTTTTCGGCTTGCTTTTTTACTTCTCGCCAATTAGGAGGTTCAGCTTCAATCACTGAATCCCCCATCGTTTGCTCTTCCTTTCCTTGAACCTCTTGCTCCAATACCATAAATTCTGCATCGTACTCCAGGTCATCCCCACAGATATTTTCAGGAGTAATTTCTGTTAAAAATTTTTCTATTTCTATTGCCATTAAAACAACTCTCTATAAAATTAAAATTTTAACCGTACCAAAATATAAGTATTTCCATACCTGTGTGTAAATGGCTTATCAGCATAAATAAAAACAATTATTATTAACACTTACTTTATCACAACCAAGTATTAATAATATAGCCTTTTAACGCATAATTTCAATCAGAATAACACTAATATTATCTCGCCCTTTTCGGCTCAAAACAGTTTCAAGCAATACTTCAACACTATCACTATATATATTGTTATTTAATACCAGCTCAATTTCTTTAAATGTCATTTCTTTATCCAAACCATCACTACTTAATAAATAAAGATCACCCTTTTTAGTATCGATAATTTGACAATCAAGCTCTAATTTATCAAAAGCACCAACTGCTCGTGTAATCACATTATTTTGCTTTAAAGTACTAGCAGAATAATTATCCAGTAAATCAACTTCTTCATCTTGTTCACAATGATCAACCGTTAACTGAACCAGCTTCTTATCTCGCAAACGATATAGCCGGCTATCACCCGCCCACAAACAAGCAAAGTAATCTGGACTCGCTACTAATGTTACAACTGTACTACCAATAATTTGCTGCTCATAACTAACTTCAGATATTGCTCTTAATTCAGTGTTAACTGTATTTATAGCCTCTTTAACTTTGCTTAAAG
>VAPK010042649.1_pt1 | contig 16211 bp, 17 predicted proteins | sample 3395031 | NCBI WGS metagenome assembly VAPK01 (sample SAMN08290443, study PRJNA428436) | hydrothermal vent metagenome | isolation source: Deep-sea hydrothermal vent chimney 1 | place: Pacific Ocean: Juan De Fuca Ridge
AAATCCATAAATCCATAAAAATTAAATACTAAACATAAAGTAGCCTGCCATACGACTAAGGTTGTATGGCAGGGGGTCAACTAACAACCATACTGAACAGGTAGTCGTCAGTAGAGATTCAGCGTTATGTTACGTATTTACTCCCATTTCATTCTTAATACACTCATCTTATTATGTAGTTTTAGTGTGGCTAATGCGCTGATTATTGAAGATGCTTCGGCACTGGTAATCGAAGATACCTACTGGGGCTCGGAAGATCACGGCTATGGTGATCGGATTGGTAATTCACGCTATGAAGTATATAGCATGAATGTCAATGTCACCGGCAGCTATCTGAATGTTCGCGTTAATACAAACTTCAACGCCGCTGTCGATCCCTATGGTATCGATTTTGGTGATCTGTTTATCAGCACTAACGGCTGGAATCCTTACGGCAGTGCTCCGTATACAGGAGATAATGCATTAACCGGTGAAGCCTGGGAGTTTGTATTCGATACCAGCAAAAAGACCCTGTACGGTGGCGAATTTACCATCCTCAACTCGAATGATCTTCTTGATGCCAGTCGCTATATTTTCCGCAATGGACAGGAAGTACAACGTGGCACCGGCGGGACAGCACTGTCAGGTAGTTCCGTGGAACTTAGCAATGCCGGCTATGGCGGTTATGTTGAGTACAATATATTACTGAGCAGCCTGGGTGCGATTAACGGTGATATTGGCCTAAAGTGGGGCATGACCTGCGCCAATGACACAATTGAAGGTGTCTACCACCATGAATCTGTGCCGGAGCCGGGAACCTTTTTGCTGTTTGGTGTTGGTTTACTTGGCATGCTTAGAATTGCACAAAAACCTTAACCCATTGTTTAAAACTTTCTGGCTATAATACAGGCCGTTCGACCGCTGATGGTTGGACGGTTTTTTTTGCCTGATAAGTTTAGGTAACCGTGCTCAACGTGTTGAGCCACTTAATAATAAAAAGGAAGTCGCAATAATATTGTTAATAGAACTTGTTATCCTCCCACCGAGATACCGAACGTTAACGAATGATTGCCTGCCCCTAATTGAGCTAATTAATGAGGAATAAAGATACATGGATATTTTACAGGCGATAATTTTAGGCATTATCGAAGGTATTACCGAATTTCTACCCGTATCATCCACTGGGCATCTAATAGTGGCCAGTAGCTGGCTATCAATAGAGCAAACCGAAGCTAATAAAGCATTTGAAGTTATTATTCAATTTTCTGCCATCCTTGCAGTGGTTGCCAATTACAAAGACAAATTTACCTTCGCACATCGTGCCTTATGGATGAAGGTAGCATTGGCTTTTATACCGCTGGGGCTGGTTGGCTTTCTGTTTCACCATCAAATCAAAGAATTTTTTACCGTATCCATCGTCGGCACCATGTTCATTATTGGCGGTATTGTGTTTTTAATTGTTGAATATTTTTACCAGGAAAGTTCTGCCCATGTTGAGGAAGTCGAACAACTGACCTATAAACAGGCCTTTCTGATCGGCATCGCCCAGGTCTTTGCCCTGGTGCCGGGCACCAGTCGCGCAGGAGCCTCGATAATTGGGGCCATGCTAGTTGGCTTAAATCGAAAAGCCAGCGCAGAGTTTTCCTTTCTGCTGGCTCTACCCGTACTGGCTGCCGCTGCCGGTTTTGACATGTTGAAAAATTATAAGGAATTTAGTGATGGTAATCTCATTGCCTTACTGGCTGGATTTGTAACTTCTTTCATCGTAGCCTATTTAACCATTAAATTATTTTTACGTTTCCTGCAACATTTCACCTTTGTCGGATTTGGAGTATACCGAATTATATTTGGTACGATTTTATTATGGATAATGTAATGGCCCCCACCAACGATTTCTCATCAACTGCACCATCCTCAACGATATGAACCCGCAGCTAAAATATACCCGGCTCTGGTTAGTCCTGGGCGGACTGCTGATTGCCCTGATCTGGTATCTGTCCCTGACATCAAATCCACCCGATACGGGCATTGAGAACGGTGACAAGGCTGGACATTTTCTTGCTTATGGCCTGCTAATGGGCTGGTTCGCACAAATTTATATTCAAATGAAACCCCGCCTATGGCTGATGCTGGGCTTTATTCTGATGGGCGTGCTACTGGAAGCCTTACAGGGAATGACAGCAGTACGGACTTATTCCTATGCCGATATGGCCGCGAACACAACCGGGGTTTTTATTGGGCTATTACTGTCGCAAGGACCCATGGCGAAATTACTGCAACATGTTGAGCAGCGTCTAATAAAAAATTAACCGATTTTAATCAGAGTACCTACGGGACTTTTCAAAAATCAAAAACTCTAATCGCAGTACGGTAGGCTGGGTTGAATGATTTTCATGAAACCCAACAATGTGCGGCATTCTGTTGGGCTTCGTGTTGCTCTGCCCAACCTACAAGGCTTTTCAAAGCTGAGTTATCCCCACTAGCGTAAAGATCAATAATCCCCTCGTTCCCACGCTTTGCGTGGGAACCAGAAAAATATCTCTGCACCTTCTACGGTTAAAATATTGTTTTTATTGTTCATAGGCTGCACTCAATCATGCTCGGCGCGAATGCTGCGTCCCATCAAGGCCTGCACGGCCTCTTTGGGTGAGCGGCCATGATGTAGCACCTTACAAATTTGTTCGGTAATGGGCATATCCACTCCCAAACTTTGAGCCAGCGCGTGCACTTCCCGAGAAGTGTTAAAGCCTTCCACCACCTGACCAATGTCCTTGATCGCCTGCGCTATCTCTTTGCCCTGACCCACGGCCAGACCCAGACGACGATTACGGGACTGGTTATCGGTACAGGTCAGTACCAGATCACCCAGACCGGTGAGGCCGGTAAAGGTTTCCGTTTCCGCTCCCAGCGCCACCCCCAGACGGGTGACTTCGGCCAGCCCCCTGGCAATCAGCGCTGCACGTGCATTTGCACCAAAGCCAAGACCATCAACTGCACCGGCCGCGATGGCCAATACGTTTTTTACCGCCCCGCCTACTTCCACGCCCACCACATCACTGCCGGTATAAGCACGAAAATAATCCGCATGCAGAGCTTCGGCCAGCTCACTGGCAAAGGCCGGATTGCTTGCGGCAACGGTAACCGCGCCGGGCAGTTTCTGGGCGACTTCTCGAGCAAAGGTGGGGCCGGAAACAACCGCAGTGGCGATGTTCTCACCCAGCTCTTCTTTTACCTGCTGGCTCAGCAGTTTTCGACTATCCGGCTCCAGGCCTTTGGTGGCCCAGGCAAGTTTGTGCTGTGCTAAAACGAAGGGCTTGATCGCCGAGAGTGTCTGTCGAAAGACATGGCTGGGCACAACAATGAGCAGGATCTCAGCATGTGTGACTACCGCTGCCAAATCGGCACTCACCTGCAGAGCATCGGGAAAGGCCAGACCCGGCAAATACGCACGGTTTTCCCCTGCCTGCAACATTTCATCGGCACGTGCCGCACGATGTGTCCAGAGCTGGACGGCATGGCCGTTGCTTGCCAGTAACATGGCGAGCGCAGTTCCCCAGGAACCCGCACCCAGTACGCTAATGCGGTGACAAGGGCGAGTCATGGTCGTTTAGTGCGTTGCCTGTTGTGGCTTTTGCTGTTCCAGATGCTGGGTGTACATAGCATTGAAATCAACCGGAGCCAGTAACAACTGCGGGAAACCACCACGAGTGACGACATCCGAAATGGCTTCACGCGCATACGGAAAAATAATCGAAGGACAGAATACGGCCAGCATACCGGCCAGCTGATCTTCAGGCATGCCCTGAATATTGAAAATACCGGCCTGCTGAACTTCAACCAGATAGGCCGTGTTATCATCCTGCTTGACTGTTACGGTAATAGAGAGCACCACTTCATAAACATTTTCACCAATGCCCTGACCGTTGGTATTTAACTCTACATTTACCTGAGGTTTAAAATCTGCGGTGAATACACCCGGTGCATTCGGTGACTCAAAGGATAAGTCTTTTACATAAACTTTCTGGATTGCGAATTGCTGGGCAGAATCCTGTGCAGCGCCCTGAGTTTCAGTGTCAGTGTCAGCCATATTAATATCTTCTTTTAGTGTAAGTTGAGTGGAAAAAAATTAAGCAAACTCTGCATCTGTTTTTGACTAAATAAAAACTAAAAATAGATCAGAGCATCATTAAGTATTCATTATTATCGTGGCGAGAATATTACCAGAAACCTCTCACTGGGGCATGACACAGGTTTATATATGCTGATTTACCCAGTTAATCAGGCCGGAAAGTTCCAGCGCACCGGCCATGCGTGTAATTTCCTGCCCCTGACGAAATATCGCAAGGGTAGGAATACTGCGAATATTATGCTGTGCCGCTAGTGCCTGCTCGGCTTCGGTATCCACTTTTGCCAGTCGAATCCGAGGCTCCAGTTGTTGTGCGGCCTGTGCAAATACCGGGGCCATCATTTTGCAGGGGCCGCACCACGGAGCCCAAAAATCAACCAATACCGGAATATCATTTTTACTGATCGTGCGGGCAAAATTCCCGCCATTCAGGTTCACCGGCAGCCCCGCAAACAGGGGCTGATGACACTTGCCACATTGACCCCCGTCAGCCAATTTGGCAGCCGGAACCCGGTTGATCCCCCCGCATTGCGGACAGACAATATGCAGTGCGTCACTCATGCGCGTTAACCGGCCAGTCTCGTATCCAGCTCACCAGCCGCTTCAAGGGCATGCAGTTCATCACAGCCGCCAATGTGCTGCTCGCCAATGAAAATTTGCGGCACGCTGGTCTGCCGACTGCGTTGTTCCATAATTCTGCGCTGCTCATGATCACTGTCCACAGCAATTTCCACATATTTGACATTTTTCTTGTCTAACAATGATTTGGCGCGAACGCAATAGGGACAGAAGCGGGTGGTGTAAATGGTGACATTCATCATCGGGAAAACCTCATGCTGCACTATATTAAGCCATAAACTATTTTTATCGTTACGTGTATTTTGTTATTTCTTTACCGGGGTCATTTCTTTACCAGGGGCAGGCTAGCACTTTGCCAGGCCATCACCCCGCCAGCCAGATTATAAACCGACTCAAAACCCTGCTTTTTCAGTTGCGCGCAAACCTGGCCTGAGCGGCTACCCGAACGGCAACTGACAATAATCGCCTTGTCCTTGTGTTTATCCAGCTCCTGCAAACGATCCTTCACCCGGCCCTGCGGAATATGTAGGGCATTAATAATGTGACCATTCTGGTATTCGCCGTCTTCACGCACATCTAGAACCACCGCACTATCATGATTAATCATGCGAATGGCCTCCGTCGGTGAAGCGCTGCTATAACCGCGCAAACGACTGCCAAACAGGTTGTAGCCCAGCATCCCCAGAATCACGACCAGAGCACCGAATAAGGGCAGGTTATTAGAAATAAAATTTAATGTCTGATCCACAATGTCTCCGGATAGTTCTTGACAGCAGAAAGATTGGGGCTAGACGCCACAGGAACCGGAATGTTTAACACCCACCTTTTTGAGCAGCAATTCGGGTGGACAGAAGCGGGTGATACCACTCTGCAGCAGGTTAAAGCCAATAAATGCGGTAAACCAGAGCCAGTGACTGCTTTGATAAAGGGGGCTGGCTTCCATGCCCAGCGCCACGGAAATAAGAATAAAGCTGCCCGCCATAATGCGGATGATACGTTCGATAGTCATGTGAATTACCTTACAGAAAATATTGAAAATTAAAAAGAAAGCAGTGCTCTGAATAGGGCTTAAATACCGGCGTTTCAAGGTCTGGAGAAAAATAAACCACCCGCCACGATGTGCCGATGGGGAGACGTACCTATTCCTGTGTAGTCTCCACTGCAGATTCGGCGGGAGTGGTGCAAAAAACCTGTCGCATCATGTCAATCAGGCGCAAGGTGCGCTCATCACCTACACGATAGAAAACCCGATTGGCATCCTTACGAGAGTCGAGGATACCCTTGTCACGCAGGATGGCAAGGTGCTGAGAAATATTACTCTGCGAGGTACCCACGCTTTCCACTATGTCCTGCACGCTGATTTCCTGATCACCCAGGGTACAAAGTATTTTTAGCCGCAAAGGGTGAGACATGGCTTTCAGCGACCGTGAAGCACGATCAATATCCTCATCACGGGTTATGAGCGTTGCCGTCGTTGTCTCATCAGCATTCATAGCATCGATTCTGGTATACACATTAATCACCATCAGCAGTGTAAATATTTGAAAAACATTATAAAGCTTAATACTGCCCTTTATTATCAAAACATTATACAATAATGGTGCCTTTGAGAAGGTTTATTTGTATAAAAAACCCGTTTTTTATCCGATAATCCATTTTACAGTCTAATTTGCTTCGCCTAAGGGTATTTGGGAGAATTCTATCTGGTTCCTTTTTCTAGAATTATTCCAAACTCACACAACTATTTTACTAGCAGCTTAATACACCTATGTCACTGATTCCTAAACCAATGGTTCTGCTCATCCTTGATGGATGGGGGTATTCCGAAGATCCCGAGGGTAACGCGATTCTACATGCAAAAAAACCCGTGTGGAATTCTATGTGGGAAAACAACCCGCATTCCTTTGTTCACGGCTCCGGCGCAGAAGTGGGTCTACCCTCCGAGCAAATGGGTAATTCCGAGGTAGGACACCTTAATCTGGGTGCCGGCCGAGTGGTTTACCAGGAATTTACCCGGGTCAGTCGCTCGGTGAAAACCGGTTCCTTTTTCAGCAACCAGACACTGGTAGATGCCGCCGATCTTGCCCGGGACAACGGTAAGGCCCTGCACATCCTCGGCCTGCTGTCGCCAGGAGGAGTGCATAGCCACGAAGAACATATACACGCCATGGTTGAGCTGGGTATCCATCAGGGTGTGGAAAAAGTGTATCTGCACGCCTTTTTAGATGGCCGGGATACCGCGCCCAAAAGTGCCCAGGAATCCATTGAAAAAATGCAGGCGGTCTTTGACCGCCTCGGTGGCGGTCAATTTGCTTCCATTATCGGTCGCTATTACGCCATGGATCGGGATCACCGCTGGCCGCGGATTCAAAGTGCCTATAATTTAATTACCCAGGGCAAAGCTAAATTCCAGACCCAAACCGCCCTCGAAGGTCTGCAGCAGGCCTATGAACGTGGTGAAAATGACGAGTTTGTTCAGGCAACCGCCATCGTTCCTGCAAACAGCCAGCCGGTGCAAATGGAAGATGGCGATGTCCTGGTGTTCATGAACTTCCGCTCCGACCGGGCCAGACAGATTACCCGACCCTTCATTGAAGCCGATTTTGATGCTTTCGAACGTGAACTCACTCCCAAACTTGCCCAGTTTGTCAGCCTCACCGAATACAATTCAGAATACGACGTACCGGTTGCCTACCCACCGGATCGCCTGCGTAATGTTTTTGGGGAATATATCTCCCGGCTGGGAATGCACCAGCTGCGCATAGCGGAAACTGAAAAATATGCCCATGTAACCTTCTTTTTTAATGGCGGCCGCGAAGAACCCTTTGATTTTGAAGATCGGATCCTGATTCCCTCACCGGATGTAGCGACCTACGATCTCAAACCTGAAATGAGTGCAGCAGAAGTCACCGAAAAACTGGTGGAGGCGATTGAAAGCAGCAAATACGATGTGATTATCTGCAACTACGCCAACCCTGACATGGTGGGCCATACTGGTAATTTTGAAGCCACAGTTAAAGCCATCGAATTTGTAGATCACTGTGTCGGTCAGGTTAAAGAGGCAGTACTCAAGGCCGGTGGCGAAATGCTAATCACCGCCGATCACGGCAATGCCGAGAAAATGATGAATTCCGAGACCCATCAGGCACATACGGCCCACACATGCAATGTAGTGCCGCTCATTTATATTGGCCGACCGGCAAAATTCGAGGCACGTGGTGCGCTCTCGGACATCACCCCGACAATGCTGTATCTCATGGGGCTGGAGAAACCCGGTTCCATGTCCGGTCACTCCCTACTGGAGCTGGAAGACTGAAACCGCTGCTCGTCAGTCTGCTGCTGGTTAATATTCTGTCTCTATTTGCAGGCAGCAGCCTGCAGGCTGACACACTGAGTGAATCAGAACGCCAGCTCAAGGCTGAGGAGCTTTCTCGACTACGCACACAAATTCAATCCCTGCGTGATGATCTCAGCAAAACCCGCAGCCTGCACAATTCAGTGCAGCACACCCTAAGCAAGATCGAAACCCGCATTAGCCGCCAGTCACGCAGCCTGCATACGCTTTCACGTAAGTTAAAAAACCGTAAGAAAAAACTCATCGGCCTAAAAAAAGAACGCCACAAAGAAGATAAAAAACTCATCGCCCAGCAAAATCTCTTATCCCGGCAGGTACGCTCAGCGTATATGATCGGCCGCCAGGAATACCTGAAATTAATCCTTAATCAGGAAGATCCCGCCCTCGTTGGCCGCACCCTGGTCTATTACGATTATTTCAACCGGGTCCGGAGCGAACAAATCCAGCAAGTACAACGGGTGCTGGAAAACATTGAGAGTCTCGGCATCAAAATTAAGGCCGAGACAGAGAAGCTACGCCAGACTCGTGCCACTCTACAGACCAGGAAAAAATCGCTGGAGAAAACCTACCGTGAGCGGGCACTGGTGCTGGCACGCTTAAATAAAGAAATTAAAAGCAAGGATCAGCAGCTGGCACAAATGAGTGCCGATGAAAAACGCTTGCAGGATCTACTAAATGCCATTAAAAAGGTTCTGCCGGATATTTTTGCCGACACCGGTAATCATAAATCCTTCCGTGCCTACAAGGGCAAACTGATCTGGCCGGTTCGCGGTAAAGTTAAAAAACTTTACGGAAAACGCCGCAAAGAAAGCAAATTAAAATGGAACGGAGTGATGATCGTGGCCTCAAAAGGACGTGAAGTCCATGCCATCTCTCATGGCCGTGTCGCCTATGCTGACTGGTTGCGCGGCTATGGCTTATTGCTAATTATCGATCATGGCGATGGCTATATGAGCCTCTACGGCCACAACCAGGGCCTGTATAAAGAGACCGGTGACTGGGTAGAAGCCAATGAAGTGATTGGTGAGGTGGGGGATAGTGGCGGGCAAAAGAGCAGCGGTCTGTATTTTGAGATTCGCTACAAAGGTCGGCCAACGAATCCTAGCCGCTGGTGCAAACGCACCCGACGAGGTTGATTTATCCTGCCAATTGCATATAAAAAGAGTGTCTGTTTTTTAACTTTATTGTAGTATCAGTCAGTGATGGAAATACTATTATAGATTAAGGTCGGCCACCGGCCTGGAGATTTGAATTCATGAAGCTATTCAACAAAAATTTTCTTATTCTGATGCTGGGCCTGATTATTGGTGTCTCGCTGGCGATTGGTCGGGGCGTGCTTGCAGATCGTGAAGCCTCATCCGCGCAGGGTGCGCTACCGCTGGAAACCATCCGCGCACTCAGTGAAGTTTTTGGCAAAATTAAAGAAAACTACGTTGAAAATGTCGATGATACCGAGCTGCTGGAGAATGCCATTCGCGGCATGTTGACCGGCCTCGACCCGCACTCCACTTATCTCGATGCCAAAGCCTTCGATGAATTGCGAGTCGGCACCAGTGGCCAGTTTGGCGGCCTCGGCATTGTCGTCGGCATGGAAGACGGCTTTGTCAAAGTCATCTCACCTATCGATGACACCCCGGCCGAACGTGCGGGAGTGGAATCGGGTGATCTGATCATTCGTCTGGATGACAAACCAGTTAAAGGCATGGGGCTGGATGATGCGGTCAAGTTAATGCGCGGCAAACCGGGCTCTGAAATCAAATTAACCATTGCCCGCGAAGGTGCTGACAAACCCCTGACCATCACCATCGAACGCGATATTATCCGCGTTAAAAGTGTCAAACATAAGCCACTGGAAGCTGGCTATGGTTATATCCGCATTTCACAATTTCAGGAGCGCACCGGTGAAGATCTGCGCAAGGCCATCACCGAATTGAAAAAAGAAAATGATGGCAAACTCAAAGGCCTGATTCTGGATCTGCGCAATAATCCCGGTGGCCTGCTGGATTCAGCCATTTCCGTTTCTGACACTTTCCTCACAAAGGGTGTCATTGTCTCAGTTGAAGGTCGCTCCGCCAGCAACCGTATCGTGCGTCAGGCAAAACCTGATGATTACATCGACGGTGTGCCCATGGTGGTGCTGGTCAACGGCGGTTCCGCTTCCGCCTCAGAAATTGTAGCCGGGGCTTTACAGGATAATAAACGTGCCGTGATCATGGGCTTCCAGACCTTTGGTAAGGGCTCAGTTCAAACTGTCGTGCCGCTGGGTAATACGCGGGCAATCAAACTCACCACTGCCCGTTATTACACCCCCTCCAAGCGTTCGATTCAGGCTGAAGGTATCAAGCCTGACATTATTCTGGATCACCTGAAAATTGCTGCCATTGAAGATCGTGGTTTCAAACAATTGACCGAAGCTGATCTCAGCGGTCATCTGAAAAATGACAACGATAAAAATGGCCTTAAGAAAAACAGCAAGAAAGATAAGAAGGGCAAAAAGGGTAAGGATGCTAAAGATAAAGGCAGTCTGGCCAGTAATGACTACCCAGTCTATGAGGCTCTGAACCTATTAAAGGGGCTGCATCTACTAAGTGCTAAATAAAACAGGCGAATGAGATCTTTATTGTGCAAAAGCTGAATAGCCGGCTATTACCGCTTACGCTAATAATGACCCTGCTGTTTGCATCATTCGCAGCCAGCGCAGAGCTACCGCAAACGGACGATGTCATCCACAGCGATGACATCGTTATCAGCATTATCATTGATGATCTTGGCAATCATCTGGCCTCTGGTAAGCGCGCCGTTGAATTACCCGGTGCACTAACCTATGCCTTCCTGCCCTACCTTCCATACTCTCCACGCCTGGCTGAATTAGCTAATACCCAACATAAAGAGGTTATGCTCCATCTGCCAATGGAAGCTGATAGCGGTAAATCTCTGGGCCCTGGTGGCCTCACCCAGGTTATGAATGAACAAGAATTCAAAAATGAACTTCGTAAAAGTATTAATGCCGTGCCCCATATACGCGGATTTAATAATCACATGGGCAGCCTGCTGACAAAACATTCAGAGCAAATGAAATGGACCATGCAGGCCGCCATGTTCCGTGATGATCTTTATTTTGTTGATAGCCGTACCACCCCCAAAACCGTTGCCCTGCAAGAAGCACAGAAGCGGGGCATTCGTGGAGCCAAACGCGACATTTTTCTCGACTATGAAAAAGATAAAGAAGACATTGTCAGACAACAGCTGGATGCCCTGATCGCACGCGCAAAAAAGAAGGGCACCGCACTGGCCATTGGTCATCCTTATAAAGGTACCTTGAAAGTACTGGAGGCCTGGTTGCCCACCCTGAAAAAGCAGGGCATTAAACTAGTACCAGTATCAGATTTAATTTCTATTCGCAAAGCCCGGAGTCATCAAAGATGGCAACTGTCCTCGTCCCACTAGCTCAGGGCTGTGAAGAGCTGGAAGCCGTCACCATCGTCGATCTGCTGCGCCGCGCCGGTATCGAAGTCATCACCGCCGGGCTCGACGAAAAACCGATAACAGCCAGCCGTGGCATGGTGCTGATAGCCGACATGACACTTACTCAGGCGATGCAAAAAAACTATGACATGATTGTCCTCCCCGGTGGACTCCCCGGTGCCGATAATCTGAATCAGGATTCCCGCATTCACTCTCTGTTGAAAAAAATGCACGCGGAAAAAAAATATATCGCGGCCGTTTGTGCGGCACCCAAAGTTCTGGCAAAAGCCGGTCTGCTTGATGGTCGTCAAGCCACCAGCTTTCCCGGGAGTCTGGATGGCAGTAATATTAGCAATATGAACTACCTCGAACAGGCCGTGGTGATTGACGGTCAGATCATTACCTCACGCGGGCCGGGCACCGCGATGGATTTTACCTTATGCCTGATCGAGCAGTTACTGGGGCCGGAAAAGCGTGCTCAAGTCGAAGCACCATTACAACGTCCTGCTTAGAGAATACTTTTAAATGAATTACTAGCCAACATGTGATTCCTTCCCACCATTGATATCTAGACATGCAAATACAAGTCAGTGAATTAATCGTAAAATATATGGAACGTCTGGGCATCGAATACATCTTCGGTATGCCGGGCGCGCACATTCTGCCCGTCTATGACAGTCTGTATGATTCAAACATCAAAGCCATTTTAGCCAAGCATGAACAGGGTGCCTCCTTCATGGCCGGGGGCTATGCTCGTGCCTCGGGAAAAATCGGGGCCTGTATTACCACCGCAGGACCAGGAGCGACTAATCTGGTTACCGGCATTGCCAATGCCTACGCGGACAAGCAACCGCTACTGGTGATCACCGGTGAAACCTCCACCCATATTTTTGGCAAAGGCGGGCTGCAGGAAAGTTCAGGCGAAGGTGGCAGTATCGATCAGGACGCTTTATTTAAAGGCATCACAAAGTATAACAAAATAGTTGAGCGCACCGATTATCTGGCTAATGTGCTTAACCGAACCAGCAATATTTTATTGTCGGCCAATTCCGGGCCCGTACTGCTGAGCTTTCCATTCAATGTGCAAAAAGAAATAGTTAATGATGAGGTTCTTGATCAAATTAAAGCTGAACGAAGAGTCAGTACGGTAACGGCTAAATCACAACAACTCACGCAAATGCTTGAGCATCTGCAAGATGCAAAACATCCCGTCATTATTGCCGGCTATGGCTGCATTCGCGCCGAGGCACAAAATGCCGTTGCCGAACTCAGCGAATTAATGCATATCCCGGTGACCACCAGCCTCAAAGGCAAGGGTATCATCAGTGAAGACTCGACCTATTCACTCGGCAGCCTCGGAGTCACCTCATACAGCAGTGCCTATCAGTACATTCGAGAAAAAGCCGATCTACTAATCTTTCTCGGCACCGGCTTCAACGAACGCACCAGCTACCTCTGGGACAAAGAGCTGATGCAGAACAAGCGCATCGTCCAGGTGGACATTGATGAGGAACAACTGGAAAAAGTATTTAAAGCCGATGTGGCAATTTATGCAGACATCAAAGATGTATTGTTAGATTTGCTAAATCTTATACGTGAACGAGGGGAGTCGATAAAAGAATCTTCCAATTTAGTTTCAAACCTGAAAACCCTCGCACAAACAGATCAAAACGAACGTAATGCAGGCGAGTTCCAATCCCGCTTCCCCTTAATAGAAGCCTTTTTCTCCCGACTGGAAAAAGACTTTCCAGAAAATATTCAGGTCTTCGACGATAATATTATTTTTGCGCAGAATTTTTTTAATGTCTCCAGCCACAACCGCTATTACCCTAACTCTGGCATCTCCTCACTAGGCCAATCCATTCCAGCCGCCATCGGCGCACGCTTTATCGAGCACAAACCCAGCTTTGCCATACTCGGTGATGGCGGTTTTCAAATGTGCTGCATGGAAATTATGACGGCGGTAAATTACAAACTGCCCTTAAACATTATTCTATTTAATAATTCTACCATGGGCTTAATTCGAAAAAACCAGTCACAACAGTATCAGGATCGTTACATCAACTGCGATTTCATTAACCCCGATTATGCCACGCTGGCAGCATCCTTTTCGATTAATTACAGCAGGATCACTGAAATCTCTGATCTCGATAGCGTCTTCGCCAATACGGATTTCCACAATGACATCAATCTGATTGAAATTATGATCGATAAAGACACCTTTCCTAATTACATCAGCAAACGATAATTTCCCACTCAGATCATGGCTGCAGCAAGTGAAACCGCACTCTACAACTTTCTTAGCACTAGCAACGATAGCGCCGCCCATAAACTAGCCGTCCAACTGGATAATGCCTCCGAGCATGATCTGATTTCAATTTATAAAAACACAATCTCTTTAGCTGAAAAAGCACTTTGGTTGGACGAACCCAATGAAATTTCACTCAGGAGTTATCAACAGATCTTCCGTGAGTTAGAAGCACTGATTACAAATAAGAAACAGGATGACCGACACCACTTTTTATTATTTATTCCTGTAGCAGACCGGCCCCGTCAACTCGATGATTGTCTCAACAGTATTTTTCAGCTCTGCAAGTTATTTAATTATGGCGGAAAACAGGGGCAATATTTTAAAAAAGTAAGTGTCATGGTTGCCGATGATAGTAAAAATGAGAATAGCATTACTCAGCACAAAAAACTCGTTGAGAAATTCAATCAACGGGGTTTGCCCTGCCTCTATTTTGGCCAACAGCAGCAACGTCAACAGTTACGAAACCTAAGCGAAGAACAAAAAGAAAAACTTACGGGTGTAGTCGGCCACAGCGATGCACTAAATTTTTATCACAAGGGTTCACCGAAAATGCGTAACATCATCAGTCTGAAACTGAATGAGTTACAACAACAATATAAAAAGGTATTATTCTATTCACTGGACAGTGATCAGGAATTTAAGGTTAAGCTGAATACCCGAAACGGCGATCGCGATCTTTATACGGTTAATTATTTCTATTATCTGGATCAAATATTCAGCCAGACAGATGCCACTATCATCACCGGAAAAGTAGTCGGTGATCCACCTGTCTCACCTGCAGTGATGGTGGTCAATTTTTTGCAGGATATTATCAGTTTTCTCAGCAAAATAGTTGAGCTTGATAATAATCTAGCCTGTGGTTTTCACGCGACCAAGATTCAGCTTGCCGATGATGCCGCCTATCATGATATGCCTGAGCTATTTGGCTTTAAGCATAAGCAGAATTCCTGTGACTACCGTTGTAGTTTGCCTACGCCACATGATAACGGCGAGAGTTTGAAACATTTCGCAAATAAATTAAACAGTTTTTTCTACGGCGAACATCCAACCCGTAAAACTTACTACCAGTATCAGCCTGCATTTGAAAGCCTGTCACCTGCAAGAACAGTCTATCCCGGAAATTATATTTTTAATCTTGAAGGCTTGAAATATTTCATTCCATTTGCACCGCTTAAATTAAGAATGAATGGCCCGGTGATGGGGCGAATCATTAAATCAGAATTAAAACAGAAATTTCTTTCTGCGAACCTGCCCATGTTGCATAAGCGCACCGTTGCCGATACGGGTCAATCAGAATATCGACCGGACATTATGCAACAATCAGAGCAGATTGATCTTTCCGGCGAATTTGAACGTCAGTATTTCGGGGATGTGATGTTATTCAGCATGGAGGTTCTCATCGAGCAGGGTTATCCTGAAACTCAACTTGAGCATGAGACTGTCAGCAGTATTGTTACCCAAACTGAAAAGAAAATGCAGCAGAAATATATCAACAAACACCAACTGCTGCTGCAAAAACGGGATCAATTAAGTACTCTATTGCAAGATCCTGATGCCTGGTGGAACCAACACTCTGAATATAAATCCGCCATAGCGCAGTACGATGCCTTCATTGCCAATATCAATGCTAACTTCGATGATGACTCATACTCATACCGCTTAATCAATTCAGCCTCAGAAAAAGAAACTCGCCTCAATCAGATAGTGGAGGCAATTCTTAATTATCCTGCAGAGAAAATTTTATGGGAGCAAACACTGGCCGCACATGCCGCCGGTACCCACTAGCCCATGTTTAAACGATTGCGATGCAGCTTACATAAAAGAAGGCATCCTGCCCGCTATCGTATTTTACCCGCCTTATTACAGCAGCAATCTTTAAGTCGAACTGAATTACTTAGTCGTCAAAAACAGGATCTAAATAAGATTATTCGTTTTTCAATCGAACACACTGACTATTATAAAAATAAATATGCCGGTTTGTCAGCGGGTGATTTAAACAATTTCGAGATTACGCAGCTGCCGATACTCCACAAGCATGATCTGATTCAGCATCGTGAAAATATGGTTTCCGATATCGTTAACCGGGAAAATATTCGCCTTGGCCACACCGGTGGTTCAACCGGAAATCCACTTTCATTTTATTATGACGATTACAAAACGGAATTGATGCGCGCCGGCATGAGTCGAAGTTACATCTGGTCAGGCTGGCAACCGGGAGAAAAGATCCTCAACTTCTGGGGGGCTAAACAGGATATTAAGGCTCACAAACTGAAAAACACATACCGCGAATTTACCGCCGCTGAAAAGACCATTGCGGCCTGGGAATACGCTGAAGCAGAATTATATCAATGGGTGTGTTTTATAAAAAATTATAAACCTGTTTTATTACAGGGCTA
>VAPK010830527.1_pt1 | contig 16205 bp, 12 predicted proteins | sample 3395031 | NCBI WGS metagenome assembly VAPK01 (sample SAMN08290443, study PRJNA428436) | hydrothermal vent metagenome | isolation source: Deep-sea hydrothermal vent chimney 1 | place: Pacific Ocean: Juan De Fuca Ridge
AAAATAAACTACCCCCGCCGCAGAGCAGCGGGGTATCAAAAGGAGATTATTAATCGCCCCAAGGGGCGGGGAATTAATCCCTTGTCCGCCTCAGGCGGATTCAAATTTCATAAATAGAAATCACTCACCAGAATATCTATCTTTGTGAAAATTTTCAAAACAGGGGAATGAAAAAGCTACATCTCTATATGTTACGGTCTTATCTGGGGCCTTTCGTGCTGACTTTTTTCATCACTATTTTCGTTCTCCTGATGCAATTTCTCTGGAAATATGTTGATGACCTTGTCGGGAAAGGACTGGATGGGGCGGTCATATCGCAGTTGTTATTTTATGCTTCAGCCACTTTTGTTCCGATGGCACTTCCCCTGGCTGTGCTGCTGTCGTCGTTGATGACTTTCGGAAATCTGGGAGAGCATTACGAGTTGGTAGCTTTTAAAAGTGCCGGCATTTCCCTAAGCAAGGCCATGCGGCCTTTAAGTATTCTCGCCGTGGTCATCAGCGTAAGCGCTTTCCTGTTTTCCAATTATATTTATCCTGTCGCGAACCTGAAATTCGGTTCGCTGCTTTATGATGTCCGGCAAAAAAAATTGGCTTTTAACCTTGATGAAGGCGTGTTTGACAACGACCTAAACGGATACGTCATTCGCGCAGGAAGAAAAGACAAAGACAACAAGACCATTTATGATGTCATGATCTACGATCATACAAACCGCCAGGGCAACACAAAAGTTACGGTAGCGAAGAAGGGCATTATGGAACTGACCCCGAATCAGCAAAAAATGATTTTTACGCTATATAACGGCTACTCATATCATGACATTACCAATGAAACAGATTATCAGACCAAACGGCCTTTTGAATTTATGAAATTTGATAAGGAAAGCCTTACTTTCGATCTTTCGCAACTGGATCTTCACCGTACCAACGAGGATCTTTTCAAGAGTAACTATTCCATGCTTAACGTCAGCCAACTCGACCATGCCATAGATTCACTCAGTAAACAACTGGTTGAAAGGCAAGTTGTTTTCCGGAAGATCAGTATTCGAAAATTCGGTTATCTTGCCAGGGCAGACACCGGCAAAATAACCTTAAAGCACAAGATACCGGAAAAGGAGATTCAGGATAACGCCAGGATCAAATATCCGCTTCTTAAAAATTTCGACCTGAAGGCAAAGAAACAAATCATAGATTATGCTCAGAACAATGCGCGGTATGCCAAAGATGATCTGCTGTTTCACATACAGAAATATGTAAAGCCTAAAGAAGATCTCATCATTGACCATGAGGTGGTCTGGAACCAGAAATTCAAACTTTCGCTCGCCTGCCTTATCTTTTTCTTTATCGGGGCACCGTTGGGGGCCATCATCCGAAAAGGTGGTCTGGGACTGCCTTTGGTAATTTCAGTGTTATTTTTTGTCATTTATCATGTGATCTCTGTTACCGGTGAGAAATCAGCAAAAGCCGGCGAAATGAGTATGATTTTTGGGATGTGGCTCTCAACATTTGTAATTCTCCCGCTGGGACTGTTTTTAACTTATAAAGCCACCTCGGATTCCCCTTTGGTAGATGCTGAGAGCTGGCGAAAATATTTTGAAAGTCACAAAGCATTGAAAAAGATATTGATCTTTTATGAGGCTGCTTCAATATGGATAAAATCCAAAATACCTTCAAAAAAAACACTTTAACCTGAAACGTTTTGAAGATTCTGTTTCTTTGCAACAAATCTCCCTGGCCCCCAAAAGAAGGCGGCGCAATGGCCATGAACCAAATGGTTGAAGGGTTATTAGAAGCAGGACATTCCATTAAAGTTTTGGCTGTTAATTCCAAAAAATACAACGTCCGTAAAGAAAATGTTCCCCCGGAATATCTCAATAAAACGAACATCGAGTGGGTTGACCTGGATCTTTCTGTGAAGGTTTGGCCGGCATTTCTGAATTTTATCTTGGGAAAATCTTATCATGTAGCCCGGTTTGTTTCTGAAATATTCAAGACAAAACTGATGCAGGTTCTGAAAGCGAATGATTATGATATTATTCAGCTGGAAACATTATTTATGGTGCCTTATGTTCCGGTGATCAGAGCCAATACTCATTCAAAGATTGTGTTGCGCCTTCACAACATCGAACATCTCATCTGGCAACGAATGTATTCCAAAAACATATATTCATTAAAAGGAATCTATTTTTATCATCTTTTCAAAACGCTGAAAGATTATGAATTAAAGGCACTTAATCAGGTGGACGCTCTTTTACCCATCACGGAAAAAGATGCTGAATTTTTTAAAAATCATACTGCCACCAAAATAATAACGATTCCTTACGGAGTAAAGCTTCCAGAAAAGCTGGGCGATCAGGAAACTGAAAATGCCCTGTTTTATATTGGCGCCATGAACTGGATGCCCAACATCGAAGGCATTCAGTGGTTTTTAAAAAACGTCTGGCCTTCCCTGAACAGTAAATTCCCTCAACTAAAGTTTTACCTTGCAGGCCGCGAAATGCCTAAGTGGTTGCTGCAATTGAAAGCAAATAATATTGTCATCATGGGCGAGGTAGTGGATGCGGAACAATTTGTCCGTTCCAAAAAAATAGCAATTGTTCCTTTGTTTTCAGGAAGCGGGGTGCGCATCAAAATCATTGAAAGTATGAGCCTGGGAAAAGCCGTGGTTTCAACGCGCGTAGGAGCTGAAGGGATTGATTGTGAAGATGGGAAAAACATTTTCATTGCCAATACGGCTGAAGAATTTATTCAGGCAGTCAGCACCTTGTACACACAACCCGAAGTGGCTGAAAAAATGGGCACAGCCGCTCGTCGATTGGTGGCCGAGAGACACCAAAACCATGAAATTATAAGGCAACTGACAGAACTGTATCAGAAAATTTTATGATTTTTGTGGTTTCAGCCTGACTCAAAACTAATATTTATGAGGATTTTCGTTTTGCTTTCAAGGATTCCGTACCCTCTCGAAAAAGGAGACAAACTCAGGGCTTTTAACCAAATCAAATGGCTTTCCAGAAACAATGAAATTATCCTCTGTGCACTGAACTCTATCCGGAAAGCAGCCAAACAACAGGCTTTCGCCGAATTGCAACCCTATTGCCGCTCGGTCAATTTTATTGAACTACCGTTTTGGGTACGTATCTTAAATATCGTAAAAGCTTATTTTTCAAGACTTCCGCTGCAAACCGGATATTTCTTCAGTAGAAAAGCATCAAAGAAAATCAAAAAGCTCATAGAAGAGTACAAACCAGATCATTTGTACGGGCAGCTGGTGCGCGTGGCGCCTTATCTGATGGGAATTCCCATCCCAAAAACACTCGATTACCAGGATGCCTTTTCCTATGGAATGAAAAGAAGAATGGAACACGCTTTGTTTCCTGCTAAGACAGTCCTCAAAATGGAATTCAAAAGACTTGTCCGTTTTGAAAACCTTGTTTTTAATGCCTTTGATCATAAGACCATTATCTCGGAACAGGACCGGGATCTGATATCTCATCCTGAAAGAATGGAGATTCAGGTCATCAAAAATGGTGTGGATATGGATTATTTTTCTCCCAAACCGACAGAGAAAATACATGACATCGTCTTTAGTGGAAATATGAATTATCCTCCCAATGTGGATGCAGCACTCTTTCTGGTTAAAGAAATCATGCCACTGGTGTGGAAACAAAAACCTGAAATTACGTTGCTTCTTGCTGGAGCAAATCCAAGCCAAAAAGTCAAAAATCTTTCAGGAGAAAAAGTCAAGGTCAGTGGCTGGATGGAGGACATCCGCGAAGCATATTTGATATCGAGAATCTTTATTGCTCCTATGCGGATCGGTACCGGTTTGCAAAACAAGCTGCTGGAAGCCATGGCTTTGAAAATTCCATCCATCACCACGCCCCTGGCCAATGCTGCCTTGCATGCCAAATCCGGTGAAGAAATTTTGATTGGAGAAACTGCCCGTGAACTTGCAGAAAACATTCTGAATCTGCTAGATTCGAAAGAAAAGCAAAATGAGATCGCTGATAAAGCTTTCCTTTTTGTTCAGGAAAACTTTCATTGGAAAAACACGACATCCAGGCTTGAAGCGCTGATGAAAACTGATAACTCTGGTCGTTCTTCTGAAGGCGTCCTCTCTGTTAAAGAATTTTAAATCAACATCACTTCTGAAACCTGAACAGATTTTTTTAAATAATTACCTTTATTTTTGCAGGTAACGGAAAGTAAAACCACTTTCTGAATTGCAACTGATAAAAAAGTGAAGCAACAGTTTAAAAAAGAAGAACGGTTACACGAAAAAAAACTGATTGGAAAGTTGTTTAAAGAGGGCAAGTCTTTCTTCAAATTTCCATTTAAAGTATTTTATTTCAAGTTGGAAGATGCTGAAGAGTATCCTGCAAAAGTACTGATTAGTGTTTCGAAACGTAATTTTAAACGTGCTATTGACCGAAATCGTATCAAAAGGTTGGTCCGGGAAGCTTACCGGAAGAACAAAGGTATTCTCTGTGGAGGATCTGATTCGGAAACATGTCCGGCAACCTGGGTAATTGGTTTGATTCATACGGGAAATGTCATCCCCGATTACGAAGAGGTTGAGAAGAAAATAATCCTAATTTTGCAAGAATTACTGAAAAGTGAACAAGCTACTGTCTAAATTTTTTATTCTTCTGATTAGAATATATCAATATACATTATCGCCCTACATAGGGCACGGATGCCGATATACGCCAACTTGTTCCGTTTATGGCGTAGAGGCCATTAAAAAATACGGGGCTTTTAAAGGAGGCTGGCTGGCATTTAAAAGAATTCTCTCCTGCAATCCGTGGGGAGGGAGCGGTTACGACCCTGTTCCATAAATCAAAATTTAATTCTAATGATCAAAAAACATTTTTTTATCCTGGGACTTATTCTCCTGTCTTTTACACAGTTAGAGGCACAGGAAAGCAATAATTTCAAAATTTCAAAAAGCATTGAGATTTTTTCCAATGTGATGCGGCAGCTGAACCTGAACTATGTTGACACCATACAGCCCGTAGAAATGACTCAAACTGCTATCGATGCGATGCTTGACCACGTAGATCCTTATACGATTTACATCCCGGAAAAAAAACTGGGTGAATTTAATCTTTTAACACGTGGAGAATACGGTGGTATTGGCGCCATGATCCAGCAACAGGATCATTATGTTGTCATTACAGAACCATACAAAGGTTTCCCGGCACAAAAAGTCGGAATGAAGGCCGGAGATAAGATCATCAAAATTGATGGAAAATCGGCTAAAGGCATGACTGCTACCGATGTCAGTAGCAAATTAAAAGGTACGCCAGGATCGTCTATTACAATCACAGTAAAACATTTTGGAGATTCTGTCAATACGAAGTTGAGCCTTACCCGTGAAAAAGTTAAAATTCCCAATGTGCCTTATTATGGTGTTGTTGGAGGGGATATCGGCTACATCAGCCTGACACAGTTCAGCCCAAATGCAGCGAATGATGTGAGAAATGCTTTTCTGAACCTGAAAAACAATTATCATATTAAAGGAGTTATTCTCGATTTGCGAAACAATGGCGGCGGATTGTTGAATGAAGCTGTAAACATTGCCAATATTTTTGTCAGGAAAGGGAACACCATTGTAACGACAAAAGGAAAACTGGGCACCAATAGTGAAGTTCGCAAAACCACCGGGCAGGTAACCGATGCTAAAATTCCGTTAGCTATTCTTGTTAATGGAAACACGGCTTCTGCTTCAGAAATAGTTTCCGGTTCAATGCAAGACCTTGACAGAGGCATAATCATCGGACAAAAAACTTACGGGAAAGGTCTGGTACAAAATGTATTTCCAATGCCTTACGGTGGAGAACTGAAGGTTACCATTGCAAAATATTACATTCCAAGCGGACGGTGTATTCAGAAAATCGACTATTCCAAAAGGAATAGTAACGGTGCCCCTGAACAGGTTCCCGATTCTCTGATTCTCGCATTTAAAACCAAAGACGGAAGAACGGTTTATGATGGCGGTGGCATTACTCCTGATATCATCATGAAACCCAGGGTATTCAACCAGGTTTCCGGTGATCTTTATGCACAGAATTACATTTTCGATTTTGGAAATCGTTTTGTCCTTCATCACAAAAAAATTGATAGTCCGGCAGATTTCAGGATCAGTCAGTCTACTTTCGATAATTTTAAAGCCTTTGTTCTCAAAAAAGGTTTTGACTACAAAACAGAAACAGGAGTCCTGATCAACAGACTGAAGCAAAGCGCCAAACGTGAAGATTATTATAACAGGCTAAAACCAGAACTTGACAGTTTAAGCAAAACCTTAACTTTGGAGAAAAAACAAGACCTGAATAAGCATAAAAGTGAAATTGAAGACATGCTTCGCATGGAAATTGTAACCCGGTACTATTATGAAGCGGGAAAGGTGGAATCTTCTCTGATTAACGATAACGAAGTGACAAAGGCTGTTCAGATACTCAATGATAAAAAGGAATACGATGACATTTTAAGCGGTAGAACAGCCAAAAAAAGTAAAGACAAGGTCAAACTTTAATTTTGTCCGACCCGCAAAAAGAAATCCTTTCTATGAAAAATGGGAGAAAAACCATTTTCAGCTATTTTTACGGCTGGGCACTCATCTTTTTTGTGCTCAGCCTGCCATTGTCAAAATATACCACGAGCCTGGCTTCTTTTCTCCTGCTGGCATTATGGATATGGTCGGATATACAGCTGGTAGTAGTAGCCCGCTTTTTCAGGCAAAAAGGGTTCTTCAAGGGATTTTATTTCCTGATTCTTTATATGTTACGTACCGGACGTTCCTGTATCGCCGAAAAAACAGGAGCCTTTTGGCATAACAAAGCCGCCGTTGTTTTCGCATCGATTTATTTCATTTTTGTACTTGGCCTGATAAATAAAACAGGTTTTTCCAGCGGTCTGACGGACCTGAAAGTCAAGTTGCCGCTTTTGTTGTTTCCTCTTGTATTTTCAGGTATGGAAAAGATTGATTATAGGTTACTTAAGAAAGTTTTTCTTTTTTATCTTTTAGCAATTTCTGCAGCAACCCTGATCAGCAGCTTCATTTTATTGAAAGGAGAATATGTTGACATTCGGGCTATTTCTCCTTTTATTTCGTCTATTCGTTTGGGACTAAATGTGAGCTTTGGCTTTTTTATCCTAGTATATTTCATTACAAAAGAAACTTCTTTTACTCTAAAACAAAAGGTGCTGATGGGAGCACTGGCCCTGTGGTTCCTGGTCTTTTTATATTTTATGGAAGCCATCACTTCGCTGGTAGCCATTTTAATTGTGGGTATCGCTTATCTGATCTATTTGGCATTCACATCAAACAGAAGCTATTACATGAAAGCGGCGTTTGTAGTTTTGGCGTTGGTTATACCTTCTTCCGTCTATTTTTACATTAAAAACGAAGTAAAGGCGATGATGACCGCCCCGAAGGTTAACCTGAAAAATCTTGATAAATACACCACTTTGGGCAATCCTTATGTTTTTGATACTGTTGACTTTGGCATTGAAGACGGGAAATATGTAGGCTTATACCTTTGCGAACCTGAATTGATGAAAAGCTGGGATAACAGAAGTAAAATTCCTTTTGACGGGTTGGATAAAAAAGGAAACCAACTAAGCCAGACCTTAATCCGGTATCTGACTTCCAAAAACCTAAGGAAAGATGCTGCCGGAGTAGCATCGCTGAGCAATGTTGATATTAGCCGTATTGAAAACGGCGTGGCCAATTTTAACTATGTAGTGTATCCCGGCATTCACTCCCGTCTTTTAAAGATAATTAAAGGTTATGAAGTTTATAAGCAGAACGACGATCCCAACGGAAGCTCTGTTTTTCAAAGAGTTGAATATCTAAAAGCTGCACTGAACATCATCGGGACACATTTTTGGACCGGGGTCGGAACAGGCAACCTAAAAGATGCCTTTTATCATGAATTTAAAAGTATGGGATCAAAGCTACAGAAAAAATATATGTCCCTGGCTAGCAACCAATTTTTATCTGTCTTTGTGGCTTTGGGAATTTTCGGGTTTTTGTTTTTTATTTTTGCTTTACTGTATCCCGTTGTTCGAACCAAAAGTTATCGCAACTACTTTTTTGTAACCTTTTATCTGATCATGTTTATCTCCATGTTGTCCGACGACACACTGGAATCACATGTGGGCGTCAGCCTTTTTGCATTCTTTTCGTCCCTTTTTATGTTTGGAATTCAACAGAAAAACCCGTCTGAAACAAAAAGTTAGATTTTTTTGCCTTGCGTTTGTTAAATTTTGGAAGAACATTCTTTTTAATTCTTTCACAATGGGATTCTATACCGGATAAGAAGTGTTTTAGCGAATTTTATTAATTTAGCGCTAAAATTCAATAAATGAAGATAAAAGAGATTACAATCAAATTCCTGGAGTATGAAAACGATCAGGAATTGTTACAGGAAGAACAAAATTTATTGGATGATGCTTTTAAATCGGTAGAAAAATCTTATGCCCCATATTCCGAATTTCATGTGGGTGCTGCAGTTTTACTGGAAAACGGGGTTGTAATTACGGGTTCGAATCAGGAAAACGCAGCTTATCCTTCCGGGCTTTGCGCCGAGCGTGTAGCCTTGTTTTATGCCAATTCACAATATCCCGAAATCAAAATAAAAGCATTGGCCATCAGGGCTAAAGCGGACCATTTTCATGTTGACAACCCAATTACTCCCTGCGGTTCATGCCGCCAGGTCATAGTTGAAACCGAGCATAGGCAACAACAAAAGATCAAGATCATTATGAAAGGAGAAACAGGTCCGATTCATGTAGTTTCAGGCATCGAAGCTTTGCTGCCTTTTACATTTTACGAGGAAAAGCTGAAAAAGAAACAATGAACTACCCCCGCCGCAGAGCAGCGGGGTATCAAAAGGAGATTATTAATCGCCCCAAGGGGCGGGGGGAATTAATCCCTTGTCCGCCTCAGGCGGATTAAAACTCACTATGATGCGAAAACTCGTTCTATTGCTCATTTTATTCTTCACATTCACGGCATTCAAAAGTGATAAGCCTGCTTACCGTTTCTTTAATTCCAAAGGAAAAGCCGTCAAGTATAAAAAGTTGCTTTTAGCTGCTGCAAAAGCTGATGTTATCTTTTTTGGCGAACAGCACAACAATCCCATTTGTCATTGGATGGAGCGGGAGATCACACAAGATCTTTACAAAGTCAAAGAAGGAAAGATCATTCTTGGAGCCGAAATGTTTGAACGTGACAACCAGCTGATCCTTAACGAATATCTTAAAGGAGAAATTTCTAAAACCAATTTTAAAGATGAAGCCCGGTTATGGCCCAATTACAAAACAGATTACCAACCTTTGGTAACTTTTGCCCTGAAACATCACCTTTTATTTGTCGCAACCAATGTTCCGCGACGTTATGCTTCCATGGTTTACCGCAAAGGCTTTGGCATTCTCGATAGTCTTACATCAGAGGCAAAATCATACATGGCTCCGCTTCCTATTCCTTATGATCCCAACCTGAAAAGCTACAAAGATATGATTGAGCAAATGAAAGGCATGATGGGGCATAATACCCAAAATCTACCTAAAGCACAGGCCATTAAAGATGCAACTATGGCATGGTTCATTGCACAATATGCAGGTAAAGGAGATTTATTTATTCACTTTAACGGAGCCTATCATTCAGACAATTTTCAGGGAATCATCTGGTATTTGAACAAATACAAACCGGGCCTTAAGATTATAACTATATCTTCAGTGGAACAAAAAGATGTGGACAGTCTGTCCAAAGTAAATCTAAACAAAGCAGATTTTATTCTTGCAGTTCCGGAGGATATGACCAAAACCTATTAGCAAAAATTAAACAGGGTTTCTCTTAAGTTGGAAACTATTCTTCACCGTCAAATTCAGAAGTAAAATAAAACTGTATATCGGGATATTTTTCTTTCGCCATTTGCAAGGAAAATTGTGAATCGGCCATAAAAACTTCGCGTCCTTCCTTATCGATGGCAATCTGTGAGCCTTTGCGAGCCCTAAAATCTTCAAGTTGTACTTTATTTTTGCTCACAAACCAGACGGTTTTGTACAACGAAATAGCTTCATAGCGGCATTTCGCCGAGTACTCGTGTTCCAGGCGGTATTGAATTACTTCAAACTGCAAAGTTCCCACCGTACCAATGATTTTTCTTCCACTGTGCTTTCCGGTAAAAAGCTGAGCAACACCCTCATCCATAAGCTGGTCAATCCCTTTTGCCAGTTGTTTTGAACGCATAGGGTCGGCATTTACTACATAACGGAACAAGGTGGGTGAGAAACTCGGAATTCCTTTAAAATTCACGATTTCCCCTTCCGTAACCGTATCTCCTATTTTGAAATTTCCCGTGTCGTGAAGTCCTACAATATCACCGGGGAACGCTTCATCAACGATGGATTTTTTTTGTGCCATGAAAGCTGTGGGGCTTGAAAATTTCAAACGCCGGTTTTGACGAACGTGCAGATAAGGCGTATTTCGTTTAAAACTTCCTGACACAATTCTCACAAAAGCAATCCGGTCACGGTGATTGGGATCCATGTTGGCATGAATTTTAAATACGAAACCTGTAAATGCTTCTTCTTCAGAATTTACATAACGCTCATCAGATTCCCTGCCAATGGGTGAAGGGGCAATTTCCACAAAAACATCCAGCAACTCCTTAACACCAAAATTGTTCAGTGCACTGCCGAAAAATACCGGAGACAGGTCGCCTTTCAGATAATCTTCTTTCCTGAAATAAGGGTAAACACCCTCCACCAGTTCCACATCTTTACGCAGGGTTTCAGCACTTTTCCCCAGGTAATTTTCAAGTTCCGGATTTGCCAGATCATTAAAATCAATACCATCTTCAACCACTTGCCTGGATGACTTAAACAAATGAAGATTCTTAAAGTAAATGTTGTAAACCCCCTTAAAACTACTTCCCATTTCTATGGGCCAACTTAAAGGCGTTACATTGATATGCAGTTTTTCTTCGATCTCGTCCAACAGTTCAAAAGCTTCTTTTCCGGGACGGTCGAGTTTGTTTATAAACACCATGATGGGCGTTTTTCTCATGCGGCAAACCTCCACCAGCTTTTCGGTCTGCGGCTCCACCCCTTTGGCCACGTCAATAACGACGATTACGCTGTCAACAGCTGTCAATGTACGAAAAGTGTCTTCGGCAAAGTCCTGATGTCCAGGAGTATCCAGGATGTTGATCTTATAATCACCATAATCAAATCCCATCACGGAAGTAGCCACGGAAATACCACGTTGTCTTTCAATTTCCATCCAGTCGGAAGTAGCCGTTTTCTTAATCTTGTTCGATTTAACGGCACCTGCAACCTGAATAGCTCCGCCAAACAGCAGGAGTTTTTCTGTCAGTGTTGTTTTTCCAGCATCAGGGTGACTAACGATGGCAAAAGTCCGCCTCCGGTTTATTTCTTTCGTATTGGCCATAAGGTGTAAAAATTGGAGTGCAAAAGTAGGAAAATAGAAATTAACCGTGGCAAATTAAATTCTATGGTAATTTTCTCAGCAGATAAATGAACTACCCCCGCCGCAGAGCAGCGGGGTATCAAAAGGAGATTATTAATCGCCCCAAGGGGCGGGGGATTAATCCCTTGTCCGCCTCAGGCGGATTAAACGTAAGATGTGGTTCTTTTACATTAGCTTTTGTTGCAATTTCCACCAACGATCAGGTATTTCCTTACGCAAAGCCGTTTGGTAATCTTCGTAAGAACAAGGAACAAAATGGTTGGGGCCGGGATTTTTCTCCGATTCGTCTTTGGGTGGAACTTGTATCCACCAACGATCCGTTTTTTTGCTTTTTAGGAAAAACAATTCTTCACCATGGTCTTCCAGATAAACTCTAAAGCGGACGAAATCCTTTTTGTTTTGTTCCGGAAAATCATGATTCCGGTTGACAAAGCCATCCAAAAAATACCATATCATTTGGGCCACCAGATGAGCTGTCAATCCCTGCGGGTCAAATTTGGGATTTGTTTCATAAAATCCGATACTGGTCAGTTTGTCGCTCATCCCTGCATAACGGCATATCTGGCAAGCCTCTTCACCGGCAAGGCCATTGGCAGCAGCATAAAAACTTCCTGGTGCATTTGCAGCCCGGACAGCAGAAATATCAACTGACAAAATATCCGCATTGCGCACCATAGGTTCTGTTTCGGCAAGATTGGCTCTTACATTTCCCAACCTGTTGATGTCGAAAAACAGATTCTTCATCAGTTGTAATTCGTCCAGGTTCACAAAGTAGGTCTGATAACCGATATTCGTGTAATTAAACAAATAATTAGGCTGGTGCATGATGATCCTGCTCAGATAAGAACGTGAATTCAACTCGTCATCTTCATGGCCCAAATCAAAAACAGAATCTATGGATGCAATATTTACAACCCTTCCGGTATTCTCATAAGCCAGATAATTAGCGTAAGTCAAGTCCTGGCTTCCGCCAATGAGAACGGGAAGAATATTCCTTTTTATAAGATGGTTGATCACTTCTTTCAATGCGAAATAGGTGTCTTCTACCGTATTTCCGGATTTAATATTTCCCAAATCAACAATGCTGAGAGAACTCCAGTGTGAATACAGCTTGTACAAATAGCTACGAACGTGATCCGGAGCTTTCCCGCAACCATGGTTTCCAAGTGCCATCCGGTCCTCTTCCACTCCGATCAACGCGATCTGAACACCCTCAAGATCAGGGAATTGTTCCTGTTCGGTGTAGGCTCGGATAACAGAACCAAGACAATGATTTGTTGATTCCTGAAAAATATTCAGGGGATGAGTGATTGGGCTAAAATAAATCTCCTGTTCCATAGGCTTAAATTACATTTCACAACGAAAATAGCAATTTTATTCGATCGTTAACAGATGATTTATTCAGGCTGGAAGCCTTTTATTTCTTCTTTTTGAAAGATCTTTTTTTCGGAAGATTTTTAGGGTCTTTAGCAATCGCGTAGCAATCTTCAAGACTCAACCCTGCCGGATCGGTACCTTTCGGGAGTTTGTAATTCTGCTTGTCAATGGTCAGATAAGGCCCGTAACGGCCATTTAAAACCTGAACCTTTTCGTCTTCCTTAAAGACCTTGATGATCTTTTGCTTCTCAGCCTCACGTTTTTCATGGATGATCTCTATCGCCTGATCCAATGTAAGGTCTGCAGGACTGATATCTTTTTTAATGGAATAAAAGAGCTTTTTATGATTCACATAAGGTCCAAAGCGGCCAATGGCAACGACAACTTTTTCATCTTCAAAATCACCAATATTTCTCGGGAATTCAAACAGTTTCAAGGCTTCTTCCAGGGTAATGGTTTCCAGGCCCTGACCTTTTTGCAAACCGGCGAAAGTGGGTTTTTCTTCCGAATCTGTATCCCCGATCTGAGCCATGGCACCATATCTTCCGATTTTCACGAAAACATTCTTTCCTGTCTTGGGATCTGTTCCCAGCAAACGCTCGCCACTAAATTTTCCGGAGTTATCTAAAGTATCTTCTATCTTACTGTGAAATGGTCCGTAAAAAGATTTGATAATTTTCTTCCAGTCGTTTTTTCCTGCCGCGATTTCATCAAACTCCTTTTCCACATTGGCTGTGAAATTATAGTCAATGATATCATCGAAATGCTTCATCAGGAAACGGTTTACCAAAGTTCCTATATCCGTAGGAAACAATTTGCTCTTTTCATTTCCAGCAATTTCCGTTAAAACGGATTCATCAACATTTCCATCCTTCAATTCAAGCTTCTGAACTTTTCTCTCTAAACCTTCACGATTTTCTTTCTCCACATATTCCCTCCTTTGGATGGTTGAGATTGTCGGAGCATAAGTTGACGGACGTCCGATTCCCAGCTCTTCCATTTTACGTACCAGACTTGCTTCGGTATATCGCGGCGGATGTTTGGTGAACTTCTCAGTAGAAGTCATCCGGATTAAATCCAACTTTTCGCCGTTTGCCAATGGTGGCAACAGACTACCTTGCTGTTCCCCGTTTTCTTCATCAGAGTCTTCGATATAAACTTTCAGAAAACCATCGAATTTGATAACTTCTCCACTGGCTACAAAATACTTTTTAGCCTTTGTGGATTGCACTTGAACGTTGGTCTTTTCCAACATTGCATCACTCATCTGAGATGCGATGGTCCTTTTCCAGACGAGGTCATAAAGACGTTTCTCTTCTCTGCTTCCATCCACAGAAGACCTACTCATGTATGCAGGCCTAATGGCCTCGTGAGCTTCCTGTGCTCCTTTGCTTTTGGTTGCGTATTTACGGGTTTTGGAATATTCTTTTCCGTAAAGTTTTTCAATTTCTTCTTTTGCGGCAGACAGTGCAAAATTGGAAAGGTTTACCGAATCGGTTCTCATATAAGTAATAAGACCCGATTCATAAAGATGCTGGGCAATTCTCATGGTATTGGCTACTGAGTAGCCCAATTTCCGGGAAGCTTCCTGCTGTAAAGTACTGGTGGTGAATGGTGGAGCAGGAGACTTTTTGCCAGGTTTTTTCTCAACAGAAAATACGGAAAAGATTGAGTCAACCTGTTTTTCCAAAAAAGCTTTTGCTGTTTCGTAATCCGAAAAACGATCGGCGTATTCTGCCGTAAAAACTATTTTGTTTTTGCCTTCGCTTACTGTAAACTCCGCCAGTGTACGAAATGCGGAAGTGCTTTTAAATTTTTGTATTTCTTCTTCACGCTCCACAATAAGACGCACTGCAACTGACTGCACACGTCCTGCTGAAAGCATCGGTTTTACTTTTCGCCACAACAAAGGAGATAATTCATAACCTACAAGGCGGTCCAACACACGCCGGGCCTGCTGAGCATCTACAAGATTTTTGTCAATTCCACGTGGGTTTTCAATGGCATTTAAGATTGCATTCTTGGTAATTTCATGAAATACAATCCTTTTGCTGCGCTCTTCATTTAAATTCAACGCATTAAAAAGATGCCATGAAATGGCTTCTCCCTCACGGTCTTCATCGGAAGCCAGCCAAACCATATCTGCCTCTTTGGCCATTTTTTTAAGTTCAATAACCAACTTTTTCTTATCAGGACTAATCTCATATTGCGGATCAAACTCATTTTCTACGTCAACACTGAGTTTTTTCTTATTCAAATCCATCACATGCCCGAAGCTGGAACGGACAGTATATTCTTTCCCTAAGAAGTTTTCAATTGTTTTAGCTTTAGCGGGGGATTCAACGATAACAAGGTTCTTGGCCATAATTCTTTCAATTTCATTTTACCATCGGCGGTGCAAAAGTAATACATTTAAATAATACGCTCGGCAAAGTAAAAGACACAGTCCTAAAGAACCCTGGCCCAGTTCAGATGACTAAATAAAATTTATATATACCTGAAATTTTTATTACGACCTATTCAACAGATGGTTAAAACCAGGTAGGGAGACTGTATTTAAAAGAAAAATAAATTAAACACCCGATAATAAATTATCCAGATTTTCAAATCTATCCTGATAATCTTTCACGGAATTTTTAATCACTTCATGAGCTTCTTCCCTGCCATAAACAGCAGCAATTTCCACATCAATTTCTTTTCCGGGAAGGTCTTTATAGGTAAGAAAATAATGTTTCAACCTGTCAATAATATTCTCAGGAAGCTCTGAAATATCATTGAACTGGCTGTAAAAAGCGTCATTATTCAAAACAGCCACAATCTTGTCGTCAGCTTCATTGCTGTCGATCATGCGAAACCCGCCAATCGGTTTTGATCTTACCAGAATGTCGCCGTGGGAAATGACTTTCTCCGTCAGCACACAAATATCCATCGGATCAGCATCCCCGATAATGTCTTTACGGCCTATTTTGGAATTACAAAAAGCAGCCACATTTTTCCCGCTGTAGGTCTGTGGAATAAATCCGTAAAGGGCCGGAACCACATTGGAGTATTTTTGAGGACGGTCAATCCGTAGGTATCCCGATTCCTTGTCCACTTCATATTTAACTGTATCAGTAGGAACCATTTCAATATAGCAGGTAATAATTTCAGGAGCGTTTTCCCCAATGTTAACGCCGTGCCACGGGTGTGATTTATATCGAAGGCCCATGAGACGGCCTATGGGTTGCATTAATCTGTTTGACATGTTTTTGATTTTATCTGGCAAAATTAGATGAAATTTGCCGGTGCGTTAAGTTTAAGCGTTAAATATCAATAAAATAATAGTCTA
>VAPK010707561.1_pt1 | contig 16188 bp, 16 predicted proteins | sample 3395031 | NCBI WGS metagenome assembly VAPK01 (sample SAMN08290443, study PRJNA428436) | hydrothermal vent metagenome | isolation source: Deep-sea hydrothermal vent chimney 1 | place: Pacific Ocean: Juan De Fuca Ridge
AGTTGCAGGCCAGAATTCGCATCTGTTTTCATGGACAGTGAAACACGCACTACGGATGATGAAATGCTGTGGAAGTACCAATCTATTTCCAGGTGCCGAAAAGGGCCGTCTTCGACAACGATAAGTAAATGATGTGGCCGATCCAGTTCGGCGACCGAGTGACCCTTGAAACTGAATAACGGAAACCCGAATTCCTGCTCAACATAAAGTCTGTTTTGATAACTTTTTTTAACACTCACCGATTTCCAACCTGGAAGAAAATCCGGGTAGTGTTCAATATCAGCTACAAGGTCAAATAATTTTTCAGCCGAATACGGCAAAATGATTTCTTCAGAATAAAATGAGTAACGCTGCAACTTGCGGGTTACCTTTAGCGAATCAATAGCATGCTGTTTATCAAATGCGATCATTCCTTCCTCGATATGGTTTATTAACACGCGCTATCAGTTTATATAGATAATTACCCAGTATTAATAAAATAATTGGAGTCAACAGCAATATAAATAACATAAGCATCTGTCCTGCTTTAACGTGCATGCTCAACTCTCCTCTATCATTAGATACTCGGTTTAAATAATTTACTCATCATACTGCCTTCACCCTGATCAACTCCTTACCATCAGGATCCGTCACGTGGACCGCACAAGAGATGCAGGGGTCAAAACTGTGTATAGTGCGCAGAATCTCCAACGGTTGTTTTGGATCGTGAAGTTTATGACCCACTAACGCTGCCTCGTAAGGGCCCGGCTGACCATTTGCATCGCGTGGACCTGCATTCCAGGTACTGGGTACCACTGCCTGATAATTATCAATCTTGCCATCCTTGATCACAATCCAATGCGCCAGGGCGCCACGAGGTGCTTCGGTAAAACCAACACCGCGCGCCTCACTCGGCCAGGTGGAAGGTTCCCAGAATTCTTCATTGAAAGTATCAACATCGCCGGCCTTGATGTTGGCAAGCAGATTGTCATACCAGGTTTGCAAAGCATCAACAAATATTTTGGTTTCCAGTGTGCGTGCTGCGGTTCTGCCTAATGTTGAGAACAGGGCTTCAACTGGAAGATCCAGTTTATTAAGCGTCATACCGACTAACTCTTTGGTTTGCTCATGACCTTTGGCATAGAGTGTTAATACTCGCGCCAACGGGCCAACCTCCATGGCATGGCCACGATAACGCGGCGACTTCAGCCAGGAATACGATTTATCTACATCAAGGTGTTCATAGGGGGGTTCTGGTCCATCATAGTCGAACTCGGTTTCACCGTGATAGGGATGCAACGGTTTATTTTTTCCGCCACTGTATTTGTACCAGGAGCGTGCTACATATTCACGAATTTGTTCCTGGTCATCAAGATCAACGTCATGAACCGTGGTAAGATCACGGCCAAGGATGGCACCACGTGGCACCAGCAGTTTGTTAATATCATCGGTGCCATCTTCAGGAAAATCGCCATAACAAAGGAAATTGCCCGTGCCCTCACCTTGTGAGGCCCAATCCTTGTAAAAACCTGCGATAGCTAATGTGTCGGGCACATAGACCTGATCGACGAATTCGCCCATTTTATTAATTACATTTTGTATTTCCTGCAAACCCAACAGGTTAAGTGCCGTCGCACTGGCACCGGCGGGAAGATCGTTTTCTGCGCCACCAGGATTAACGCTGATTGCTGTTGGTGCGCCACCCACCAGAAAATTCGGGTGCGGGTTCTTGCCGCCAAGGATAGTTTGCAGTTGCACAACGTTACGTTGCCAATGCAATGCTTCGAGATAATGGGCCACCGCCATCAGGTTGGCTTCGGGTGGCAATTTATAGGCTGGATGCCCCCAATAACCATTAGCAAAAATGCCCAATTGGCCACTTTCAATAAAATCCTTTAATTTTTTCTTTGTATCCGAAAAATAACCCGGCGAGGCTTTTGGATTTGCGGGACTGATCTGCTGAGCAAGCGCCGAAGTGGCTTTGGGGTCCGCATTTAATGCAGATACAACATCGACCCAATCCAGTGCATGCAAATGGTAAAAATGCATCACATGATCATGCACAAACTGTGCGGCAATCATAAGATTACGTATCAACTGTGCATTCGGTGGAATTTTATAGTTCAGTGCATTTTCAACTGCCCGCACTGACGCGACACCATGAACCAGAGTACAAACACCGCATATGCGTTGTGCGAAAGCCCACGCATCACGAGGGTCGCGACCTTTAAGGATAATTTCGATACCACGCACCATCGTGCCTGAAGACCAGGCTTCAGTAATAGTATCTCCATCGGTACGGGCCTCGATGCGTAAATGCCCTTCAATGCGAGTAATCGGATCGACAACGATACGTTCGCTCATGGTCTATCTCCTGTTGCAGTGGATCCTTGCGTGGTATCGATATGTTCTGCCAATGTTTCTGTCAGGCCAACTACATTGATATTCATATTGTAATTCTCAAGTCCATCCTCCAGCATATTGCGACAATTAGAACACGCAGTAACAATGGTGGAGACATTCAATTCATCCAGCTGCTTTTTCTTGCGATTGAAAACTTTAAGACGTAGCGGCCTGGCACGTTCATTGGCACTGACACCCCCTCCTCCACCACAGCACCAGTTCATAATGCCATGCTCCTTCATTTCGACGAAATCGGTGGCAAACATATTCAACAAATTACGTGGTTCCTCAATAACACCCCCGCAACGTACCATTTGACAAGGGTCATGAAATGTTAACCGTGCGTTTTCCTTACTTTTTGTTTTCAATCGCCCCTGCTTTCGTAAATCATCAAGCACTTCGATGATATGCATGACCTTGAATGAATAAGGCCGACCGATAAGATCGGGGCCATCCCAGCGCAATGCCGTATAGGCATGGCCACACTCGGGACTGATCACCGTCTTAACTTTAAGTTTTTCTGCCCCCGCCACAACACGTTCGACCAATTCTGCGGCCAGATCCGAGGAGCCAATTTGAATACCGCTGTTTGTCGCTTCAAAACTTTCGGAACACAGGGTCCATGAAACATTAGCCACTTTAAAGATACGTGCCAGCGCCGCAATGATTTCGTTAAACTGAACAATCTCCGCAGATGACAACAACAGCAAATACTCCGCCCCCTGCTTATCCATTGGAATTTCGATGCCGGTCTCCTGTTCTGCATGTTTGATCTGCGCCTTAAGTGTCTGTAAAGTGACTCCCATCGGGCTACCGATTTCGATGGCACGTTTGGTCGCAGCTTTTAACTCTGTCGGCGCATGTCCCGCTGCCGCCATACCCTCGCGTAACTTACGAATCATATAGACAATATCAATTCCCATCGGGCAAACCAGGGAGCAGCGGCCACACAGTGTACAACTGTCATAAACCAGTTCTTCCCATTGCTGCAACTCTTCTTCCGTGACGGGTTTGCTTAGGCCAAGCGCTTTCATAAACTTACCCCAGAACGTATATTCCTGCTGCCAAACCCGCCGCATGGGTTCCAGCTTGTAGACGGGAATGTATTTAGGGTCCTGGGTTTCAGTGAAAAACAGGCAGGCATCGGCACACATACCGCAATGCACACAACTGGTAAAAAATATAGAACTTGGCGTATCGATTTGCTCAACAAGAGATTTGATAGCACGATGTGCGGTCGTTGTCATGACTGCACTCCTTTGTAACCGGCAATAGCACCGTTGTACCAACGCGCGATAAAAATCGAAATCATGTGGCTTAGCTTGGTAAACGGAATAGCAATCAATAACACTTCTGCACAAATAATATGTATACAAAGTGCCAACGTGTACGACATGCCCATCGGGTGCACAAGTATAAAACCGGAAGCCAGCGGTAAAAAGGTTAGCGCCCAAGCCAGATAATCCTGATAGTTTGTCAACTTTCTCACTACTGGATCCTGAATACGGTGGATCAACACTGCAATGAGTGCCGCTATGCCAATAAGGGTTGCCATTTCAATGATGGCGGGTGGCAGTGCAGGCCAGCCAAAGCCGATAATGCTACGAAACATAGCGATATGCTGGCTCAAAAAAAACAAGGTGATAAGAAAACCTAGATGAAATGTGTACCCGGCTATGAGTGTAAAATAACCACGGTTGCTCATACCCTCATGAAAAAATGAACGTCGCCATATCGTGTTCAAGCCGGAACTAAATCGGTGACCTCGTGGTGTGGCAAGACTGGCTCTATGTCCGAGCAACAGATTTTGACTAATACGATAGACCAGGCCGAACAAAAATATTATTACCGATAGCTGGAAACCCGGTCCACGTAACCAATTAAGTAATTCAATTTCTGTCATGGCTAGCCTCCAAGGTCCTCCACTTTAATTTTTTCGTGTTCTTGTTGTGCTTTTTTGCGCTTGCGATGATCATAAAGACCAAAAGCCAAACCAGCGGCCGCTCCCGTAGCGATGGCCGCGCCTGCAATTGTGCTCACATTCACTGTGGGTTCCGCCAAAGCTGTGTAGAAACTGCCTGCATCCCAAAAATCCGGTTCAGAACAACCCAGGCAGGGATGGCCTGACTCAATGGGAAAACTGACACCTCCATTCCATTTTACAGTGGCACAGGCGTTATGCGTGGTGGGCCCTTTGCAACCAAGCTCATACAAACACCAGCCTTTTCTTGCACCTTCATCATCAAAACTTTTAGCGAACTTTCCTTTGTCATAAAAAGGTCGCCGGTAGCAACGGTCATGAATACTGTCACCATAAAATGAAATGGGCCGATGGCGCTCGTCTAGCTGAGGAATAGTACCGAAAGTTAAATAGTGGGCCAGTACACCGGTAATCACCACCGGAATCGGCGGACATCCCGGTACGTTTATAATTGGTTTGTCTTTGATAATGTCCGTAACAGGCACTGCGCCAGTTGGATTAGGGTAAGCATACGGTAACCCACCAAAAGAAGCACAGGTGCCGACAGCCACAATTGCAGCCGCTCCTTTTGCGACATCCTGCAGCATTTTTAAGTTGCTAACACCCGCGATAGTTGAATACGCGCCGTTATTTTTCAGTGGGATCGAGCCTTCAACGATTAATAAATACTTACCAAAGGACTGCTCCATGGCCTGTTCGCGCGCTGCTTCCGCTGCGGTTCCGGAAGCGGCCTGCAAAGTATGGTGATAATCCAGGGAAATAGCACCCAGGATAAGACTTTCCAGCGTGGGTTTATTGGAACGCGTTAGCGATTCGGTGCAGCCCGTGCATTCTTGAAAAGATAGCCAGATAACTGAGGGGCGTTTCGCTTTTGATAAAGCATCTGCAATTGCTGGCGCCATGCCGGGTGGCAAGGCCATAAGGGAGGCCATGGTAGCACAGAATTTGAGGAAACCACGCCGCGTGATACCTTGCCGTTGTAAAATATCTGCAAGGGTCACATGTTTAGACATCGTATCCTCCTTTTATTTATCAGTCGCTAACTTTCTTTTTTAAATTCACCTATTTTTGACTGAAATAATGTTATTGCCTGTTGTAGATCCTGGTGTTGAGTCTTGAGGATATCAGGCAGTTCAGTCACTTCAATGATCTCTGTTAGAATCGCAGTCTCCGCGTTGTAATAGGTCACCCACCAAACACCCGGTATTTCAGTTTCAACAATTTTTGTGGTTCCCAACGCATTTATTGCTGCGCTGACCTCACCTTCTCCCAACAATGATTTCAAGTAATCATAATCGCCAGGGGTTATGGGTAGACTGCGGATGTCGACACTTGCCGACTCACCCGTATGTACCAGGTTATAAAGCATACTTTGAAGTTCCTGCAGTAAAGCTTTTACCTGAGACGAGGGTGCATCAGGTTCATTGATATTTACAACCTTAACCGCAATTTCACTTAACTGGGTCATATGTTCCATTCCTTAATAAGTTCAACGGTTTTACGAGCGGCAATGGGAATCGCCGCTTGTACAACAGCGGTGGGTTGTTCACCCCAGTCAATATTTTTTGGTTGAATGCCAATTAAGGCCCGTTTTTCAGGTAATTGTTCTGTGAGTCGTGCAATGTCGATAAGGTCGATAAGCCCCACTTCGTGGACACTACGTTTTGATTGTTTGTTAAGATAAACATCCATATTCGCGCCTATAAAAATGCGTACTGTCCCTGGTTTTGCGTTTAACTGCGCCGCATCAATAACTATCAGATTATTCGCTTGTTCAACAGGTGCGGCCAGGGTAAAACTTAAGGTGCCACCATCAAGATATTCTGTATTGGGGGATCCATTATAATGTTTTTTAAGATACTGTATAGCATGTACGCCTACCCCTTCATCGGTCAGGAGTGTATTGCCAATACCGAGTACCAACGTATCCATGAGCTGACTCTTATGGTTCACTTCATAAAAATATTTGATAACATCTTTTCAACTAATTTTTGGTAACTAGTTTCCTATATTTCTACAACATCAATATGTATAAGTAAATTAGGGCTAATACGTAGGTGTATACACCAAATCAAAAATTGAGCAGCTAGCTCTGTTGCTGATAATTAGTTGGTTAATGTTGTAAAATGTAAGTGGAATCGAACAACCAGGTAAGTAATACGGCATTAAGTTATCGTTAAGTCTTTCCATAAAATGGAGTTGCCAGTGGAGTATAAAGATTACTACAAAATCATGGGTTTGAAGCGTGACGCTTCGCAGGAAGATATCAAACGCACTTACCGTAAGTTAGCGCGGAAGTATCATCCTGATGTTAGCAAGGAAACCAATGCGGAGGAGCACTTTAAAGAGGTCGGTGAGGCCTATGAGGTGCTCAAAGACCCGGAAAAACGCGTCGCCTACGATCAACTCGGCGCCAACTGGAACGCTGGGCAGGAGTTTCACGCTCCGCCTAATTGGGATTCCGGCTTTGAGTTTCACAGTAGCGGTTTTACCGGAGCGGATAGCGGCCACTTTAGTGACTTTTTTGAAGAACTGTTTGGGCAACAGGGGCGAGGCGTTCATTCTGCCTATCACACTCAGTTCAATACCCGTGGTCTAGATCATTACGCCAAAATTGTGGTGAACCTGGAAGATGCTTTTCATGGCGCAACGCGTAGTATCAGTCTGCAAACACCTGCACTGGATGAACATGGCCAAATGCGCGTAACAAACCGTACTCTTAAAGTGAAGATTCCCAAAGGTATCAAAGAGGGACAACAAATTCGTCTCAGCGGTCAGGGATCGCCAGGCATGGGGCAAGGAACGAAAGGCGATCTCTATCTGGAAATTCATTTCAAACCTCATCCGCTCTATCGGGCAGAGGGTCGTGACTTACATATGCAACTGCCAGTGGCTCCCTGGGAGGCAGCACTGGGTGCAACAATCAAGGTACCCACGCCAGGTGGCAAAGTCGACCTTAAAATCCCAGCCGATTCAAACAGCGGCAATAAACTTCGCCTTAAGGGACGTGGCATTCCAGGTAATCCTCCTGGTGATATCTATGTGACGTTGAGTGTAGTGACGCCACCTGCCAATAACGAACAGGCCAAGGCATTTTATAAAGAGATGGCAAGCAAGTTGGCATTCAACCCACGAATTAGTATGGGAGTATAACGCGTGACCAGACAAACCATATTGAGTGGCATTATTGTTGAAGAAACGGCTGAGTTTAGCTTGGGTGAACTCAGTCTCGCCTGCGGAAAACCCGCTGACTGGTTATTGACATTGGTGGAAGAAGGAGTGATTGAACCTATGGACGCTGATCAGACCTATTGGCATTTCCGTGGTAATTGTTTGCGCCGCGTACAGATTGTCCAAAGGCTGCAATCAGATCTCGGCCTCAATCTTGCGGGTGCGGCTCTGGCTTTGGAATTATTGGAAGAGTTGGAGGATCTACGCAATCGAATCGCCGTATTGGAACGATAGAGCGTGCGCTGTTTGATCGGCGCACTCATGAACAGCTTATTCGTTGATAGTAATTTTTTTAACGTTCGGCTCAGCCACTTCTTTGAGTGGCATAGTGGCCCCAGCGCCTACCACATTTTTTCTACTTATATTATTTACTTATAATTTTTATTTAAATTTTTTCATACCTGAATTCGAATACGTACTATTATTATTTTACTGGCGCTCTCTCTAGTTGTCCGTGCCCTTTCCGTTTAGTTAAGCCGTTATATTCTTAGTAAAGTAATCAAGTTTATTTAACTAAAATATTCAAATTTTCTCTACCCATAAAGTTTATGAGTAAAATTTTTTGAATCAATTTAAAAAAAGTCTTGACTACATACATAAACCGGTGGATTCTTGTGTAAACAAAAGATGTATTTCAAATGCTTCTTTAAATATGCATTTGTACATTGCTAATAAAAAAATTAATCCACTATTTCCTGAAGGAGGTGGCATTCGTGGCAACTGCAGAACTAGAACAGAAGTATAATTTTGAAATAATCAGGTGGTTTTCCGTTGCCACCGTTATCTATTTGGTGGTGGGCACGTTTTTAGGCGTTTATATCGCAGCTGAATTAGCCTGGCCATTCCTCAATTTCGATAGCCCTTACATCAGTTTCGGCCGTCTGCGGCCATTGCATACCAACGCGGTGATTTTTGCCTTTGGTGGCTGTGCATTAATGGCAACTGGATTCTACAGTGTGCAACGCACCTGTGGGGTTAAACTCTGGAGTAACAAGATGGCCTGGTTCACTTTCTGGGGATGGAACCTGATTATCGTGCTGGCAGTGATCACACTACCACTGGGAATGACACAAGGCAAAGAATATGCCGAATTAGAGTGGCCAATCGATATTCTTATTGCCGTGGTATGGGTGTCCTTTTCACTAAACTTCATCATGACCATCGCCAACCGCAAGAGTACACATATCTATGTGTCAAACTGGTTTTTTCTGGGTATGATGGTGATGATCACCTACCTGCATGTTGTTAACAGCCTCGCCATTCCGGTCGATCTCTTCAAATCATACTCCATTTTTTCCAGTGTACAGGATGCCATGATCCAGTGGTGGTGGGGCCACAATGCTGTCGGGTTTTACCTGACTGCTGGCTTTCTTGGCATCATGTATTATTTCGTACCAAAACAGGCAGACCGGCCAATCTTTTCCTATCGCTTATCAGTCCTGCACTTTTGGTCTCTGATGTTCGGTTATGTCTGGCTAGGTTCTCATCATTTACATTACACCGCCTTGCCTGACTGGGCGGGTTCACTCGGCGCGGCCATATCGATCGCCATGATTGTGCCCTCATGGGGGGGCGCAGTGAACGGTATGTTAACCCTGAGTGGCGCATGGGATAAACTTCGCACTGATTACGTCTTACGTTTTTTAATCATGTCGCTGGCATTCTATGCCATGTCCACCTTTGAAGGCCCGGTCATGTCGCTCAAGGTTGTTAATGCCTTATCGCATTACACTGACTGGACTATTGGTCATGTGCACTCAGGTGCACTGGGTTGGGTGGGTTTGGTCGCCGCAGGCGCGATCTACCATTTGTTAACACGCTTGTGGAATACTGAAATTTATTCAGTCAAGCTCGTTAATTTACATTTCTGGATGGCAACCATCGGCATTGTAATATACATCGTCGCAATGTGGATCTCCGGCATCATGCAGGGGTTGATGTGGCGCGACTATGATGAGTTCGGCACGCTGACGTATACGTTTGCCGAGTCGGTTGCGGCCATGCATCCTTATTATGTCATGCGTTTTGTTGGTGGCTTTATTTATGCAGCTGGTGGCGTGATCATGCTCTATAACGTAGTGATGACCATTCGCCAGGCAGGCACGGCCCCGCGCACTAGCGCTCAACTGGCACAAGCGTAAAGGAGGCAACATGGCTGATAAAATACATTCAACTCGCTTCCAGGATAAACTGGAACGCAACATTTGGGCACTTTTACTCATGCTCATGTTTGTGCTGTCCATCGGCGGTATTGTCGAAATTGTACCGCTGTATTATATCGACAAGACCATGGAGCACAACGCCCGGCCTGAAATACTCTGGCAGCAAAAACCGGGCCAGACCCTGGCAGACTGGAAACCAGGCGACGGTATACGACCTTATACGGGTCTGGAGTTGATGGGCCGTAACGTGTATATACGCGAAGGTTGTTATTTGTGTCATTCGCAAATGATCCGACCATTTCGCGATGAAAAAGAACGCTACGGGCATTATTCGTTAGCAACAGAATCCATCTATGACCACCCTTTCCAATGGGGTTCCAAACGGACCGGTCCCGATCTCGCCCGAGTCGGTGGCAAGTACTCGGACGAATGGCATATCAAACACTTGATTGCACCTCGATCGGTTGTCCCCGAATCAGTCATGCCGAACTATCCCTGGTTGCAGGAAAACATACTTGATGCCGCGACAGTCAAACGCCATATGCAAGCGATGCAAACTGTCGGCGTGCCTTACATTGATGCAGACATCGAAGCCAGTGCGTCATCTGCAGATGGAAAAACAGAAATGGATGCCATGGTCGCTTATCTACAGGTATTAGGCACCATGGCTAAACTCGACTTTGGAGAGGTATACCGTGAATAACATAAAGGAATACTTCCAGACCGACTGGGCTGCAATGACATTCCATGACTGGCTCGGCCTTGGTATTACTATTGCCGTTTTCATCATTATGATTACCATCTATGTGTATGTATTTCATCCGTCGAACAAGGAAAAATTTGAAAAAATGCGCTATATTCCTTTGGACGAAGATACTGCCAGCACGGAGGACAAAAAATGAGTAACAATAAAAGCTCAACTGATGCCCCGGACACCGGACACGTTTGGGACGACAACCTGCGTGAATTGACCAATCAACCCCCCGGCTGGTGGATGAAGACCCTGTATCTCAGCGGGGCTTTCGTGGTGGTCTATTTAATACTTTATCCCTCTATCCCCCTAATCAATGACTCTACCAAAGGCATACTCGGATGGACTCACATGAAGCGCTTGCAGGAAAACACCAAAGAGATAGAAACCATACGCGCACCGTTTGAGAAAAAACTCAAGGGCATGACGGCTGTGGCGATACTTGATGATCAGGAAATGTCGAATTACACTATTCGCTCAGCCAAAGTCTTGTTTGGCGAACGCTGCGCAGCATGTCATGGTACTGGCGGTTCCGGCAACCTCGGTTTTCCAGTGTTAGCTGATGATGACTGGTTATATGGCGGTACTGTAGAAAACATCCAGCAATCCATTAACAATGGGCGTGCCGGTATGATGCCAGGTTTTGGTAGCACACTCAACGAACAGGAAGCCAACGATCTGACCCAACACCTTATGGCATTAAGCAAAGGAAGCGAACATGCGGCGGGCAAGGCGTTGTTCGCCGAGAAAGGCTGCACCGGCTGTCACGGTGCGGATGCCAAAGGTATACCAGCCATGGGTTCCGCAAACCTTACCGATTCTATCTGGCGTTTTGCGCCTGCCAGCGAAGAAAGTATAAAATACACCATCAACTATGGTGTTAATGCGCCGGGCGCCAAGGAAACACGTGAAGCCAAGATGCCGGCATTCAAAGACCAACTGAGTGAAACTGAAATCAAAAAACTGGCGGTTTATGTTCACAAACTGGGGGGTGGCCAATAGGCCATCCGCTACAATTATTTATTACAACTCTTTTCTTTGCTACGAGAGTAGAGGAGATAAATTATGGATGCAGTAGTCTGGGGTTCTCTTCTTGGGATAGGTCTCAGTATTGTAATTTTTATTGTTTTAGCTGTTCGCATTGTTTACCTCATTAAACATACACATTCCCAAGACTAAGTCTATTGAGAAACTCGCATATCATACGAAACTCAACAGGGTCTGATGTGAGTGAACACGACGAACAAATAAAGCAACATCTTGAAGAGTTATATGGTGAAGCAGACTACTGGCAGGTAAATACGGGCGGTAAAACCGTACACGCTAAACGTATGTCAGGTTATTATCGTAACATTAAGTGGATTACGATGACGGTCTGGTTATCTTTTTTTCTTGGTCCTTACCTGAGGTGGGGTGACCGGCAGGCAATTCTGTGGGATATTCCCAACCGGCAATTTCATATCTTTAACATCACGATTTTACCGCAAGATGTCTGGATGTTGGCAATGGTGTTATTGTTTTTTGCACTACTGCTGGCAGCAGTGACCTCAACAGCGGGTCGCGTCTATTGTGGCTACTTTTGTTTTCAAACCATATGGACTGACATTTTCACCTGGATTGAAGAGAAGCTGGAAGGTAGTCCGGCAAAACGTATGAAAATGGATCAGACACCCTGGTCATTTAGCCAATTCTACATCAAGCTTATTAAACATTCGATCTGGTTATTAATAGGCATGCTCACCGGAATAAGCTTTACTGCCTGGTTTACCGATGCCTATCAACTCTGGATAGACTACCTAACACTGCAGGCAAGCATTGCTGAATGGATACCCGTCGCTGTGTTTACATTTTTTACCTACCTGTTCGCCGGCCACATGCGAGAACAGGTCTGTTTCTGGCTCTGCCCTTATGCGCGTATCCAGGGCGCCATGGTCGATTGTGGTACGCTACTGCCGACGTATGATTTTGTCCGTGGTGAACCTCGCGGCAAACTGAAAAAAGGTAAATCAAATACAAATGTTGAACTAGGTGATTGTATTGACTGCAAGCAGTGTGTCGCCGTCTGCCCCACGGGCATCGACATTCGCCATGGTCAACAGGAAGGTTGTATTACCTGTGGCTTATGCCTTGACGCCTGTGATGCGGTTATGGACAAGATCAAGCGACCACACGGCTTGATTAAATATATTTCCCTTGATGAAACTCAAGGTATACCCGCGGTGAAACTCTATAAACGTCCACGTGTCATCGTGTATTCCGCTATTATGGTATTGGCTATCGGCGCAATCATTTACGGATTAACTACCCTGGCCACCCTGGAATTAAAAGTTTTGCATGAACGTCAACCCCTTTTTGTCATGCGTAGCGACGGCTCAGTGCAAAACAAGTACGAACTTAAAATATTAAATAAAACCAAAAAAGATATGCGCGTCAGCCTTTCTGTTAAAGGACATGAAGCCATTCAGCTCGTCGGCGCTGATAAACCATTCGCGGTTTCCAAGAAACGTTTAACGGCCTATACTGTTTTTCTACGCATACCGGCAAACGAACTTAAACAGGAAAGAATAGCCGTTACACTGCGCATACAGAGCATAGACCAACCTGAGTTTAGTGCTGAGTATCAGAGTATGTTTTTTGGCCCAAAAAAATAAATGGAAACTAAAACTATACAGGAATCAATCATGAGCATTACACAGCGAATCAATCAATTTAAAAATTATTATTCACAAGACAACTGTGAAGCAAAGCGTAATCCGTGGGTTCTTGGATGGATCCTGATTATCATCGTTTTCGTGACGGTTAACGCTGGCTTCATAATACTGTCAATTATCAGTAACCCAGGGCTGGTCACTGAAAACTATTATGAACAAGGGCAGCTATATGAAAAAAATGCGACCAAATTAATGACTGAACGCAATAAACTTAAGTGGGAAACCAAACTGGAAACACCTGAAAAAATCATTACCGGTGTCCCCGACACCTATCGTTTCAGTGCGGTGGATTTACATGGATTACCGGTAAAGAATGCTGACGTGACCCTTGTGGCCTACCGCCCTTCCAATGCCAGGGCTGATTTCACAATCCGGCTCCAACAAATTGCACCAGGCTTGTACCAGGAAAAAATCAGTTTACCGCTTGCGGGTACATGGGATTTAAATATTAAGGTACAACGTGGTAACGAGCGTTATCAGTTAAGCCATAGAATTACAGCCAGTATTACACAGTAGTAGAATAATGAGCTCAGTACAACCTCTTCAAGACAACTACCTCAGTCGCGAGCAGGCAACCGGCAGGTGTTTCCATTGTGGTTTACCGGTAACAGAAAATATTAAATTTGAGAAAAATATCGCCGGCATTACCCGGCCATTCTGCTGCCCTGCCTGCCGAATGGTATGCTCCGCAATTTTCGATGCAGGGTTGGATGGCTTTTATCAACGCACCCCAAAAGACACGCTGCTTGCCCCTCCTCCTGAAACACCAAAGGATCTGGCACTTTATGACCTGGATGAGGTACAGGAGGAATTTGTCACATCACTGACAGGACAACGTGAAATACATTTACTGGTCGAAGGCATCCATTGCGCAGCCTGCGTTTGGCTGATAGAACACTCTCTGCAACAAATGCAAGGGATAATAAACGCGCAAGTTAACTTGTCCGGTAAACGCCTTAAGGTTAACTGGGACAATCAAACGCTAACACTCTCACAAATCATCACCCAGCTGGGAAAAATAGGCTACGCCGCAATCCCCTATGATCCGGAAGTGGCTGAAGGACGATTAAAAAAACAAAACCGCGCCTTATTGTTTCGCATGGCTTTTGCCGGTTTTACCATGATGAACCTGCTATGGATCTCAATTGCCCTTTATAGCGGTGCAGCAGATGGTGAATTTCGTAACTTGTTTCACTGGGTCGGTTTTGCTCTGGCAACGCCTACCCTGCTTTATTCCGGTTATCCTTTTTTTCACAGTGCCTGGACCGGATTACGGAGACTGCACCTGACCATGGATCTACCCATCGCTATCGGTGCAACCACAACCTACTTATATTCACTGAATATCACGCTGACCCAATCCACTGTGGGTGATGTGTATTATGACACGGTGGTAAATTTTCTTTTTATCATTCTGGTTGGAAGATACCTGGAGGCCATTTCCAAACGCCAGGCGGTCGCATCTACGCAGCGCCTGCTTGATTTGCAACCACGGGGTGCAACTGTAATTCGCGATGACAAAGAAGTACTACTGCCTATTCGCGCCGTAAAACAAAGTGACACGGTTCTGGTCAAGCCCGGTGATAAAATACCCGTCGATGGCATCATAGTTGAAGGCCACAGTAGTGTAGATGAGTCCATGCTAAGCGGTGAATCCAGGCCCGTCAGAAAAACCCGCAATGACAATGTATCAGCAGGCACAGTCAACATCGACAGCCCTCTCACCATTGAGGTTAAAAGCACACTGCGAAATACTTCCCTTGGACGAATCATTGATTTAGTGGAAGATGCACAAGCTTCCAGGGCACCCATTCAACGCGTCGCTGACCGTATCGTACCCTGGTTCGTTGCCGTAACACTGTTGTTAGCCACAATCACTTTTTTCCTCTGGTTAAACACCGGCTTTGAATTGGCATTAATGGCAGCAACAGCCGTGTTAATTATTACCTGCCCTTGCGCGTTTGGATTGGCAACACCGATGTCCATAGCATCTGCTTCCGGCCTGGGTGCACGTTACGGTATCCTTATAAAAAATAGCAGTGTACTGGAAACGCTCTCAAGTATTGACCATTTTGTATTTGATAAAACAGGGACTCTCACCGAGGGCAAAATGCAGGTACTGGAAATCAAGACAATCGACGATGTGGATAGCAATCTGCTTGTTGCTCAAATTGCTGCTGTTGAACGTTATTCCGAGCACAGTATTGCCCGGGCAATTATAAACAAGGCAACGTCACTTGAATTGAAAATACCTGTTGCGGCCCAGGTAACAAATACACCCGGCCTGGGTGTTATCGGCAAAACAGACAATCGCACCATCATTGTTGGCAATTCAAAATGGTTACAACAAAACGGGATCAAACGTAATAACCACTTAGATAAATACAAACACCGTTGGGAACGTCAAGGAACGACATGTGTCCATGTCGCATTGGATGGCCAAGAGGTGGCGTTAATCGCGATTGCCGATAAGCTGCGACCGGGTGCTGAGAAATTGATCAAGACATTACATGCCAACGGCATTCGCACTACGCTGCTCACAGGTGATCGACTTCCTGTTGCTACCGCCATTGCGGACAAACTGGGTGGTATGGAAACCATTGCCGAAGTGTTACCGCAAGACAAGGATCACATTATACAACAATTACAACTAGGCAATAAAAAAATCGCCATGGTCGGAGACGGCGTCAACGACGCGCCTGCACTGGTTCGCTCTGATGTGGGTATTGCATTGGGCTCAGGCACAGATGTGTCAGGTGACAGCGCCGATATAATATTAATGAGCAATGAGCTCAGCAAAATTTTACTTGCTGTACAATTATCACAGCGCACTTTGCGCACTATCCGGCAAAACATTGGAATTTCCATACTCTATAATATCATCATGGTGCCGCTGGCAATGTCAGCATTAATCACACCGCTGATTGCTGCTATTTCAATGCCTGTCAGTTCGTTACTGGTAATCGGTAA
>VAPK010020488.1_pt1 | contig 16181 bp, 18 predicted proteins | sample 3395031 | NCBI WGS metagenome assembly VAPK01 (sample SAMN08290443, study PRJNA428436) | hydrothermal vent metagenome | isolation source: Deep-sea hydrothermal vent chimney 1 | place: Pacific Ocean: Juan De Fuca Ridge
TACCCCTTACAGCATTACGTAACCTTGGATTATTGGTGGTGGACCTTGTGCCTCCGCTTAAAAAAGTCTTTGCAAGACATGCGATGGGGTTTGTCGGCAAGTTGCCAAGGCTGGGCCGTGGGCTGAAATTATGAAAAAGCTAAAAGATTCCACCGCAGAGAACGCAAAGATGCTAAGAATGCAAAGAAGAGAAATGCTTTTTGTAGGTTGGATCAAGCGTAGCGGATCCAACAATTTAATGCTGTTGGGTTCGTCGTTTTACTCCTTAACCCAACCTACAACCATGCCCTATTTTAAGGTTTTCCTTTGCGCTCTCTGCACTATAGAACCGCTGCGCGTTTCGTTCAGTATTACCTTAACCTGCTCCGCACGTTCTGGCATCACCTCTGCGGTGAGATATTTAAATTATGTCAAGTAAGAAAGATTTCGATATTATTATTGTTGGCGGTGGTATGGTTGGCGCTTCGCTGGCTTGTGGTCTTGCTGAAGAAGCAGAAAATCTCAGTATTGCAGTAATCGATGCCCATGCACCAAATTTAGACTGGGAGCAGGACAGCTATGATATGCGGGTCAGTGCCATTACCCGTGCCTCGCAAATGCTTTTTAAAAATATTGCTGTATGGGAAAAAATATTCGAGCAAAGAGTGAGTCCTTATCGTGATATGTTTGTTTGGGATGCCGGAGGCAAAGGTGAACTTCATTTCGATAGCGCAGATATGGGGGAAGCTGATCTTGGTCATATTATTGAAAACCGTGTCATTGTAAAAGCTTTGCATCAACGAATGCTGGAACTCCCTCAAATTGAATTATTTTATCCCGCCCAACTTAATTCAATTGAGTTCAATGAACTTAATACCCGCTTAATCCTGGAAGATGGAACAGAATTCTCAACTTCGCTAGTGGTGGGAGCGGATGGCACCCGCTCATGGATAAGACAGCAAGCAGATATTGCGGTAAAAGGCTGGGACTTTGATCAAGCGGCTTTAGTTACAACAGTTAAAACTGAAAAGTACCATCAGGACACTGCCTGGCAGCGTTTTCTTAATACCGGGCCACTGGCATTTTTACCCCTGTCAGAAGGTTATAGTTCGATTGTCTGGTCGACTTCACCTGAAGAAGCACAGCGTTTAACAGATATTTCTGAAGCAGAATTTGCTGTGGAGCTTGAACAGGCTTTTGAAAGCAAGCTCGGTAAAATTGAGTCCGTTGCGGGACGAGCCGTTTTTCCTTTAAGATTATTTGAAACATTAAATTACGTTAAACCACGTCTGGCTTTAGTGGGGGATGCAGCACATACGATTCATCCGTTAGCAGGACAAGGTGTTAATTTAGGTCTGGCTGATGTCGCAAGTTTAATTACGGTTATTGTTGAAGCGCTGAATGATAAAAAAGACATTGGTGCGTTAAAAGTTTTGCGTCGATATGAACGCTGGCGTCGAGCAGACAACCGTTCCATGTTAGTTGCTATGGATGGAATAAAAAGAATATTTGGCAGTGAGCTAGCCATCGTAAAAGACTTACGTAATTTTGGCTTGAATATGACTGATTATGTAACACCATTCAAGAACCTTATTATGCAACAGGCTATGGGAGTGAATGTTGCATCAGGTAAGCCCGGTGACAGTAAAGTTTAACAAAGTAACGAGTTGATAAATGTCAGATGCAATATCAAAAACGGATATCTGCTGATATTAAGCGTAAAATTATTACTTTATTAAAGAAAACAGCTTTATATGATGAGGAATTTATTCCTTTGTGTGAAATATGTACTGGTTAGATAGTAAAACAGGATGAATGGTTTTACTGAAGGTGATCATAGTCGTAGTATGTTTGTTTTATTATCAGGAATAATAAGTGGATTAAATATCTAGTGAAAAAACTAAAACACGAGAAGGAACTGGTAAAACTTGCGCTTGATCTGGTGATGTCCATTGCTGAGAAAAAAGGTGTGGTTAAGTTTGATGCAACGGATTCATCAAAAGATAAGGTAGAATATGTCTATCGATTACTGGTGCATGACAAGGTATTACAACCACTGGTCAAAGGTCAGGTAGACCAGCCGAGTATGAAACATAAATTAGCATGTTGGATGCAAAAACAACTACCCGCTGAACACCCGTTAAAAAAATAAAATTGCTGGCACAGGTTGTGCTGAAATCTGTACAAATTGTTTTAAAGTTTGAGCGCCCCTCTTTATCAGAAAAATTTCTGTTCAAAGATCAATGCCGCTTATTTAAGGCAATAGGTATTACGCATTACGTAGGTTGGCAGTGAGCTTGCGAATCCCAACATTGACAGTGAGACCATCCACGGCTGTTGGGCTTCGTTTCTCAGCATTATTAACTGGCTGGCATTGTTCACAAAGACAGTAATTTCCTCAATTTATCGAAAATAGTAAATATTTTCCCTGTGCGACCGATATATAGCATAAGTAAATATGTTAGAGGTTTGGTATGGGGAATAAACACTTTTTAAAGTGGTTGAATTCAGCAGAGAAAAAGAAAAAGTCTTTGTCTGTTTTTTCACATGCCTATGTTCATCCCTGTGTTATCAATAGCCAGCCTCATATTGTTTATCCCCGGGGACTGCAGGAAAAGTCCCCCGATTTATTTGCCAAACTGACTCAGTATTATCAGCAACAAGGTTATGTTTTAAAAGAAGATCAACGTTCTGATAAATTTTCAGACAAACATAAAAATAAAAGACGAAAATGGGCACCGATACTTTTATTTACTGCAAGTCTTATTTTTGAAAGTAGTGCTTATGCAGATATTGAACTGGAAGTTAATGATGCTGATTCTTTACAGCAATCTCAGAATATAGAATTACAATTAATTGCTAATAATAAAATCAGAGAACAAATTCAATATAGCGTTAAACCGATTAGCAAAACAAAAATACAAATTAAATCAGGACTGGCACAGTTACTTTTTGATGTGTTAAGTAGCCGTTATCAGAAACAAAAAAATGATCCGGTTTATATAGTTGAAGATCTAAAAGAGATTGCAAATTATTACAGTGATTTTCCTGAGTCGGTTAGATTAATTGAGGAATTAAAAGATAAAGACTGGGTATTATCTTTTGATGAAAATAATTGGCTAACGACCGGTAGTGGAAATATGTTACAGGTAAATAAAGCAGTGATTCATTTTAATACCCGTTCTGCAGCACAACTTCGCTTAAACAATGGCTGTACAGATAACCCGGTATGTATTGCTTCTCCGGCAGATGCGTTATTACATGAGTTATTGCATACGCATAGCATGTTGGTTAATGGGGAGGAGTTTATTGCGCAAGGAGGCATGAATAATGTGCTATATCCTTATAAACATGAATATGCTGTTATCGATGCAGAGCGTAAACTTTATGCTGATATGAGTACACAAGATAATGTTAAACGACCACAACGACGTGAACATAGCGGACGAATAGTTAAAGCACGTTGCTCTACCTGTATTAAGTAAAATGAGTACTAATATTTTTCATTGAATTAGTACATAAAATTATTTTTTAATTATATCTTTTTTCTTATCATTTAATAACGTATGCTTCCTTGTGAAAGATAATAAAAAGGGAGAATTATTTATGAATGGTTTATTAAAGAAGATTTCAGTTGTAATTGTATTTGTATTTTTGGCTGGTTGTGGTGGTAGTTCTTTACTCATGAAACCGAGTCAAAATCAGAGCATTACTGCTGCCAGTAAAAATAAAGCGAAAATTGTTTTTATGCGACCATCATCTGTTATTGGTGCAATTAACTCTGAGTTATTTGAAATTGCTAAAGGTAAAATTAAATTTATTGGTTCGGTTCCAATGGGTAAGAAAATTTCTTATGAGACTACACCCGGAAAAAAAGTATATATGGCTTATGGAAATGCAGCTGATTTTATGATTGCAAACGTGAGAGCGGGAAAAACATATTACGTTATCGTTCGTCCTAACTGGGGAACCGGTGGTTTTGCTCCAACACCAGTGCGTACTGATGGAACCACAGACTATAATACGAGTATTCCTGATTTTAAAGAATGGATTGCAGACACAGAGCTTGTGGAAACGATACCAGCGGATGCAAGAAAATGGTTTAAGAAAGAGCAAAAAAATATCATCGAGGTATATAAGGCTTATTGGGCCAAATTTAAAACGAAAACTCCGAACCAAAAAGCACTAAGAACATTAAATCCATCAGATGGTATGTAAAACACTTTTATTCTGAAAAAGTGAACAGGCCGCATTTGCGGCCTGATTTATTTGCATGTTTATAAATAGAGTGCATAGATATTAATCTATTTATAAAAACCTTTAGCCGCATTAAAAATGCGTATTTTAATGTTCAAATAAATTAATTATTTTTCCATTTCCTGCAATCATTTCCCCTTTCTGTTCGTCTAGCTACTAACAGATGTAAAACAAATGATGTTTTGTGTTTTTGTTACTTAAATTTATGGAGGAAATATGAAAAATCAAAATAAAGTGATTCAATCCACTGTTGCAGGAATTCTGGCATTAGGCGCTACCATGGTGAGCACGTCAGCTTCTGCTGTACCTGATCAGCCAAAGTTTTGGGAAAAGTGTGCCGGTATTGCTAAAGCGGGTATGAATGATTGTGGAGCTTTAGATGGTAAACATGGTTGTGCCGGACAGGCAACAAAAAGTAATCATCCGCAAGAATGGGTTTATCTGCCTAAAGGAACCTGTGCAAAAATCGTAGGTGGTAATGTAAGAAAAATTAAACCTGCAAAAAGTTAAAATCATGAACGCATTTAATCAAACCGAAGTTAATCAGGTAAGGTTAAAAGATAAAAATGCACAGCCAATCTCCGGTGTGGGGGTTGGCTTGCGTTCACCACACACCAATGAAATTTTATCAGGTTTACCTGCGATACCATGGTTTGAACTATTAGCAGATAATCATATGGTAAAAGGCGGCTTGATTCCATTACAGCTGGAGCAAATTTGCCAGCATTATCCAGTAACGTTTCATAGTGTTGGTCTGTCTTTAGGTTCTATTGATCCGCTGGATCTGGATTACCTGGGTAAACTTAAACAGCTTATGCAGCAATATAATATTGCGTGGTTATCGGAACATTGTTGTTTTACTTCAGTTGATGGTTTTCATTCACATGATTTGTTACCAATGCCATATTCTGAAGAAAGCTTGTCGCATATGGTGACCCGTGTATCTCAGGCTCAGGATTTTTTAGGAGAGAGAATATTAATTGAAAATGTTTCAAGTTATATGAAATTTGCAGAAAGTACTCTTGATGAAGTTGATTTTATTTCAGAACTGGCAAAGCAAGCGGATTGTTTGCTGTTGATTGATGTAAATAATATTTATGTTAATCATATTAATCAGGGAATTGATGCTGAGAAATATATATCACGGCTTCCCTATGAAAAAATTAAGGAAGTTCATCTGGCGGGTTTTGATGATCGTGGTGATTATATTCTGGATGCGCATAATAATCCGGTTGCAGCACCGGTCTGGCAGCTTTATGAAAAATTAATACAACATATACCGGATGTGCCTACTTTAATTGAATGGGACAACGATATCCCCTCATTACGACGATTAATTCAGGAAGCACAGAAGGCCGAAGTGATCGTAAATAAATATAGTTCCGGGAATATTAATTATGCCCTTAGCTAAAATTGAAAGAGCTTTTGTTGGTATTTTGTTACAACAGCAAGTTAGTGAACCTGATTTTTTATCGGAGTTATTACCCGTTGGTTCTCTTAGTGAAGAGAAGCAACTATCAATTTATCGCAGTAATGTTAATGGTGCACATCAAAAAGTATTGGCCCAGATTTATCCTGCTTGCCTGAATATTCTTGGTAAAGATTATTTTAATCAGTTGTGTCGAAGTTATAGGTTTGAGTATCCCTCTACGGATTCTGATTTAAATAATTATGGTGAATATTTTTCTTCTTTTATAAATGAGCAAGTTGAGATACATGATGAGTTAAATGGTTTTGAATATTTAGCTGAGCTTGCATTACTGGAATGGCACTGGCATGCAAACTATTATGTTAAAGATGATGAGCCTTTTTCATTTGAGAAGTTAGGCCTGGTAGAACCAGGGGATCATAATAAACTTGTTTTTACATTAAGTGATTCATTTACATTGTTTTCAACTTTTTATCCTTTGCTGGATATCTGGGAGGCAAACAAAAACAGTGCTGATGCAAGGCAGGAGTTTTCTATGCCAGAAACAGAAAGCTATTTTTGTATGTCGAGAGTTAATTTTCATCCTGAGATTGAGTTGTTGAATAATTACCAATATGAATTATTAAAAGCTATTATAGGTGTTGCTCCATTAACACAGTTATCCGCGCTTGAAGTTGATAGTGATGCAGAATATCTTAATGATTTTCAAAACGAGATAATGAGTTTTATACAAAAAGGATGGGTTTGCAACTTTTCACTTCAGGATTTATTTGATGTTTGATAAAGAAATTTTACAGCAGCTTTATCGTTATTCTTATAGCTTAACGTGTGATGAGCATGATGCTTATGACTTGTTGCAAACCTCACTGGAGAAGTTTATCCAGTCTGATGTTGTGGCAAATCAACCCGCGGCATATATGAAACGAATTATTTATAATCGATTCATTGACGAATGCAGGCGACAAAAGATAGTGCAGTTTGAAAACCTGGAAGAGACGACATTACCTGCTGATTTTGATGTTCAGACATTAGAAGAGTTACATATTAATGAGGATATGGCAGATCAGATATTACAGAGCCTTGAACCAGATGAGCGTGAAATAATGTACTGCTGGGCCATCGAAGGTTATTCGACTTCCGAAATTGCGGACAAGCTGGAAAAACCAAGAGGAACAATTCTTTCTAAAATTTATCGTATGCGAAAAAAATTAATTGAACAGTTTAATGGTAACTCCAGTGATGTTGTGGAGGCAGAGCTATGAAAAAGGGTAATCTTAAAAATGTAATGCGTGAGCATATTGAAAAAAAATCACTTGCAGATGAACAACTGGAATCTTTATTGCAGTTACAAAAAGGTAAAACTGAAAAGGAAAGTTCATATTTTAATATGCAGCCTCGCTGGTTAGCGGTTGCTGTGGTCGTTTTTATTGCAATCGTAAACGTATTATATTTTTCCATGTCACCTCAATTAGCGCTGGATCAGCGTATAGGGAGTGAGGTTGCAAAAAATCATGTCAAGTTAAAACCACTTGAAATTCAAACATCCAGTATCCAGGCTGTTCGTGATTTTTTAACTGAACTTGACTTCTTACCGATAGAATCTGTGCTTTTAAAGGGAAGTACTAAAAGTTTAATTGGCGGACGGTACTGTTCAATTCAGGGGGTTACTGCCGCACAACTTCGACTTAAAGACAGTAAAACAGGTCAGATACAGTCTTTGTATCAAACTGTTTATGACAAAAAAGTTTTTTCAGGCTTGCCAGAACTTAAAGAAAACCAAAAACCTGTAACCGTTTATTCAAAAGGACTTGCGGTGGATATTTGGATTGAGAAAGGATTGTTATTTGCATTGACCCGGGAAATCAATAAAAAATAATAGTTGCGCGAAAGTATCGGGGTCACTCTGCATTTATAGCAGAAGCGGGGTGTTGCAGCCAAGGTGTTAAACATACAAAAAATGGCACCGCTGTCTTCGGTTGAGGAATTTACAGAAAAGTCTCATGTCATATTGAAAATCAAATAAAAGGGATTTCATTATGCCATTATTAAAAAAGATTAATGCCTCACTATTTATCTGTCTCTTTACACCAGCATCATTTTTACTTGCTGCCGATAATCAACAAATGGTCCTGGGTGATTTTTCGCAACAAAGTGAGGCTATTCCCGAGTCATGAAACACGCTTACTTTTGGCAGTATTGATGAGCACACCTCATATACTTTGGTAGAGGACCAAAATATTAAGGTGGTAAAAGCCGAGAGCAATGAATCTGCATCCGGTTTAACAAAAAAAATTCGTTTTAATCCTAAAGAATACCCCTATCTATCCTGGCGCTGGAAAGTGAACAAGGCCATTGCGGGTACAGATGTCACGTTAAAGTCGGGTGATGATTATGCTGCGCGTATTTATGTTATGTTTGATTATGATGTTAAAGATTTAGCCGAAGATGAGCAGTCCTAGTGTAAGTTGGTATAAATTTTTTAATGGCAAACTTCCACTATTGGCAACATTAAATTATATCTGGGGCAATAAAATGGCTGTTGGTCGAATTGTCTCCAGTCCATATACTCAACGTGTGAAAATGGTGATATTAAGAAACAGTAAATCAGCTTTACAAAAATGGCATATTGAAGAACGTAATATCTACGAAGATTATAAAAAGGCGTTTGGAGAAGAACCTAAGGATGTCACTAGCGTTGCTATTATGACGGATACGGATAATACAAGTGCGATGACAGAGAGTTACTTTGGTGATATTGTCGTTTCTAAATTTCCTCTTACAAAATTACCAGCTACAAAAATCACTTAGTTAATCAATAAGTCTGTTGAATAGACTGATACAAGCTACAATAAAAATAGAAGGGGGGTTTACTTAATTATTGACTACACTTATATGATATAAGTTTATAAGGTAGGTTGTTAATTATTATTAAGAGTAACGTGCTTTGAAAAAAGTATTTCTCACACTTGCGATCTTTATTCTTCCTTCGTTTGCTATTTTTGCGACTGAGCGTACATTATCGCTGGCTTTAACCAGTAATTATGTATTCCGTGGTTTAACTCAAACCAATGACAAGGCCGCTGTTCAGGCATCATACCAATTATCACAATCCAAAGATTCAGGTTTTTATGCTGGTTTTTTTGCTTCAAATGTTTCAAAAGGCGCTGAAGTAGATATATTTGGCGGCTGGAAATTAGCCTTTGGCAGAGGTGAAAAATTTATAATTGATCTTGGTGCAGTAGAATATCTTTATACTGATAACAATTTTGCTCCAATTTCACATGAGTTTTATGCCGGCGTGCAGTATGAGATGTCGTATATAAAATATTATTTTGGTGAGGAAGAAGCGCGTTATCTTGATATTGGCACAGGCTTTAATATTTTTTCCGAGATGGAGTTATTACTTCACTTTGGAGAAGTTTTTGCAACAGTTCAAAATGGAAATGATATTAGTGTGACTCTGCAAAAAGATTTTTCTACGACCAGGCTTGGTTTGACTGCAACTTATGAAGATAAGACGGCTACTAAAGAGTCAGAATTATTTGCTTTTATTTCTATTGATTTTTAATTACTGAAACTGAAAATTTCTGCCCAAAGGTAAGCTCTTTCCCTGTTTTGAAATGATTTTTAGGGTATCTTAAAGCGCATGCAAATCCTAAATACAATCGCTATCCTCCTTACCCTGTCAGCAGTATTCAGTTACCTGAACTATCGTTTTATTAAGCTCCCTACTGCAATAGGTATTATGTTGATTTCATTAGCGTTGTCACTTTTGTTATTAATCAGCGGGAAAATTGGTTTCTTCGATATATCTCAGCAAGCAAGTGCTTTAATTCAGGGAATAGATTTTCATACAACGCTCATTAATGGCATGTTGAGTTTTTTATTATTTGCTGGTGCATTGCATATCAACCTGAATGAGTTGAGCAAGCAAAAATGGGTAATCCTTATTTTAGCTACCGTCGGTGTAGTTAGCTCAACCTTTATTATTGGAGGAATGAGCTGGATCATACTGAATGCTTTGGAGCTTAATATCAGTTTCATTTATTGCCTGTTATTTGGGGCGTTAATCTCACCTACCGATCCTATTGCGGTGATCGGAATATTAAAAACGGTTGGTATACCTAAAAGCCTGGAAATAAAAATTTCCGGAGAGTCTTTGTTTAATGACGGTGTCGCAGTTGTAGTTTTTTTAGTATTGCTTGGCATTGCGACAGGTGAGGGTGAAACAACAATATTTTCTATTGGTTCTTTATTTATTCAGGAAGCAATCGGTGGCGCGATATATGGTTTAATTATCGGTGGACTTTGTTTTTACATGCTGCGTTCAGTTAATAATTATCAGGTTGAAATTTTATTAACCCTGGCCCTGGTTACGGGTGGATATGCTTTTGCAACTGCAATACATATATCTGGTCCAATTGCGATGGTCGTTGCGGGTTTATTAATTGGTAATCATGGTCGGGTTTTAGCAATGTCTGAAAGTACACGCGAACATCTTGATACTTTTTGGGAATTGATTGATGAGATATTGAATGCTGTATTATTTTTATTGATTGGTTTAGAAGTATTAGTACTGGTTTATTACACAGAATACTTCCTTGCTGCATTAGCCATTATCCCTATCGTATTATTATCTCGCTTTATCTCGGTCGGAGCACCTATCCAGCTGATGAAAAATGTACGGGACTTTAGCCCCGGCGTAACACGTTTAATGACATGGGGTGGGTTGCGTGGAGGGATTTCGGTCGCGCTCGCTCTTTCTTTACCGCAAGGTCAGGAAAGAGAAGTTATCCTGGCAGTGACATATGCAGTGGTTATATTTTCAATAGTTGTTCAGGGGCTTACCTTAGGTTCACTGGTTAAGCTGGTAAAGCATGAAGCATTGAGAGCATTGGTTAAAAAACACGTTGATTAAAGCACGAATGCTATGAAGCCATATAACTGCGTTCAGCCACTATATATTTATATAATGTTGGGTACGTTGAAAACCTCTTCAAAAGTGCCCTGAATATTGTTGCAAACAATACGAGGAAATACTCTTGGGGTGCTCATGTACTTATTGTACATTCCTCTCCTGCTCACAGCCTTTAGCTACATGGACGTAGCTAAAGGCTGTGAGCAGAGCGGATGATTTGCCTTGTTCTCTGACTTCATAGCCTCTGTGGAATCCTCTTTCAGTATGGAGTTATACAATTATGAATAATGATTTTTGGGATTCTCGTTATGACGAGGAGGGATTTGCTTATGGCATAATGCCAAATGTTTTTCTTTCTTCATTTTCCGATATTTTTAAAACGGGTCAGAAGGTTTTAGTCATTGGTGATGGGGAAGGTCGTAACGGGGTATGGTTAGCTGAACAGGGCTGCACCGTTGTTAGCGTGGATTCATCACGGGTTGGGATGGTGAAAGCGCAAAATCTGGCAACTGAAAAAGGCGTTGAGATCGAGGCAATATGTGCTGATTTAAATAACTGGGACTGGCCAGAATCAGAATTTGATTTTATCGTGATTATTTATGTGCATTTTCCTCCTGATGTAAGAGCGTTGTTACACCATAAAGTCATTTTGGCTCTTAAGCCGGGTGGTCAGTTAATAATGGAAAGCTTTACACCGGAACAATTGAATTACTCTTCGGGTGGCCCGCCTGTTTTAGAAATGCTCTACACCATCGACATGATCAAGGAAGACTTTAAACTCCTTGAAATTCAACAGCTTAAAGAATGTATAACCGAGTTAAATGAAGGTAAATACCACTGTGGTGAGGCGGCGGTTGTTAGATTATTAGCAAAAAAAGAGTAAATTAAATACCATACTTGATTTATGTAATGAGAATCATTATCATTACTGTTCTGTTTAATTCTTAATCATGTACAACATAATACGGAGAGTCGTATGAAACCAGCAGTCACTCTTTTTGTTCTTTTCAGTCTTTTTATCAGCCAGTATGTTCAGGCTGAATCATTAGTTGTTTATTCGGGACGCAAAGATAAATTCATTAAACCTGTCGTCGCGGAGTTTACAAAAGAAACCGGTATCAAGGTTCTTTTACACTCTGGTAGCTCAACGTCTCTATTAAATAAACTGAAATTAGAAGGCAAAAATTCACAAGCTGATCTTTATATCAGCAACGATGCAGGTAACCTGGAAAAAGGTAAAGAAATGAATTTATTCTTACCTGTTTCAGCGGATATAGCAAAAGTCATCCCGCAAAAATTACGTGCATCTGATAACAGCTGGATTGGCTTGTCAGCACGCGCGCGTGTTTTAGTTGTGAATACAAATGATAAATCAGTCGATTTTGTTAAGTCTGTTTTTGATTTGGCCGATCCGCGTTTGCAAGGCAAACTGGGTATTACTCATAGCGGCAATGGAAGTTACATTGCAGGTGTGACTGTTTATATGGAGTCCGTGGGTAAAAAGAAAACCCAGGCCTGGTTAGAGGGTATGAAGGCCAATGTTAATGGTAAAGTTTTTAATAAACACAGCAAAATTGTTAAAGCAGTAGCAAAAGGAAAACTTAGCATTGGTTTGGTGAATCATTATTATATTTATCGCCATCTTAAGAAACATCCCAGGGCACCGATTAAAATTGTATTACCCGATCAGGGTAAAAAGGATATCGGCGTTGCCTGGAATGTTGCCGGTATTGCGATTACTAAATATGCTAAAAATAAACAAGCAGCAGAACGTTTTGTTGCTTTTGTGACTTCTGAAAAAGGTCAGTCTCTTTTTGCAAATGTGAACAAAGAATATCCTGCACGTGAAGGTGTTGCCGCTGCGGCTGAAGTACCAAAAGCAGGTAGTTATAAGGTTGCTCCGGTTCCAATGCAAGTATTAGGTCAGCAACGTAATGCAACGCTCGACTTAATTGAAATGGTGGGCATGCCGTAAAATAAATCTAAAAATAGATGATTTGTTCCCTCCCCTTAAAGGGGAGGGCTACGACTGCATGGACGCAGGAGGTAGAGCAACGCATGGAGCAGTTGCCGAGGGTGGGGTGTGTAAATATATCCCCTCCCCCTAACCCCCTCCCTGAGGGAGGGGCAATTAATTCAAGCTCTTAACTGAACAAATAGAACAGCAAAGATTATCTCTATATAGTACGCTGATTAAATGCTTCGAATATTTTATAGGTCACATGATAACATCCGTTATATCTTTAGAAAAAATAAAAAACCGCACCCCTTCATTGCGCGGGTTTCTTGCTTTACTGGTTGTTTTAATTGCAGCCGTTCCATTGTTGTTTGTCTTTTTCAGTAGTAGCCAGTTATCACTACAACAATGGATAAATTTATGGAGCAACCGTTTACCTGAGCTTTTATGGAACACCTTAAGCCTTGCTGTATTGGTTGCAGTTGGCAGCATGATTTTAGGTGTCTCAGCTGCATGGTGGATCACCCGCCGGGAGTTCCCTGGCCGACGAATTGCTATTTGGCTGATGGTCTTACCATTAACAATTCCTACTTATGTCTTTGCGCATATCTATACTATTATGCTGGAAGAAGAAGGCTGGTTAGGGCAATTATGGTTAACCTTATTTCCTGGAACAGCCATCCCTGAAATTTTTAATATCTTTGGTGTTACCCTGGTTTTGGTGCTGGCAGGTTTTTCTTATGTATTTTTACTCGTACGTGATGCTTTAAGTCGCTCACAACAAGATATTGAAGAAGCCGCTCGAATCCATGGAGCAACGCCCTGGCAAGTTTTCTGGCGAGTTAATCTACCGATGTTACGCCCTGCAATTGCTGCAGGTATTGCACTTGTTGTATTACATGTATTGTCAGATTTTGGGGCGGTCAGCATGTTACGTTACCAAACATTTACTTTAAGTATTTATCTGCAAATGAGCAGCCGTTTTGATTTTCAGGCAGCTGCCGGGTTAAGTTTAGTATTGGTAACACTAAGTTTAACCTTCATGGTACTGGAACGTTTCTTCCGTAATCGCCAGCGATATTATGGCAGTGGTCAGTCAAAAAAAATTACTGCACAAAAAGCAACCTATATTGAAGCAGTCGTCATTTGGTTTTGGTTAGGTTTAATTGCGACCTTTGCTTTTTTATTGCCTATCGCGTGGATGATAAGCTGGAGTTGGCAGGCGTGGCAGCAGGATTTAATCGATACTGAATTCTGGGGATATGTAAGTAATTCATTAACAGTAAGTGCTTTGGCGGCAACCTTAACCGTGATTGCTGCATTACCTGTCGCTTTGTACCATGCACGTGAACGCAGTTCGGTGAGCCAGGGATTCCTTTATTTATCCAATGTCGGATTTGTTTTACCGGGACCGGTCATTGCATTAGGTATTCTCAGTTTTGTCATCGCAACCATGCCTGCGATCTATGGAGGCATGACCGTTCTCGCGCTGGCGATGATGGTGCGTTTTTTACCCTTATCTATTCAGGCCCAGGAATCTGCAATTCAACAGCTTACTCCTTCTATAGAACAGGCTGCACGAAGTCTGGGTGCAAACTGGTATGAAAATTTGCGCAGGGTGATTTTTCCTATTTTGAAAGGCGGGATGGCAACCGCATGGGTGCTGGTTTTTATTGATACCCTAAAAGAATTACCGGCAACATTACTCTTACGACCCACCGGGTTTGATACCCTGCCAGTACGAATCTGGATTGAAGCCAGTGAAGAAATGCTGGAATTAGCCGCACCCGCGTCATTGATGCTGGTAGTAGGAACATTACCGGTACTTTGGTTCCTGATGCGTGAAAAGCCTGAACAATAGATCAAAAAAATTTCACCGCAAAGACGCAAAGAACGCAGAGTTTTTATAGCTAAATCCTGTAGCTGATATATTTTATATTTCACAGGGTAAAATTATTTATTTTGCCAGATAACGTTATTTTTTCCTTTGCGTTCTTTGCGTCTTTGCGGTGAAATCTCTTGATTTTTAAATGATAAATTACTGGTTTTGCACCGGACTCCCGCGTAAAATACTGTTCTCGATTCAAATCCCAGTGGGAGAGATTCTCAGCTTAGTTAAGTATGAGAGGGCCGAAGGCGCAACCCGTCCGGAAACGCTCAGGCAAAAGGACTACTGGAAAGGAATAGTTGTTAAATTCCGAATCGACTCTGGAGAGAGATTATATGATCCTTTTCGGGGATAGCCGAGAAGTTAGAGAGCAAGATAAAATTGATGAAAAAGCGGAATGTACATAAGTACATGAGCATTTTGAAGAAATTTTAGTGAAGCTATCTGACTTTGCAGCATTCCTGAAATGGCATCAAATCCGCCGAAGGGGCTCAAGCTCTCAGGTTAAAGGACAGAGGGGCGACACGATGTTAAATATACTGATCGTGGTGTATTAGATATGGTGTCGCCCTTTTTTTATTTAACGAACCGGTACAGAGTAGTAGTCACATGAGTAAAGAATCTTCACCTACTAGCGTAAGGATCCCTGTTTTTGATCACTCGGCTGAGCCAAACGCTAGCCGTATGCCAATGTGGATCCGTCAGCCCTTGGGTTCGAATAAATTTTCAGAAACAGCAAAAGCCATTCATTCAAATAGTTTAAACACTGTTTGCGAACAAGCATCTTGTCCAAATCGTGGTGAGTGCTGGTCACATGGCACTGCAACCTTTATGTTGCTAGGTGATACCTGCACCCGTGCCTGTGCTTTTTGTAACGTTATAACTGGTAAGCCAACATGGTTTGATGATGACGAGCCAACTCGTATTGCAACGGCAGTAAAAGAAATGGGATTGGATTACATCGTTCTCACTTCAGTTAACCGTGATGATATGCCTGATGGTGGCGCAAAAATCTTTGCAGAGACCATAACCGCCTTACGAAAAAATAAATCCAATATTGGTTTAGAATTATTAACACCAGACTTTAATCGCTGCCAGCAAGAGGCAGTTGAAATCATTATGTCTCAACTTAACCAGGTTAAAGACAAAAACGTTGAAGTCCAAATGGTTTGGGGACACAACGTTGAAACGATTCCTGATTTTTATAAAACAGTACGAAAAGGATCAAGTTACGAGCGTTCATTAAAAATGCTTGAGCTTGCCGTACAGCAAGAAGGCATTGAAGCGAAATCTGCGATTATGATGGGCATGGGTGAAACGGAAGCGCAAGTCACCGAAGTGTTAAAAGATTTACGCAGTGTCGGCGTGCAACGTATCGCAATGGGGCAGTACTTACGGCCAACACGTTACCATTTGCCCGTTAAAGAATACGTTGCCCTTGAACAGTTTGTTGAATATGAAAAAATTGCGAAGAGTTTAGGTTTTACCTGGGCGAAGTCGGGGCCGATGGTGCGTTCTTCATACCACGCAGAAGAAATCCAGAGCTAACACTACGGACAATGAGACGCTAGATAACGGCGTTAAAAACCATCTCAAAATGCTCACTTACTACGTGTAAGCTCCGCTTTTTCGTTGGTTTTTGCCTTGTTCTCCAGCGTCTCATTTTCCATAGCGTCACCTCTATTAATTTAAAAAGGTAAGCTTTGATTCTATTCCCCCTCCCTCAGGGAGGGGGGGAGGGGGTGGGGATAAA
>VAPK010509460.1_pt1 | contig 16173 bp, 8 predicted proteins | sample 3395031 | NCBI WGS metagenome assembly VAPK01 (sample SAMN08290443, study PRJNA428436) | hydrothermal vent metagenome | isolation source: Deep-sea hydrothermal vent chimney 1 | place: Pacific Ocean: Juan De Fuca Ridge
ATGTATTTTATAATGTCCTGAAACGAAAGTATGGCTACCCACACCGTTTGGGAAAAATATTAGATTAAAGGCTCAAATATCGTTTATACTGCTTTCTAGAAACTTTTGCTGTATTTTGTTACTTCAATATTAGTAATTATTTGGTAACTACTGGTATTAAAGGTTTTTTAGCAATTCTATTTGAATTTTCTCAAGAATATTACACTGCTTTTTTTAATCTAATGAATTTCTTGAAGTTCTACCTTGGGGTAGCTCAATCCTGTTCCAATTTAAGCATACAAGTTAAAAATGTGTATGTTTATTAAATGAGATATTTGAAAAACTTAGAGAGCAGGCTGATATTCAATGGTATGATTGTCTCGCTACTTGGTTTGTTTATATGTTGTAACGACGCTAGAGGCACTGATTACGAAACTCCTGAACTTGATTTTAAGACAAGTATTGATAATGGTTTTAGTGTTCCCGAAGGGTGGCAAGTAACCTTATGGGCTGAATCACCTGCATTATATAACCCAACGAATATTGATGTTGATTTAAAAGGGAGGATTTGGGTTGCGGAAGCCGTTAATTATAGAGATTTCAACAACGCCCCTGAACACTACCTAAATTTCGACAAGGGGGATCGGATCATGATTTTGGAGGATACCGATGGGGATGGAATCTGCGACTCATCTAAAGTATTTGTTCAAGACAAAGATCTTGTTGCCCCACTGGGTATTGCAGTCATTGGAAACAAGGTATTTGTATCCTGTGCGCCGAACTTGATTGTTTATACTGATGAAAACGGCGATGATATACCAGATAAAAAAGAAATTTTTCTTAACGGTTTTGGTGGTTTGGATCACGATCATAGCCTTCATTCCCTAACTGTGGGTCCTGATGGTAAATGGTATTTTAATACGGGAAATGCCGGACCGCACCAAGTGATCGATAAAGCCGGGTGGAAATTGCGTTCTGGTAGCGTTTATTTTGGCGGAACCCCCTATAATGAAAAAAACGAACCTGCTCAGGTCAGTGATGATGGACGTATTTGGGTCGGTGGTCTTGCCTTGCGAATGAACAATGATGGTACGGGTCTTGAAGTTGTCGCCCACAATTTTCGAAACTCTTATGAAGTGGCAATAGATTCTTATGGAAATTTGTGGCAGAACGACAATGATGATCAAGTAGAGACCTGTAGGGTAACTTGGGTCATGGAAGGTGGTAACGCTGGGTATTTCAATGCCAATGGCAAACGAACATGGCAGGCTGATCGCAAACCGGGACAGGATATTTTTAAGGCTCATTGGCATCAAGACGATCCTGGGGTGATGCCTGCGGGAGATAATACTATGGCAGGTTCGCCTACAGGAGTGGTAGTTTATGAAGGTGATGTCTTTGGACTAGATTACCGTGGAATGCTACTTAGTGCCGATGCAGGTCGCAACGTCATCTTTGCTTATCAACCTTCAAAGTACGGTTCAGGATTTGATTTAGATAGAAGGGATTTGGTCAGCTCCACCCAAGAATCTACCGAAGGTTATGTCTGGAACGATATCGATGATGATAAACGTAAATGGTTTCGACCAAGTGACGTGGCCGTGGGTACAGATGGAGCCATTTACATTGCTGATTGGTACGACCCTGTTGTAGGGGGGCACCTAATGATGGACTCTATTGGTTACGGTAGAATTTATCGAATTGCTCCAAAAGGAAAAGAATTGAAAATTCCGAAAATAAATTTAACGACCACGAAAGGGCAGATTGCAGCACTTCTTAATCCTGCTATAAATGTTCGGAGCCTTGGCTATGAAAAATTGCTAGACCAAGGCGAGCAGGTCGTTGGCGAAGTAAAAAAAATATTGGATTGCGACAACACCTATTATAGGGCCCGAGCAGTTTGGTTGTTGGCAAAACTGGGTGACAAGGGAAAATCGATTGTAGAACGTTTATTGAAAAACGAAGCTGATCCAAGGTTAAGGGTCGTAGCCTATAGGGCGCTGAAAAATGACAATGTATCTTTACTAGATTATGCTTCACTAGCAGTTAACGACCCTTCGCCCCAAGTGCGTAGAGAAGTCGCCATTTCATTACGTGATGTATCTTGGGAAGAAAGTGGTCTGTTGATCAAAGAACTGTTTAACGCTTATGACGGCAAAGATCCGTGGTATCTTGAGGCTTTGGGTATGGCTATTGACGGTAAGGAGGAAATTGCTTATGGTGAATTGCTTTCTGGGCAACCCAAGGATCCAACCAAATGGACGGATGCTTTTGCCGATTTGGTCTGGCGAATACACCCAAAATCAGCTATTGGTGCTTTGAAGGAAAGGGCTATGGCAAAAGAGATATCAGAGAGTCTTAAAAACCGTGCAGTCGATGCACTTGCCTTTATCAATGACAAGAATGCCGTCGCTGCTATGTTCGATCTAAAAAAATCAGGTACTGACAAGGCTATAAGGGAATCGGCAGGTTGGTGGCTTGATTTTAGAAAGACCAACGATTGGTATACGCTCTGGGACTGGCAATCAGAAGACAAGGAAACCTTTAACCTTCCTGAAGAGATTACTAAGTTGAAAGAAACCCTTTTAAATCAAAACGTGTCCACCGCGGAAAGAGCGGAGGCTGGAAAACAGTTGGCGGGCAGTATGATAGGGGGCCGTCTCTTAATCAGTTTGGCCGCTAAAAAACAACTCTCAAGGGAAATCATCAACAGAATTTCTGAAGCAATTTTCAATAATCCCGCCTTAGAGGTCCGTACCTTGGCCAGTGAATATTTCAAGAAACCGGACGAGAAAGGTTATTCCATTTCAGAGATCCTCAAATTAAATAAAAATGTTACTAGTGGCGAAATATTATTTGCTGCCAAATGTGCCACATGCCATAAAAAAGGAACAACCGCCAGTAATACAATTGGCCCTGATCTATCATCCATTGGCGAAAAATTCGACAAAACAGCAATGCTTGATGCCATTATCAATCCGAACGCTTCAATTGTTTTCGGGTACGAACCGGTAATGATCAAAACAAAAAGTGGACAGGCCTTATACGGCTTTTTACTCTCAGAAGGGGAAACTACTGTTATCAAGGATATGGCTGGAAAACAAATCGTATTCGCACCCGATGACATCGAAAGCAAACAAAAAATGAAAACAGGTATTATGCCAAATGCAGTATCGTTAGGGCTTACAGATCAAGATTTGGCCGATTTGGCCATCTATTTATCAGCACTGAAAAATAGTAATCTCTAAGTCAAATGCTAGATTTATACAGTAAAAATACGAGTACTGTAAATTGCTTCCCTATCTCGAACATACAATTGGTTAAAACAAAAGTAAATTAGTAACCAAGTTCTTTTTTTTGCTCTGATTTCTTACTGAAATCAGGCTTTTGAAGATTTTACGGCTTTCTTTATTTTTATGGTTAGTTCCTGTTTTTTCTTGTCAAGATCCATAAAAATAGTATCGCCTTCTTCGAGTTTTGAATTTACTATTTCTTCAGCGAGGGTATCTTCAATGTATTTTTGAATGGCTCTTTTAAGTGGTCTGGCACCATATTGTTTGTCAAACCCTTTCTCGGCGATGTAATCTTTGGCCTTATCGGTAAGGTTTAGTTCATAACCGATATCCTTGATCCGGGCAAATAGTTTAGCGAGTTCAATATCGATTATTTTATGAATATCTTCTCTTTCTAAGGGATTGAACACGACCACATCATCAATTCTGTTTAAGAATTCAGGGGCGAATGCTTTTTTCAGGGCATTTTCTATCACTCCTTTTTGGTACGAATCGGCTTGAGATTTTTTTGCAGCGGTACCGAAACCAACACCCTGGCCAAAGTCTTTCAACTGACGAGCCCCAATATTAGAGGTCATTATTATAATCGTATTTCTGAAATCTATTTTTCTTCCAAGACTGTCCGTAAGAAAACCATCATCTAAAACCTGTAACAACATATTGAACACATCAGGATGCGCTTTTTCAACCTCATCGAGCAAGATTACAGAATATGGTTTGCGTCGTACTTTTTCTGTCAATTGTCCACCTTCCTCATAGCCCACGTACCCTGGGGGTGCACCTACTAACCTTGATATGGCGAATTTCTCCATGTACTCGCTCATGTCAATACGTATAAGGGCATCTTCAGAATCAAACAGTTCTTTTGCCAATACTTTGGCAAGCTGGGTCTTACCAACGCCTGTTTGGCCTAAGAAGATAAACGACCCAATCGGCTTGTTCGGGTCTTTGAGGCCCGCTCTATTTCGCTGTATGGCTTTGGCGACCTTGGCGACCGCTTCGTCTTGGCCGATTACATTAGCTTTTATCAAGTCGGGCAACTCGGCCAATTTGTTGCTCTCGGTCTGTGCGATTCTATTTACGGGTATACCGCTCATCATTGAGACTACATCGGCAACATCTTCATCTGAAACGATTTCTTTATTGAGTTTGCTTTCAGTTTCCCATTTTTCTTGAGCAGCGTTCAATTCTTTTTCTAGCCTTTTTTCATCGTCCCTTAATTTTGCGGCTTCTTCGTATTTCTGTTTTTTAACAACACTGTTCTTTAAGCTACGAACATCTTCCAATTGTTTTTCAAGGTCGACGATTTGCTTAGGAACATCCATATTGACAATATGTACTCGAGACCCTGCCTCGTCAAGGGCATCAATGGCCTTGTCTGGCAAGAATCTATCGGTCATATATCTATTTGTCAATTTAACACAGGCGATAATGGCCTCATCGGTATAACTGACATTGTGGTGTTCTTCGTATTTGTCTTTTATATTCTGAAGTATCTCTATGGTCTCGTCTACCGAGGTAGGTTCTACGATCACCTTTTGAAAACGACGCTCTAAAGCACCGTCTTTTTCAATATATTGTCTGTACTCATCTAAAGTAGTCGCTCCGATACACTGTATTTCGCCCCTGGCCAATGCAGGTTTGAACATATTTGATGCATCAAGGCTGCCAGTTGCTCCACCAGCACCTACAATAGTGTGTATTTCATCAATGAACAGAATGACATCTTCGTTCTTTTCAAGTTCGTTCATGACCGCCTTCATGCGCTCTTCAAACTGTCCGCGGTATTTTGTGCCGGCAACTAAAGAGGCCAGATCCAATGTGACCACCCGTTTGCCGTAGAGTATTCGAGAAACTTTCTTATTGATTATCCGCAGGGCAAGACCTTCGGCAATAGCACTTTTCCCGACTCCGGGCTCTCCTATCAATAACGGGTTGTTCTTTTTTCTTCTACTCAAAATTTGTGAGACCCGTTCTATTTCCTTTTGTCTTCCGACGACCGGATCTAATTTGTCCTCTATGGCCATTTGAGTGAGGTCACGGCCAAAATTATCAAGTACGGGTGTCTTCGATTTTTTGTTCCCCTTTTGTTTTGAAACTCCTCCAAAGGTACTTTCCTTGCCTTCATTAGGTTCGTCATTGTCTCTTGAGAATGATTCTGAGGTTGGTGCATCAACAATATCATCATCACTGGTAATCATGAATTTGAACTGCTCTTTGACTCCGTCGTAATCTACTTTTAACTTATGAAGTAGTTTGGTGGTCGGGTCATTTTCGTTTCTTAGGATACAAAGCAACAAATGTGCGGTATTGATCGAGGAACTCTGAAAAAGCTTAGCCTCTAAAAAAGTGGTTTTCAAAGCGCGTTCGGCCTGCCTTGTCAAATGAAGGTTTTTTTTGTCTTTTTGTAAACTTGTCGGATTCGGATTCGACGGACTGAGTATCTCGACTTTTCGCCTTAAATGATCCAAGTCTATATCAAGAGCGTCAAGAATGCTGATGGCCTTACCGTTTCCGTCACGCAATAAGCCCAACATCAAATGCTCGGTACCAATGAAGTCATGGCCCAATCTTAGCGCCTCTTCCTTGCTATAAGCAATTACATCCTTTACTCTTGGTGAAAAATTGTCGTCCATAAACTATCCGTATCAGCAATAAAATTAGTGAATCTTGAGCAATCTAAGGCAAATACCGTACCTATATTCGATAAACTAGTTCGAAATGACGAAAAAAGCATCTATTTACAAAATAATTAACAATGTAATTATCAACTATCAACAACGGGCAAAGTGTTAATAAATTGTTGAATAAAGTAATTGATATGTGCTTTGAAGGCTTCTATTTTGAGTATATTGGCTTACTTTTTTAACCAATAAAAATACATAAGATTTTAAAATGGCGGAAGGCGAAAAAATAATCCCGATCAACATTGAAGATGAAATGAAATCTGCCTACATTGATTATTCAATGTCGGTCATAGTGTCACGTGCACTACCAGATGTCAGAGATGGTTTGAAACCTGTGCACCGAAGAGTGCTGTACGGAATGCACGAACTTGGCGTGAGATCCAGTAGCTCTCATAAGAAATCTGCCCGTATTGTCGGTGAGGTTTTGGGTAAGTACCACCCACACGGTGACACTTCGGTTTACGATTCAATGGTGCGAATGGCCCAGGAATGGAGTTTGCGCTATATGCTTGTCGACGGTCAAGGGAATTTTGGTTCGATAGATGGTGATAGTCCTGCGGCAATGCGTTATACCGAAGCACGTATGCGAAAGATCGCCGATGATATGTTGGCCGATATCGATAAAGACACCGTAGATCACCAGCTCAATTTTGATGATTCACTGCAAGAGCCGACCGTTCTTCCGGCCAGATTCCCCAATTTATTGGTGAACGGGGCTTCGGGCATTGCCGTGGGTATGGCTACAAATATGCCGCCCCATAACCTGACAGAGGTTATTGATGGCACCATAGCATATATAAAGAACAATGATATAGAGATCGATGAGATCATCACCCATATCAAAGCTCCTGATTTTCCGACAGGAGGTATTATTTATGGATACGACGGTGTGAAAGAAGCTTTTCATACCGGAAGGGGAAGAGTCGTTATGCGCGCCAAAGCGACCTTTGAAGAGGTGCAGGGCAGAGAGTGTATCATTGTTACCGAAATTCCCTATCAGGTCAATAAGGCGGATATGATCAAGAAAACCGCCGAATTGGTAAACAATAAGAGGATCGATGGTATCTCGAACATTCGTGATGAGTCAGATAGAAAAGGAATGCGTATCGTGTATATTCTAAAACGTGATGCCATACCCAACATCGTTCTGAACACACTTTATAAGTACACCGCATTACAATCGTCTTTTAGCGTTAACAATATTGCTTTGGTCAACGGAAGACCACGCTTGTTGAACGTGAAAGAGATGATTCATTATTTTGTAGAACACCGTCATGAAGTAGTGGTACGGCGTACCAAGTACGAACTCAAAAAGGCCGAAGATAGAGCCCATATCTTAGAAGGTCTTATTATAGCTTCTGACAATATCGATGAGGTTATCAAGATAATAAGAGCATCTTCTAATGCTGACGAGGCTAGGGCCAACCTTAGAGAACGTTTTAAACTGAGCGAAATTCAAGCTAAGGCTATCGTTGAAATGCGATTGCGCCAACTTACAGGTCTAGAGCAAGATAAATTACGTTTAGAATACGATGAGATTTTAAAGACCATAATAGATTTAAAAGACATTCTTGATAATAAAGACCGTAGAATGCAAATCATAACCGATGAGCTTTTAGAGATAAAAGAAAAGTACGGTGATGAGCGACGCTCTGAAATAAACTTTGCAGGAGGTGATTTGAGTATTGAGGATATGATTCCTGATGAGCAGGTGGTAATTACCATCTCACATGCAGGGTACATTAAAAGAACACCACTTACCGAATATAAAACGCAAAATAGGGGAGGAGTTGGTCAAAAAGCGACTTCCACTAGAAACGAAGATTTTCTAGAGAACCTTTTTGTAGGTACGAACCATCAGTATATGCTGTTCTTTACCCAAAAAGGGAAATGCTTTTGGATGCGGGTATATGAAATTCCCGAAGGGAGCAAAACATCGAAAGGAAGGGCTATACAAAACTTGATCAACATCGAGAACGATGATAAGGTGAAAGCGTTTATCTGTACACAAGACCTTAAAGATGAAGAGTACGTCAATAGCCACTATGTGATTATGGCCACCAAAAAGGGAACCGTTAAGAAAACCTCTTTAGAACAATACTCGCGACCACGCCTCAACGGTATCAATGCCATCGGAATACGAGAAGGTGATGAGCTGCTAGAAGCTAAACTGACCACAGGATCCAGTCAAATATTCTTGGGTCTCAAGTCAGGTAAAGCGATTCGTTTCGAAGAAAGCAAGACAAGACCCATGGGGCGTAATGCTTCGGGAGTACGAGGCATACGATTGGCAGACGAAAACGATGAGGTCATAGGTATGGTCTCTGTACACAACTTTGAAGACAACATACTTGTGGTTTCTGAAAACGGGTACGGAAAAAGGTCGAATATCGAAGACTATAGAATTACCAACCGAGGAGGAAAAGGTGTAAAGACCATATCGGTCACTGAAAAAACAGGAAGTCTGGTAGCCATTAAAAACGTAACTGATTCAGACGACTTGATGATCATTAACCGATCGGGTATCGCCATCAGAATGAGCGTTGAAGACCTTAGAGTGATGGGCAGGGCTACCCAAGGGGTGAAACTCATCAATATCAAAGGTAACGATGCCATTGCGGCGGTAGCCAAGGTCATAAAAGACGAAGATGATCTTGAAGATGTTGATGTGATGGATATTGAGGTAGATACTGAAGATGGCACGGCTATTGATAAACCAAGTAATGAAGACAATAAAAGTAATGAAGAAGAGTAAAGATAGATAATCAATAAACACTAATATTTTAATTATTTTAAAAATGAAAACTAAAATTTTTATACTAGCGGCCATGTCGTTTACAATGGTCGGATTGGCGCAGAAAAAGGAAATCAAAGCTGCTGAAAAAGCCTTGAAAGGAGGCAATGCAATGGCTGCGAAAACGTCTTTGGAAGGAGCATCGGGCATGTTATCTGCCGCAGATGATAAAACAAAGGCCCAATACTACTTTGTACGCGGAAATGTTTATAGCGCTCTAGCTAAAAAAGGTGATAACACAGCGTTCGACGAAGCTATATCTTCTTTTAAGCAAGTGATGGATATCGAAGAAAAAAGTGGGAAGGCCAAGTATACGAACGAGACAAAACAAAACATGTCGGCTATGACGGCCGATCTGGTAAATTCTGCTGTTGAAGACAACGGAAATAAGAAGTATAAAGAGGCAGCCGAAAAACTGTATCTGAGTTATACTCTTAGCCCTCAAGACACCATTTATTTGTATTATGCAGCAAGCAGCGCCGTAAATGGTACAGAATACGAACAAGCATTGACCTATTACAACAAGCTTCAAGAACTGGGGTATGATGGTAGTGGCATGACGTATAAAGCAACCAATAACGAAACTGGTGAAGTTGAGGAGATGCAAAAGGTGCAGCGTGATCTAATGGTGAAATCAGGGACTTATAAAGATCCCGTTGATGAAAAATTGCCATCTAAGACTGCTGAAATAGTAAAAAATATCGCTTTGATCTATGGGCAGCTCGGTCAAGATGATAAGGCTATTGAGGCGTATAAAAAAGCACGGGAAGGTAATCCTGATGATGTGGATCTTGTCTTGCAAGAAGCCAACCTTCATTATAAACAAGGTGATAAGGACAAATTTAAAGAGCTGATGTCAGAAGCGGCGGCGATGGCACCTGAAAATGCCGATCTACATTACAATATTGGGGTTATCAATATGGAGCAGGGCAATATTGCGGAAGCAAGAACATCATATAGAAAGGCCTTGGAAATTAACCCTGGATATACCAATGCCCAATTGAACCTTTCAACAACCTATGTTAACGAAGGCAATGGCCTAATCGATGAAATGAACTCATTGGGCAATTCGAGAAAAGATATTGCACGGTACGATGAGTTGAAAAAGCAGAAAGACGATTTGTTCGTTGAAGGTGCAACAGTTTTAGAAGAAGCATTAAAAATGAGCCCTGACAATCAGGGTATTCTCACTCAACTTAAGAATATCTATGGCGCTATGGGCGACAATGAGAATTTTATGCGATTGAAAAAGTTGTTGGGCGAGTAAACGTACAAGCCCGTTAAATGAATATAAAGTAGACCCTCCTTGACCAAGGAGGGTTTTTTATATGATTTTTTTGATAACCCTGAGTGCGTGTGTGTAGTTTCCGGTTTCGGTATTGAAAATTCCGGTATGATCTATACGGTCAATACGTATTTTGCCGTGGGCATGGATTATATAGTTGTTTTCCATGATGATACCCACATGATCAATGGTACCTTCTTCATTATCGAAAAAAACCAGATCACCGGGCTCGCTCTCCTCTATAAAGCTAAGTGAATCACCTTGAGATACCTGATCAAAAGCATTTCTGGGCAAACGATACCCGTTTATTTTATAGACCATTTGGGTAAACCCCGAGCAGTCTATTCCAAAGGGTGTTTTTCCACCCCATAAATAGGGGGCATTGAGGTAGAGTAAAGCTGTTTTCACCAAGTTGGCCTTCTCTCTTTTATCATTTATTGATCCACCTTCGAAAAGGTAGGGCAGCACCTGTGTATTGTGTACAGAAGAACCCATGACAATGGGCAGTAAAGTGGTCTTGGTGGTTTCAACAAAAGAAATAAGATCAGAAGAATATTTTGAGATGTTGCAATTTTCTATTTGGTCGTAATCTTCTTTTTCGATAAGTGTAATTTGATTATTGCCCATCCAACCTTCAAAACCATCGAAGGCAATACGGATCCGGCTCCATAACTTCCTTTTTTCAAGTATCTTATAGTGTTCGCCATACAAAAGTTGCGAGGTCATTTCACTCGCATCATCTGCTATCGACCGAACAGGAACTACACTAAGATGGCAAATACCGTACTGCATGGTTGATTAGTACATATTAGTTTCTTTCCAATACAACTGCAGAAGCACCGCCACCGCCGTTACAAATAGCAGCTGCACCAATTTTAGCATTGTTCTGTTCCAGAACATTGATTAAGGTAACTAGTATTCTAGCTCCTGAACAACCCAATGGGTGGCCTAAAGAAACCGCACCGCCGTTGACATTGACATTGGTGTCGGTCAGACCCAATAATTTTATATTGGCCAGGCCCACTACTGCAAAGGCCTCATTGAATTCGAAGAAATCGACTTTATCTATTGAAATGCCCGATTTTTTCAAGGCCTTCGGCAATGCTTTGGCGGGTGCCGTGGTAAACCATTTCGGTTCTTGTGCGGCATCTGCATAGCCTTTGATGGTCGCCAACGGTTTTAGGTTTAATTCTTTTGCTTTTTCGGCACTCATTAGAACCAATGCCGCCGCACCATCATTAATGGTAGAAGCATTGGCGGCGGTCACTGTACCGTCTTTTGTAAATACCGGTCTTAATGCCGGAATTTTTTCGATTTTCACATTTTTAAATTCTTCATCTTCCTCTATCAAAATCGGTTCGCCCCTTCGCTGAGGTACTTCAACAGGAATTATCTCGTTCTTGAACTTACCGATTTTTGAAGCTTCGGCGGATCTTTTATAAGATTGCACGGCGAAATTATCTTGATCCTCTCTGCTGAAATCATATTCTGTTGCACAGGCATCTGCACAAACGCCCATTGCATTTTCGTCGTAAGCATCAACAAGACCATCTTTTTGTATTCCGTCGGTCATTGTAGTAGGGCCGAATTTTTGACCCTTTCGCATATACACATAATGCGGAATAAGGCTCATGTTTTCCATGCCCCCAGCTATGGCAACTGAAATATCTCCCAAAGCAATAGCTTGTGCAGCTTGCATTACAGCTTTCATGCCAGAGGCACATACCTTGTTAATAGTAGTGCAGGGCACGCTATCAGGAATACCCGCGTATATGGCCGCCTGTCTGGCAGGTGCTTGACCAGTACCAGCCTGAACGACATTGCCCATGAGTACTTCTTCGACCATTTCTGGTTTCAAATCTATTTTTTTCAACGCACCTTTGATGGCTATAGCACCTAATCTAGGAGCTGAAATAGTTGATAAACCTCCCATAAAGCTTCCTATTGGGGTTCTTACCGCAGACACTATTACTACATTTTTCATATTGAAATCGTATTTATGCAATTGTTGCAAAATTAATAAAATAAAAGCGCAACCTGCTTGTATGTAGCCGTGAAATTATAGTATAGGAAATCATATGATTCATCCTTCTTTTATGGTTGCGTTAGTGGTATTCAAGAAAATGGTTAGCCGTCAAAATGCCTTTTAGCGTATATTTTTCTATTTTTGATGTTACATATCTTTTCTATGCGAAAATCAATAGATCGGTTAAATAAGAACCAGTCCCTTATATACAAATACTTTTTATACGCAGTATCGATATTCTGTATTGTCTTTTTTTTTCCAAAGGGAGGCAAGTTCAAGTATGAATTCCCGAAAGGAAAACCTTGGCAATATGAGAATCTGAATGCTCCCTTTGACTTTTCGATTAAAAAGGATAATGTTGAAATAGAAGCGGAAAAAGAACAGGTCAAAAAGAACCATAATGATTATTATAGATATGATGTAAGTATTGTTAGTGGTGTTTACAAAGGGTTTGACGAGAAGTTTTCCAAGGCTTTTCCTTCAGAAAATTACAATGAAAATCAGCTTAAAAGCTTGAATAAAGTTGGTAAGAACATACTTAATAGAGTTTATGATAAGGGGGTTTTAAAGAATGCGAGCCACAAAAAATCGAAGAAAAAGATTTATTTATTGAAAAATAACGAGGAAGATCTGATACGCTATAATGAACTATATGGCATTCAGGAAGTTGAAGGGGTGGTGACAACCGTATTGAGAAAAAACGGACTTGCTAATTTCAATACCCCATTTCAGAAATTATTTACTGACCTGATCATAGCCAATGTTTCTTATGACGAGAGCCTTTCAGATAAGGTGCTGAAAGATGCGCTCTCTAAAGTATCGCATACTAGAGGAACTTTAGATGAAGGAAAACTGATTATCGTCAAGGGCGAAGTAGTGGATGACGACAAATTAAAAGTGTTAGAGTCGCTAAAAGATGAATACGAATCTGAATTTTTGAGCCAAAAAAATCAATATTTCATTCTTTTTGGGTATACTATTTTGGTTGCATTGGTGCTGATGATGTTGTTTTTGTTCTTGAAGAAATATAGACCTGAGATTTATGAGAACAATACCAAAGTGACATTTATATTTTTCAATATTTTATTGATGGTTTTTGTAACCACCTTGGTGGTTAACTATAACGTAGCGTACGTGTTTGTGGTACCCTTGTGTATTCTTCCCTTAATTCTCAAAACTTTTTTTGATGCTAGATTGGGACTTTTTGTTCACGTACTTACTGTGCTGATTCTTGGTTTTGTGGTGCCCAATAGTTTTGAGTATATTTTTCTACAAATCATTGCCGGTATTGTTACCGTATTGTCAGTATCTGAGTTGTATAAAAGAGCCAATCTTTTTATCTCGATTGGGCAGATCACTATAATCTATATTGTGGGCTACCTTGCTTTTCATCTTATTCATGAAGGTGATTTAAGAAATATAGTGTGGCTTACCTTGGGCTTATTTTTACTGAACGGTATGATTACCCTTTTTGTTCAACCCTTGATCTATATCTATGAGAAGATCTTCGGTCTGGTCTCAGATGTTTCGTTGTTGGAGTTGTCCGATACAAATTCAAAATTATTGAAAGAACTCTCCAATAAAGCTCCGGGCACTTTTCACCATTCGCTGCAGGTCTCGAATTTGGCAGAGGCAGCGGCCAATGAGATAGGTGCAAATGCCATGTTGGTCAGGGTAGGGGCACTGTATCATGATATTGGCAAAATGTTGAACCCGACTTATTTTACCGAAAATCAAATAACCAATGTTAATCCACATGATGAACTATCTCCAAAAGATAGTGCAAAAGTCATCATCGACCATGTAATCAAAGGAATAGAATTGGCGAGAAAAAACAATTTACCTGATAGGGTGATAGATTTTATCAGATCCCATCACGGTACTACACAGGTGTATTATTTTTTCAAGAAACAGCAAGAGCTTGAAAGTGATGTGAACGAGGAAGATTTTACCTACCCTGGCCCTATACCATTTTCAAAGGAAACGGCTATTTTGATGATGGCCGATTCAGTTGAGGCGGCATCAAAAAGCTTGAAAAACCCGACCTTTTTGATAATCGATGAGTTTGTAGATAAAATTATTGCGGGTCAAGTAAAAGCGAACCAGTTTATCAATGCTGATATTACCTTTAAAGAAATAGAGACCATTAAGAAGATCTTCAAGCAAAAATTGAGAAATATATACCATTTAAGGGTAGAATACCCAGAGTAGGCCTACGTCTTTTAAAAACCCTTGTATTTCATTTTGAATAGACGTTTGGTTTGGCTGCATTGCGAAGTGATTTCTAGATAAAAAACTAAAAAAATAGTTGCGTTCTACTATATGATAAAGTACATTTGCAACCGCATTTTTATGCAAGTTCATTACAATTGAAATAGGAGAGGTGCCTGAGTGGCCGAAAGGAACGGTTTGCTAAATCGTCGTACTCTAACAAGGGTACCCAGGGTTCGAATCCCTGTCTCTCCGCTAGAGGCTGTCGGAGTACAGATTTGAAATATTGAAATGATAACTATTTCGGGGTGTAGCGTAGCCCGGTTATCGCGCCTCGTTTTGGACGAGGAGGTCGCAGGTTCGAATCCTGCCACCCCGACTTAACTAGTTTCATCTAGTATCATAACGTTGCAAATCACCTGATTTGCAACGTTTTATGTTTTTAGAGGGTTCAGATGAAACCTCATGAAACCATAAGAAAACACCGCTCTGGTGTCTTAATCGGGAATTGATAACCACAGTATTTTTTGTACATTGAAGTAGCTTTTAAAGGTATTTAACCCTGTGTTTTTTACCATTTAATTACTAATTTAAAGCTATATAACATGTTAGAAAACAGTAGATTATCAGTCGTATTTGTTATTAGGAAACTTACTTCAAAAATTGATACTATTAAGGTGTATGCTAGGGTTACCGTTGACGGTAAAAGGGCGGAATTCAGTTTAAATCGGGAATTGCTGGTGTCCCTTTGGGATGAAAAACGCAAAAGAGGAAAGGGATTTTCTAAGTATGTTATCTCCCTAAATAAATATTTAGACCAAGTTTTTACAGGATTACATGAGGCACATAGGCAACTTTTACAAGAGGAGGTTGACATTACTTCTGCGGGAATAAAGACACGGTATTTAGGAGAAGATGAAAGAGGCAAGACATTGTTGGATTTGATTACTTATCATAACACTACCATGCTTACCGTACTTAGAAAAGGTACGATGAAAAACTACTACACTACGGAACGCTGCATTAAAGAATTTTTAAAAGAGAAAATGAGTGTTGAAGATGTTCTACTCAAAAAACTGAACTATGGTTTTATTATTGATTTTGAACAGTATATAAGAACATACAGACCAGCGACAAGAATGGGCTGTGCCAATAATGGAACCATGAAACACATGGAGCGGCTAAAAAAGATGTCAAGATTGGCGGTAAAGTTGGAGTGGTTGGATAAAGACCCCTTTATCAATTTCAAACTGCGATTTGAAAAAACCGAACGCCAGTTCTTAACGGAACCAGAGCTTCAACGTATTGAAGAAACCACATTTAAAGTGCCAAGCACCCAACATATTAAAGACTTATTCATTTTTGCCTGTTATACAGGGCTATCTTTTATTGATGTACAAGAATTAAAAGCCGACCATTTGGTAAAGGGCATGGATGGTAACGATTGGCTCTACACTAAGCGAACGAAGACCGACGAACCCTTAAAGATTCCCTTATTGCCAAAGGCCAAAGAGATTATTGATACATATAAAGATGATTCTAGTTTAATTGAAAATGGAAGGTTGTTACCTATGTATAGCAACCCCATGATTAACCGGACTTTAAAAGATATAGCCAAAGTTTGCGGTATTCGTAAAAAGGTAACGTTTCATGTGGCACGGCATACTTTTGCTACTGCCATTACACTTTCTAATGGAGTGCCTATTGAAACGGTATCTAAACTTTTAGGGCATACAAAACTCTCGACTACCCAAATCTATGCTAGGGTTGTGGAAAAGAAGGTGGGAGAGGATATGCAGAATTTGATGGCCACAATGAAACTAAAGCATAGGGCTGAGGAAGCCTCTTAAGTTGTACTATAATGTCTTGCGTTATGACACTTTGCTTGGGTAAAGCAA
>VAPK010468469.1_pt1 | contig 16165 bp, 14 predicted proteins | sample 3395031 | NCBI WGS metagenome assembly VAPK01 (sample SAMN08290443, study PRJNA428436) | hydrothermal vent metagenome | isolation source: Deep-sea hydrothermal vent chimney 1 | place: Pacific Ocean: Juan De Fuca Ridge
CACACCATTCGTACCGCCCGCGATGTCGGCGGGCTCCGGGGTAATGACCTACTCCTACCATCGGAGATACACCTGGCCGAGACCATCGAGGAGAACCGCTCCTTCTATACGGTTCGGGTGGTGTTGGCCGCCGGTTGGAGCTCGGGACAAGCCCCCGAACCGAGTCCCCATCTTGGTAGCGAACTCGATTGGATTCGCCGCTCCAGCCTGCTGGCCCGCCGACTATCCGAGGACCTACCGCTCTTTGGTCTTGCCTACAGCGAAGCCGCCAGTTGTGAGGCGGCGTCCCGCGGTGCCTTATCAAGCCTAAAGGGGCGCTCCCGAATTCTCGAATCGGCTCGTCAGTCTGCCCTGCGGGGTGGAGAACCCTGGCTGGACTCCAGCATCGTTGCCGGTCTCGTGACGGCCTCCCGACGCAGCAACGCGCCGAAACAAAAGGGAGCAAGTCCGGAGGTTCTGGTGTGGGGTCGCTCCATCGCCGTTGAGTCCGAGACGCTGGGCTCCCAGGACGCCGATGATACACCACCCTCCTCGGAGGGAACCGAACTTGAGGCACCACCGGTGGAAGAACTCCTGATCATGTTGATGGATGAGTCCGATCAACTTGATACCGCCGCACACCAGTTCGAGAAGGTCGAAACCCTGGACAACTGGTCGGGGGGAATCCGCGAGATGGACGGTAGCGATGAGCTGGATGACCATCTCGAAGCCCTGGAAGAGTTGGACCTCAAGGAGTTGATCCGCGGCGGAGAACAGGCCCAATCGGTCTACCGGGCTGACATCGCCCTGGACATCACTATCCCGGACGTTTCTCGAATCAGCCCCGGTGAAGGGGGTATTAGCTACGACGAGTGGGACCGCAAGAAGCGCCGCTACCGCACGGACTGGACCACCGTCTTCCCCACCGAGGTTCCGATCGGGTCCGACTCTTGGGCCGTGGAAGCCACCGCTCGCTGGGCCCGCGAGATTGAGGACCTCCACTGGCGCTTACTGCGCCACCGGGAGAACTTAGAATCGGTGAAGCGACGCATGGACGGGGAAGAAATTGATCTCGATGCCGTGGTAGATGAGTTGGCGGCGGTGCGGGCCGGCCACGGTGGCAACAATCGGCTCTACCTGCGCAAGGAACGCCGCCATCGCGATCACGCCACCCTGGTACTGATCGATATTTCCTTGTCCACCGACGCCTGGGTGCAAGACCGTCGCGTCATCGACATTGCCCGCGAGGCGGTGCTGGTCCTGGGCGAGGTCGCCGACCGGTTGGACGATCAGCTACGGGTTATGACCTTCGCCTCCCATACCCGCAACCAGGTCCGGGTTTGGGACATTCTGGGTTGGGATGAGCCGTGGGACAAGGGGCGGCGACGGCTCGGGTTGCTGAGTCCTCAGGGTTATACCCGGATCGGACCCGCGCTTCGGCACGCCACCGCCGAGCTGGAAAAGGTCGACGCCAAACACAAGCTGATGCTCCTGGTGACCGACGGCAAACCAACCGACTATGACCGCTACGAGGGACGCTACGGAATCGCCGATGTGCGCCAAGCCATCCGCGAAGCCACCAATCAGGGGATTCACGTTCATGCCCTGGCGGTGCAATCCAGCGCCCAGGACTACCTGCCTGCAATGTTGGGGCCCGGCGGTTGGGACGTTCTGAGCCACCCCAACGATTTGCCGGCCCTGCTTACCTCGGTCCACGGTCGCATGGCCAGCCAGTAGACGCGACTCTCCAGGCCGAAAGCCCCTCACGCTCATACCCGTTGGCCCGGTACCAGTCGACGGCGTCACCGATGATCTCCTCAACCGGCGGGATCACGTAGTCCAATTCGGCGATGGCCTTGGAGCAGTCCATGTATTGAAACTTGCTCATGTAACGGGCCTGGCCGGGGTTCATACCGGGAGCCTTCTTGGTGAGGTAGCTCCACCATTCGGCCCCGTATCCGTAGGCCACCAGCGCCCATTCAGGAATCACTCGTCTGGGTGGCATGGCATCGATAGCGGCCGCCATGAGACCGAACCAATCATGGGTAGTCATGTTGTGGCCGCCCAGCGTGTAGGCCTCTCCCCGACAACCCTTCTCAGCAGCAGCAATGTGAGCCCGGGCCACGTCGGTCACGTGGCAGAACGAACTGCCTCCACAGGGGGAGCCGGGAAGGGACTGATCTCGCAGCTCAAAGAAGACGCTCCCCAGTTGGAGGGTGAAGTCGTACGGGCCGCAAAGAAAGCCCGGATAGGCGAAGACCACGTCGAGACCATGTTCCGCTTCGTATCGGCGCAGGATGGTGTCGGCCTCGTACTTGGTTTCGCCGTAGTTGTAACCCATCTGGTCAAAGTTGAACTGGCCCGACTCTTCGGTGATCAGGGCCTTGCTTGGGTCATGTCCAAGCACATCAAGGGTGCTGGTATGGACCAGTCTTTGTACGCCGTGCCTGAGGCACGCATTGGCAATGTTGGTGGTTCCCAGAACGTTGATTCGTCGTTGCAGCTCAAACCGCTTCTTCCAGAACGAGGTGTCTCCGGCAACGTGGAAAACGATCTCGCAGCCTTCAACCAGAGCATCTACTCGGGATGCATCGGTGATGTCTGCCCGCACAAACTCGACGGGCAGAGAATCGATGTACTTACTTGAGCCGCTGAACCCCGACGCCCGAACGTCCCACCCGGCGGCCACTAGTTCGTGCGTCAAGTTTGTTCCCAAGAAACCGGTAGCACCGGTCACCAGACACTTCACGAGGAGCTCCCTTCCTGGTCCCACGGGAGAACAAAACGTAACCGAAGGGGATTTACTGGAGTATGCGTTGTTCGCTCGAACGTACCCATCGCACCATCTTGTTAGTAGTTGCCGTGTCAGTATTAACGGTTTCCTGTGGTAACGACAAGACGAATTCAACCAGCAGCCCACCATCTAACCCCACCCCCGCCAATACCCCCATCAAGGATAGTGAGCCAGCCGTGAGTCAGCCAAGCAAGACCCCACACCGGATCGAGGGGCACCGGGGGGCCCGGGGACTCAAACCCGAGAGCACCATGCCCGCCTTTGAGACCGCACTCGATCTTGGGGTGACGGCCCTTGAATTCGACCTTCACCTCAGCGCTGACAACCAGATCGTGGTGTGGCATGATCCGAGCTTTGGTACCGACAAGTGCCGCTTCGCCGACAGGGTCAACACCGGTCAGGACTACCCGTCGGAGGGGATCTCCGTTGCTTCGGTGACCGCGGAACAGTTGGCTGACTATGTCTGCGACCTGAACCCTGATCCCGGCCGCTTCCCCAACCAAGACAACGGCCCAACCGCTCTGGCCCAAGCCAACTATGGGCCGGCCACCCTGGCTGAGGTGCTGGAGTTCGTCGCCGCCTATGCCGACTCGCCAGACAAGACCGACGAGCAACGGGCCAACGCCGCCAAGGTCGAGTTCAATATTGAAACCAAGCGTGAGCCGAACAACCCTGCCACCATCGGTGATGACTTTAACGGGGTCGACCCAGGACGATTTGAGTTGGAGATTCTGGCCGTCATCAAGGCGGCCGGAGTTGCGGATCGGGTCATCATTCAGAGCTTCGATCACCGTTCTCTTTGGGCCATCCGCTCTGTTGATGAAGACGTTCGTCTCTCTGCCCTGACCACTGGCGAGAAGCCCGACTTTGCTGAACTCGCCGCCAAGGGGGCCAACATCTGGTCGCCCAGCTACCAGGTCCTCAGCAAGAGCCTGATTGACGAGGCCCACGAGGCCGGTCTGCTGGTTCTTCCTTGGACGGTGAACGAAGTCAGCGATATGAGTGATTTATTTGAGATGGGAGTCGACGGTCTCATCACCGATCGCCCCGACATTGGGATTGGCCTTCCCTAGGAACTAGGACGGCACTGCGGCAGCAAAGCTGGCCCGGAAGAAATCGTTGATCACGCCCACATAGGGCTCATAGGGTCCAAGATCGCGGTGACCGCCACCGGGCACAATCAGAACCTCTGCGGTGGGATCAGCGGCCGACAGTTCGTACAGATCGCTCAACGGAACCACGTCATCATCGTCACCGTGCACCAACAACACCGGGGCCTCTACCAGACCGATACGGAACTGGGGGGCGAACTCCTCGAACCGGTATCCAATTATGCGCTGCACCCCGGCCAGAATCAGAGTGACCAAGGGTCGGGGAATGCGATCCAACTGCTGGTGCATCATCTCACCGGGATGAGCAAAAGAAGAGACGGCAACGACCGCAGACAGATGGCCGGAGCGAGAAGCGCTCAAGATGGAGGCCGCCGCCCCAACCGAGTGACCAATCACGCCGACCGAACTCACCTCTTCCCGTTTCGCAAGCCACTGGACACCGACATCGAGGTCCTCAGCAAAACGCGGCATCGAAGCGAAGTCATCGTGCTCCGACAGGCCGTGGTTGCGAGCATCCAGAAACAGGGAATGAAAGCCAGCCTTATGAAGATGGCTGGCAAGCGGAAGCATCAACGACGAGTTCGCACCCCAACCGTGCAACACGACAATTCCCGGAGTCGGGGTTCCAACAACGGTGTCAACGGGTATGTACCAGGCGTGCAATCGGGTGCCATTACGGCTCCGAAGCCAAACCTGTTCCTCGGGCAAACCCAAGTCCGAAGGAGTTCCATCAATCTCTGGTTGGGGCGGCGCAAATGCCCGCTTGAACGCCTTAGGGCCGAGATAGGTCAAGCCAAGCGAGCCAGCCAAGGCGGCGAGTACCAATGACGATTGTCGTCTCATGCCGGTGAGCGTAGGCAGCCGAGAGCGAAGAGTCCGCCTAGCCGAAGAGGCCGTGGATCAAGAACTCAACCCGTCGGTTGGCCTGGCGACCCTCGACGGTGTCATTGGGGGCTAGCGGCTCGGTCTCACCCCGTCCTTGGATATCAATCCTATCGACATCAATCCCACGGCTAATTAGGGCATTGGCGGTCGCTCGTGCCCGCTCCATCGAAAGGCGCAGGTTGGTTTCCTCCTCGCCGATGTCGTCGGTATGACCAATGATGGTGAGAGTGCTGTCGGCGTGGGACTCCATCAGATCTACGGCCAGGCCAATCAGCGGCCCATAGCGTTCAGACACATCGGCGCGGCCGGTCGAGAAAAGCACGGTTTCGGCCACGGTTAGCTCAACCGGCTGGCTGGGATCAAAAACGGCATCATCGCTAATCTGAAAATTGTTGATCACACGATCGCTGCCAACCGACCCCGTGACAGACTCTTCGAACTGTTGAGAAGCTTCTTCGCTGGGAACAGAACCCTCCAGGTAGAGAGTGTCACCATTGATTACCAGCTGTTGAGTTGGCTTGGCTCCGCTCGGGGGTGCCGTGGTCTCGGTCGGTTCAAGCAGGGCCGAAATGTAGGGCCAGGCCATGGTACCCCCGACAGCCAATCCAATGGCCACCAAAACGGCGGCCGCCATCTTGACCACCAATGAGGTTTCCTTGTCTTCTGGCGGCTTCTTCGCCCCCTGCTGACTGGTGGGTCGGTCAACGGAAACTGCCTGCGGCGCCGCCTCAAGACTTGGAACTACCGCAGGGTCGGTCGAGATTTGCTCGCCCACCCAACCATCAAGCATGGTCATCGGCTGCCCCCGTCGTTGATGGCCGGACGGCCATGCATGTGCTCGGCAATCTGGAAGGTAATCCCAAGGGCGTAGACCGGAGACACGCCAATCGGCGAGGCGTTCTGAGTGACTTGACCAGAGGATCGATTGGTAACGGTGGCGCTGGTGGCACCCAGTTCCATGATCAGACCAGCTCCTTCTGGAATCTTCTGACCCGGTTCAACCGCCACGATGGCGCCTGCCGACGGCAGGTCACTCGGGGCGGACCCTTCGTCAATGATGATCAGGTTCAGCGGCGAGTCCGGCTGGGTCTCGGCGTTGGGCAGGGCATCCACCCAAGCCCAGTCGTTGCGATTGCCGCGAGCAAGGAGCCGGACTCCCAGCGCATCAGGACGAGACATGGCTGCTACACAAAGGGTGACCCAGGCAATGACCGCTCGGGCCGCCGCTCCGGGCCCAACCACCACCAATGATTGGGAAAGAAGATCGAGTTCGATCGGTGCGCCAGCAACGTTGCCAAGATCATCCAGCTTCTTACGCGTGGCCGGATTGAGGCCCGAAAGGTCCCCGGGGGGCACATACGGCGTATCCCCGATGGCGATAGCGACCCGACCGAAACCAGGCTGCTGGGGTCCGTTGACATAGATGGCCGACGAGCCGGTCTGAGATCGTTGATCGATCTCGGCGGGTCCAAGCCGCGAGCTTTTGGCGGCGCTCACTGCCCGGATGTGCCCTTGCTGGGCCCATTCAACAATGGCACCGTCGACCCCACGAGACTTGGTTGGGGTGGGCATGGCTGCCATTGGCTCTTGAGCACTTTCCTCCACCCGCCTCAACAGGGAAGGAGTAGCCGAGTTCACTACGAAGCTGGCGGTGCCGGCGTCGATGATCTGGCCATTGGAAAGAACGGTCGCTTTCTCGATTCGTTGGCCATCGACCGCAATACCATCGGTGGGCGGAACAATCGTGACAGTTCCATCGGCTCCAACGGTCAAAGCGAATCGAGGTACAGCGGGTTGTCCTTGACCAAGTGAGGTTGGCCCGGACTGCAACCCGAACCGGAAGGAGCCAACACTGAGCGGAAAGGTCCCTCCCGCGCTGAGTCCAGCAATTTGGGTGAGGGTCAGGCCGCGGTCGACACTGGGGCTAACGAAGGCATCCGCGCCCTCGTTCTCGGAATCGAGAGCTCCAGAAAGGTCGGGACCCAGACGCTCTTGCAGCTGTCGGAGGTTATCTGCGATGTCATTTCTCAAGGGGCTCTCCAGTTTTGACACCGCCGTTTCGTCCCTCTCGAAGCCGACTTGCCGTCACCCTTGATATCGGCCATCAGGCCACCACTATTTAGTGGTATAAGGGAATCCAGAGAGATTCTTTTGGTGCTGGCTGACTTCTCTTTCAGCGGTAGTGCCCTGCTAGTTTGGCCTCGATGATTGAGAGCAGCGTGATGTTAATGCCCGTCACCGCTATTGGGCGTCTGGTGGAGCTGGCAGAGCTGGCGGAAGAGCTCGGCTACTCGCGGGTCTGGGTGCCCGACGAGGGCTTGGCCTCGCGTGATGTTTTTGTGACCATGGCCGCTATGGCCCAAGCCACCAGCACCATCAAGATTGGCACCGGCATCGTCAATCCTTACTCTCGTCATCCGGCTCTCATCGCGTCGGCTATCGCCACCATCGATGAACTCTCAGGTGGTCGAGCCTTCTTGGGATATGGGGCCGGGGGGAGCCTGACCCTTGGGCCCCTGGGCATCGACCGGCCCAGACCGTTGCGCCACGTACGTGACGCCATCAAGGCCAGCCGACGGTTGTTCAACGGCGAAACCGTTGACATTCACACCGAAACCCTGAACCTAAGCCAGGCCAAGCTCAGCGTCTCCCGATCCGATCTGGAAATCTGGTTTGCCGGGCGAGGCCCAAGAATGCTGAAGCAGGCGGGTGAGCTGGCGGACGGAGTCCTGCTGGAGTTCCTCCACAAGCCGACCCTGGGAGACTATGTGGCCACGGTCCGAGAAGGGGCTATCGGCCGGGACACACAGCCAAAACTGTGTTACTCCACCATGATCATCACCAATCCAGATCGGATCAAAGAAGTCCGACCCCACATGACCTACCGGTTGGTGGATTCGCCCCCCGAGGTGAAGGAGCTGCTCGGCATTACCGAGGCCGACACCAGGGCCATTGCCGCCGCCATGCAGCACGGTTTGCACGTGGCCGCCGAGCTGATCCCCGATGAGTGGGTAGACCCCTTCGTCATCCGCGGGACAGTGAATGAATGTGCGGCCGAACTAACCACGCTAATGAATGGTCACGGCTTTGATGAGTTCATGCTGGTGGTGGCCGACATGGACGGGGCCGATGTCTTGATGCAAGAAGTGGCCGAGGTCATGGGAACAGCCAACCAATGATCCACTGGGTGGCGCAGCCGCTCAGACGGTGCAAGATCGTCGGCTGCTCACTGAGGCCAGCGGACGGCCAGTTTCCTGGCTAGTTTGGGGGCCGCCGATGCCGCCGCCGAGAGAAACCGGCGACCCCATTCGTGCTTGCGCACACGCCCAAACCCGGTGTTAGGACGTTTCAACCATGTTCTTGTCCTAACTTGGGAATCTGTTACAAAATACTTCCGATTTCTTTTTCGGCCCGCTCGGTGGCATCGTGGCAGACTGAGCAAATACACCTTTCACTAGCCCCGAAGCGGCCGGTGAAATTGGCCCGAAAGAGGCAACACCATGACCCGCAAAGACCTTTTGGCGAACAGCCTTCGCCGCGGACTGACCTTCGATGACGTTCTGCTAGTTCCCCAGCGGTCCAGTATTCGGTCCCGTGGTGACGTGGCCCTGCACACCCGGGCGAGCCGCCGGATCAAGCTTTCCTTGCCGGTCATCGCTGCCAATATGGACACCGTCTGCGAGACCGAAATGGCCATTGCCCTGGGCAAGCTGGGTGGAATGGGGGCTATCCACCGTTTTAACACCATCGAGGCCCAGGCTGGGATGGTGGGCCAGGTTAAGGCCTCGGGTGACTTTCCGGTCGGTGCCGCCATAGGTACCGACCATGACGCCTATGACCGGGCCCGAGCCCTGGTGAATGCCGGTGTGGATGTCCTGGTTCTCGACATCGCCCACGGTCACGCCGACCACGCCATCGAGGTTCTAGGCAGGGTCAAGGTCCAGTATCCCGAGGTAGATCTGATCGCAGGCAACGTTGCTACCCGGCTAGGGGCTCAGGAACTGGCGAACGCTGGTGCCGACGCGGTGAAGGTTGGAGTTGGGCCCGGCGGGGTTTGCACTACCCGACTGGTCGCCGGTGTCGGCGTGCCTCAGCTGACCGCCATTGCGGAGTGTGCCGATGTGCGGGGTCACGACGGGGAGCTGATTCCGATAATCGCCGACGGCGGTATTCGCAGCTCGGGAGACATTGCCAAGGCGCTGGCAGCCGGAGCCAGCACGGTCATGATCGGCAGCCTGTTCGCTGGTACCAAGGAGAGTCCCGGGGAGGTCGAGCAGTCATCGAGGGGCCTAGTGAAACGAGTCCGTGGTATGGCATCGTTTGAGGCCATCGAAGCGCGAGCCGCCCGCGATGGAGAAACCATCGACCAGGAGTACTTCGAGCAGCGAGCACCCGAGGGAGTGGAAGGAACGGTGCCCTATCGAGGCGAGGTTGCCAAGCTGCTCAACTCGCTCATGGCTGGAGTCCGATCAGGCATGAGTTACTGCGATGCCCGCACGATTGAGTCCCTGTGGAACAAGGCCGAGTTCATCCAAGTCACACCCAACGTGGTGCAGATGAACAATGCCCACGCCACCGTGAACTAGCACAAGGCCTGTCAGTACAAGGACGCTACCCAAAACCTCTTCACCACCGCCGAAGAGAGACGACAGTGGTGAAGTAAACGTTGGGGAGACGGTGCCATCGGCACCGCCCCTTTTGCGAGCCGCGGCTAGGAGACGGGCCCGAGGCTACGGAAGGACTTGGGCAACAGGGCCCGCACCTTGGAGATCGCAGCGTTGACGGCCGGAGTAGCAGGCTGCGCCTTAGACAACGTGAGCAGTGCCATTGGCTGGTTGCTCACGCTGAATGGCCACAGGGACACCCGAGTACCAGCACTATCGATGAGGGTAATAACGTAGGGGTCACCGATCGGCACAAAGCCTGGGGCCCGGTTGCAGGCCTCGGCTAGAAGCACCGAGAAGGCCGCTAGCGCGTCATCAGCCAGCCCGGCAGAAACGATCGTTAGGCCGGAGTCGTCAACAACGGTTGCTGCGAAGGTGTCTTCGTTCAACAGATTGGTAACGGCCTCTTGCAGAGACTTGGCGTTGTCTCTGGCTTCGGAGTCTTCACCTAGTGGGCTCAGATCCTCGCCAGCATCCAGGGTGCTAAGTTCGGTCTCGAGGTTAACGACCTGCTCACGCAGACGATCGGCCTCACCACCCTTAACCTTGGCCTGTCGGTAATCAGTACGCAAGATCTCTGCACCATCTAACCGCAGGTTCAGAGTCACCAACTCTTGGACCTTGATCCCGTGAGCATCCTTGAGGTCACTGACCTTCTGCTTCAAGTCCGCCTTCTGAGTGTCGAGTTCCGCCACGGAGGCCTCGAGATCGGAGATCTGGACCTCGGCTTGGGCCATCATGCTTCGGGCAGCACGAGACGACCAACGTCCGAGCCAGTAGCCGATGGCCAGCACCAAGAGTGCCCCACCGATTCCCAAAATGATATCTGACATTCGTTTGTCCTCTTTTGCTCGCTGGCGTTTCTCGGCCTACGGAGTTACTGAATCAGCCTTGCGGAATCGGAAAGCTGTTGCCCATGACGTCCGCACCGGTCTGAAGGGTGTCGATCCAGTCGATGAACTTGGTGCACATCTCTCGGCCAATGAAAACTGATCCGTGCTGAGGAGCGATGATCTCCAAATCAAGCTGTCGAGCCGTATTGACCCACATCTTTAGGGCACGGGTGGATGGCATGTAGCGAACGTGGAAGCCTTCCATGTACTGGATGTGTGCATCGAAGTCTTGAACCACGGAGTAGCCCTGCCCGACCGAGGCCCCTAGGTCGCCCGTGTAGAGGATCTTGGAGGAAGGGTCATAGGCCTGGTAGTTGCCGGAGGAATGCAGGAAGTGGGCCGGAATGAACTTGAGTGGCGCGCCGCCAAGGTCAAGAACCGAACCCTCATCGGGAATACCGATGAGCCGGTCGACAACCATGGAGTCAACACCAAAGTGAGGAATGAAGCGCAGCCAGATCTGGGGGGCGTAGGCAATGACGTCGGTGGTCATGAGCCAGCCATTGATGGCGGCAACAATGTCCGGATCCTGATGGGATAGGAACATGTACTTCAGCTCGTTGGGCCCAATCTGTTCTGCCGCCTCAGCAAACAACCTGGTATAGACCTTGTGGCCGCCCGGATCGAAGATGATCCCCTCACCGTTTCGAATGATCATGTGCTGATTAGCCTGGATGGACTCACCTTCCACCAGGTCGTCGAACATCACGTTCTTCTGATTGGCGTCTTCGTAAAGCGTAATCATGTTCGTAGTCTCCCTAACCGGCCGCTAGGCCAGTACCTCGCCGATGGCCTCGGAGCTGCGGTCAAGGTCGTAGAAGATCAGACCCAGCTTGGCATCTTTGCGAGCAATCGCTACCAGAACAGCGTGTTGTCCGGCCTGCATGAGTACAACGAAGCCTTCGCTTCCCTTGATGAGAATCTGGCTCAGCTCGCCACGGGAAAGCTCGGTGGCGGCCCGGGTACCCATGGAAAGCATGGTCGCGCTCATGGCAGCGATACGGGTCTCCTCGAGTCCCTGGGGCAGGGCGCTGGCGATAATCAATCCATCTTCGGAGGCAACGGCACACGCCTCGATATCACCGGAACTGCTCTGCAAGTCTGCAAGCAGACCGTTTAGTGTCTGTGCTTTGTTCACTGCGTCTCCTCCCAAGAGGGGTCAGACCCTCGAAGAGTCTCGGGGTCACATCCCACTATCGGCGGCAGCCTGTCGATGCTTAGGGCTTTGCGAGATAGGTGTTGAATTCTCACTTGTCCCACTCCTCGACACTGCGGCGAATCTCAAACTTGCACTCCCGGGCCTCAATATCACGACCCTTCCACTTGATGTGATGGGCACCGTTTATGTTGCTGAGACAGCCTTCAATGAAGCCCCAGCCAGTCCAGCACACCGGCTTCTGGACCGGTTTGTAGCCGTCGGCAGCCAGCAGGTCATAGAAGACACACTTACAGATGTAGGCTTCCTTCTCCTCAAGCTTGACTTCATAGGCAAATCCGAGGTTTCGAAGGGTTACCGCCATGATTTCGGTCGCTTCTTCCGACTGCTTCCCATCGGTGAACATCTCACCGATCTCTCTTCCAACTTGGCGAAGAAGGGAGAAGGCACCCTTCTTTCCCACGATCTCTTCCAGCTCGTTTCCAATTCTGTAGACGAGTTCCGGGTTGGGTGGCTGGTTTCGGTCGGCGGTCTTGACGGACTGGAGCACGCTGACGGCACCCTCGCCGATTAGGCCCGTGATCTTTTCGACCAGAATATCGAGGACCTGCCAACTGAGTTGCTCTATTGCTTCCGCTTCTGCTTCGGCTGTGCCGGTTTCTGTCATTGTTCTCATTTCTTGTTGCCACACAACGGCAATCGGTACGCGAAGAACTACGACGGAGCCGTCGCTCTTTGAGGTGGGTATTGCCCGAATCCGGCTTCAAGAACGAAGAGGCTTCAGGATTGCGCTCTCCATCGGCAGATACTTGCCAAGATCCAGTGTCTCGACGCAAGAAGGAATCACTGCACCACCCATCGGGTTAGGGAAGTGACCTCAAGAAGACCTTGCTGCCGCGTGATCGGAATGCCTATACAAATATGACCAGAGACTCCGACCCCAGCTGCCTTCCCGAGTCTCAGCACCTTCCCCCGGATGTAGTAATGCAGGAAATGGCCGAGATGGGAGCAAAACGGGCCATGTCATTGTCGCTTGTGCAGGTTCTGATTCTTAGCACCATGGCCGGTGGATTCATCACCGTGGGTGCCCTCTTCAGCACCCTTCTGGCCGCCGGTACTCACAATGAGGGCGTCAAGCGATTGCTGGAAGGCTTCGGGTTTTCTACCGGGTTTTTCCTTGTCGTTCTAAGCGGGGCCCTCCTATTCACCGAGGTCAATGTCGAACTACCTGCGACCCTGCTGAACCGCCACCCCGACCACCGAGGGCCTTCGACCTTGCGCTCAGCAGTCTTGCGACTCTGGTTCCTGGCAGCGGCAGGCAATCTTCTTGGGGCCTGCACCCTTGGCTTGCTTATCAGCTACACCCAGAGCTACGGGCCCGGATACGAAGAGCTCTTGGGAGAGATCGTCGAGTCCAAGATGCGCTATCAGGAAGTCGGCGGTCTTGAGGGCTTCTTCCAGGCCATGCTTTCCGGAGTGCTCGGCAATTGGCTGGTGGGAATGGCCGCTTTTCTAGCCACCATGGGGCGAACGATTATCGGCAAATACATACCGGTGTTGGTCACCGTCATGGCCTTCGTGGCTAGCGGCTTTATGCACAGTCCAGCCAACATGGCTTACATCTCGCTCATCCAGCCGCTCGGCCATGGCCCGGGTTGGGGGGACGCTCTGGCCTGGGCTATCGCTCCCGCCGCAGTAGGCAACGTTTTGGGCGCCTTTTTCCTGGTGGCTCTCCCGTTCTGGTTGACGAAGGCCCACCGTGAGCGAACCAGCGCTGCTTAGCGTTGCGCAAATTCCAACGGGGCGACTTCGGCGGCCTGATGGGCCATGCTAAATGCCGCCCGGAAAAGCGGCTCGCCCAAATCAAACTCGACCTCAACACTGGAGAAGACAAGTTGGGTGTGGGGGGCCTCAAGGACAAAGTCAACACCATCAAAAGCGGCGGTCATCTCACCGGGGCCGAGGCGCCCAACCAACTCTGCAAGGTCGGTGGCAGCAACGGCGCTCAACCAATCGCTAACAGCAACGGTATCAACGACCCCGGTCGTCGATGCCTCCGACTCATCACCCCGAAAGGTCTGGACCGTACCGTCGGCGGCTACCTCATAGCGGGCACAGTTCGGTCCCGCCATGGCGCAGCCCCCGGTCTCGGTCCACACGAATACCACCTGATCTGGTTCCAACTCCGGCACGGTCTCGACGGGCCCTCCATCATCGGGAAGGCTGGTTGTTGTCGGACTCTCGGCGGGGTCCTCACTGCTGGTTTCATCCGAACCACAGGCACTCAGGAGTATCAAAAGGAGGGAAAGCAAGGCAAGAAGTCGAATCATGAGGCTATAGACGACACCAGAATCCATCCGGTTCCCGCTCACCGCAAAGAATTAAACATCAATTCAGTGGTCGAACTCCGCGGGACTCGTCCCAGATCGTTGCCACATCAAAGTAGGGCCTTAGCTCATCCCCGTAGTGAAGGAGGGCGTAGCCGTCCAAAGCTCGGCGCTCCATCGTCATGTTGTCGGCGTTCATCACCAGGGTCGTTCCATCGCTAATTGGGCAGTACACGTTGAAGCCCTCGTCCTCCACCAAGAAGCGATAGAAAGAGTCGTCGTCGCTCATGTGATAGCCGTAGGGCGAGACGTAAAGATCGGTCGCTCCTACATAGCGCCCAACTTCGTTTCGCCAGTTTTCCGCGTCGAACCGGAAGCGAGAAAAGCTCATCGTTCGATCTCGCATGTCACCATGGTGGGTATAGCTGTGGCTAGCGAACTGCCAGCCAAGCTCATGTAGACGATCGGCCACTTCCCTGGCCTTGGCCTGCCGCTCGGAGAAATCCGGTTCATCCACCTGGTCCCGGCTGACGTCGTAGCCAAGAATCCCCTCGTATCCCGTTAGAGCCAGAATTCCCTTCGCTCCCAACAAGGAAAAGTCCGGGTTCCTCCAGATGAACTGGTCAAGAATAGGAACCACGTCACCACCAAGTGACCAGAACTCACCACCGCCGTCTCCTCGGAAGACGGTGGCGACATTGAGATCAGCATCAATGTCCAGGCGCTCGGGAAACCCGTTGCCCTCCATGTAATCGTAGTAGCTGACATCATCGATCGACAGAACGAACGGCTTCCGTCCCGGTGGCACCATGAGGGGTGTCGCCACCAGGGTTCCATCAGCTAATTCATCAAATAGGTCGTGGATGTCAACGAGTATCCAGCCACCGTCGTACATCTCTTCAATGATGCGTTCGAACTCCGTCGCCGTCAGCATGTTTTCCTGATAGCCGGGTTCTTGACGGTCCCCGTCAAAGGCATCTTTGGGATAGAAGATCAGGCTGTGAGTAAAGAGGTGAGCAACCGTTCCATGCCAGGGGACGGCCACATCCAACTGGTTTTCATAGACAGCGATCGCGCTCAGTCGTTGTTGTAGCCGTGGATCTGATTGTGTCGAAGCTTCGATGGCCAGGGCTAGGCCTCTCGCCCTGTCGAATTGGCGGTGGGAGATCGCAACGTCGACGGGGCGTACGGCTTCCATGTCCAGGGGAACTCGCCTGATGGTCGTCGTCGGGTGGATCGTTGCGATCGAACCGGAGCTGATTCCAACAGGGTTACTCGTTGGGGCGGTTAGCGCATCCGCATCCTCTGCGATACCGGAGTGCCTGCAAGCCGAAACGGCTAGCACACCGAAAACCAATCCGAGGCGGACGCTCAACGCGCCTTTTCGTACCCAACGCCTCTTTCTACCCAACGAATACGCGCCCCTGGTTGGTTTAGACGATCCTGACCTCAATAGCTGCTCCCCCACCACGCCACGGCCAAACACTAGCCGCACGACGATCAAGGGAGGGAGCGGGTCCGCGCTCTGGCACAAGCCCTGGAGGGGAGCCCCTGACCGGGCAATTGCCGTTAGGGGGATACCCCCGATGCTCCAATCAGAGGTTGTGGTTCATCCTCATGATCCAGGGAAGCAAGACCGCAACCCCCACCTGCCCAGGTGGAAACCGAGAGGGACAAGCCAATGACCGCCCGTATTTCCCGGCCACTAGCCATCGCTGCAACCGCAGCAATACTGACCACCCTGCTTGGAGTCTCACCAGCCTCCAGCCTCGAGCAAGATTCCCGGCCCAACACCGGCAAGGGAACGGTCCTAATACCAGCGCCACACCCCGAACCAATCACGGCCCCCGAGACCGGCCCAATCCTGGCCCCTCTCCCAGATCCGCCACCCTCACGGCCCGAACTCGATCTCGACTTCCCCGATTTCAACTCCGAGCCGACATTTCGGGTCGAGGCCATTGGCTTCACCGCTATCGACGAAACCGGCATCGACTACTCCGGATCTGATGAGATCTTCGTCACCTGGCGAACCAAGGAGGCCTACGTGAGTACCTACGTCTACGACGACGTCGATAGCGGTGACTTCCGCGCATTCCATGACCTACAGAGTTGCATTCTGCCGATACAAGGCCCGGGGATGCTCAACGGTCGAGACGGGGTGGGCTGGGAATGCCGAGACGAAGGAGCCGCCGGGCCCATCGAGTTCCAAGTCGCCATCTATGAAGACGACGGATTCAGGTTTCCAATGTGTTTTGATACCGGAATCGGACCAGATCCAGGATGTGTGGATGACATGATCGGACACTACACCGGGTCCTGGACGGCGGCGGAACTCTCCGAAATGCTGGATGCCCC
>VAPK010290628.1_pt1 | contig 16162 bp, 15 predicted proteins | sample 3395031 | NCBI WGS metagenome assembly VAPK01 (sample SAMN08290443, study PRJNA428436) | hydrothermal vent metagenome | isolation source: Deep-sea hydrothermal vent chimney 1 | place: Pacific Ocean: Juan De Fuca Ridge
CCGAACATGGACCGGCCATCACAGCAATTTGAGTTCCTCCGATTTGAACATTATCATTAATTTTAATAACGGAGTTATCTTGTTTAAATTCTCGTGAGACCAGTTTATACGGTACCAGAACCGGAATAACCTGATCAACTCCCGGAAAAACTTCCAATGGAATCACACGAAGCGCATCTTCCGGACCGATTAAACCGATAACAGTTTTTTCAACGCCACGCGATACATTTGTTTGAAGTCCAAGCTTCTCAGCCTTTTCTTCAATATGCTGGATTTGTTCATCAGTGGCATCCGCTTTTAAAACAATAATCACGATAAAATCTCCTTCAATATTTTGACAACCACAAACAAACACCCGGTGTTTGTTTGCACATCAAATATCAAACAAACACCGGGTGTTTGTTTGTGATTATTTCCCTCAATAACCTAATAAATTTACGGTTTTCTTTTTCCGTTCCAATACTCACGCGAATAAACTGATTTAATCCCCAAATACTCATATCACGCACAATCACCCCTTTTTTCATGAGTTGTTTAGAAACATTTGAGGCATTTTGATTGACATCGACAAGAATAAAATTGGTGCAACTCTTCCTATAAAAAACTCCTGATTTTTCAAATGAGGTATATAAAAATTTACGTTGTTTTTCTATTTTTCTCGCTAATTCCCGATAATAAGCGCCATCTTTCAAACAGGCCAAGGCTCCAGCTTGGGCCAATGAATTGACATTAAACGGCTCCCGAATGCGATTCAACAAGCCTGTTAACTCTGAGTTTGCAATCCCATAACCCACACGCAAACCAGCTAATCCATACATTTTTGAAAAAGTCCGTGTGACAATTACATTTTTATGAAAATTTAAAAGTTTAAGTGAATTCACATAATCTTTAGCAGTAACGTATTCATAATAGGCTTCGTCGATAAAAACTAAAATATCCTTACGTAAGCCTTCTAAAAATATGCGCACATCCTGTTCTGTCAAATAAGTTCCAGCAGGATTATCAGGATTTCCAAAAAAAATAATTTTTGTCTTTTTTGTAACCGCCTTTTTCATTCCCTCAAGATCATAATGAAAATTCTTAAGTGGAATTGCTTTAATCCTTGCTCCGACAATTTGAGAGGCAATATCATAAATGAGAAAAGAAGGTTGCGCAATAATCACCTCGTCTCCTTCATTGACAAAGGCCCTCACAGCCAAAACAATAAGCTCATCGGACCCATTTCCAAACGTTAATTGATCGGAGGAAACATTCAACCGTTTGGCAAGTTCCTGACGTAAATAATAACAATCCCCATCAGGATAACGGTTTAATCCTTTAGATGCTTTTTCAATGGCTTTGAGAACCTTAGGTGAGGGCCCATAAGGATTTTCATTGGAAGCTAGTTTGATGACCTTCTTTAATCCTAACTCCCGTTTAACCTCCTCAATCGGTTTTCCCGGAACATAAGGTTTGACTTTTAAAATAGCCTTTTTAACAACTTTTTTCATCACTCTAAAATTATCTAAACAAACACCGGGTGTTTGTTTAGGTATGTTTGGGGTATCATTCCAATACTGGGTAGGAACCCAAAATTTTCAAATACTTACACATCTCTTCCAATTGCGCCAAGGCATTCTGAACATTTTTATCTGAACGGTGTCCTTCAAAATCAACAAAAAAATAATAGTCCCACGCGCGCTTTTTTGATGGCCGAGATTCAATTTTTGTGAGATTAATTTTATATTTATAAAATGGGGTTAACATCGCGTAAAGCGCCCCAACCTTATCCTTGATAGAAAATAAAATGGATGTACGATCCGTGCCCGTCGAATCCGCATCCTGTTGTCCAATAATCAAAAACCGCGTTGTATTATGAGGAATATCCTGAATATTTCGTTTTAAAATTTTCAGTTTGTAAACCTCTCCTGCCTCAACTGAACCGATGGCAGCACTATTTTTATGCATACTGGCAACTTCTGATGCCTTTGTTGTCGAGGATTCCCAAATCTGATCAACATTCGGTAAATTTTGTAAAAGCCAATTTCGACATTGTCCAAATACCTGAGGATTAGAATGAATTTTCTTGATTTTATTTAATAGACTATTTGACAATATATTATGAGAAATTTTCAATAATACTTGCGAGCAAATTTTTAATTCGGAATCAACCAGCATATCAAAAGTATGTGTTACGGCCCCTTCCGTTGAATTCTCAACAGGGACAACCCCATAATCACATTCTCCATGTTCTACTTTAGAAAATACATCGGCGATACTACTGCAATCCACATAATTAATCTGGCTTCCAAATTTTTTACGCGCTGCTGTTGATGTATATGACCCTTGCGTTCCTAAATTCGCGATATTTAACGGCTTTTCTAAAGCGATCGAACTCGACATAATCTCCCGATAAATGGCTTCAAAAGCTCCATCCGGCATTGGCCCTTTATTTAACGCCTGAAGCCGTTTTAATACTTCCTTTTCTCTGTGTGGCGCGTAAATTCCTTTTTTATTCTTTAATTTACGGGCACCGATTTCTTGGCTACATTTTGCCCGCTCATTAAGCATAGGAACAACTTTACTATCGATGGCATCAATTTTTTTTCGTAAATCATTCAGATTCATTATTTTTTTCTTCCGTATGAATGAGTTCTTCTGATTTTTGCTCTTCTACTGATTCTCTTTGCTCTTGAACCTGTCCTTGTGTTTGTTCATCATTGACCTCTTCTTTTATCTCTCCTTCTTCCACTTCTTCAGGAGGTAAAAGAGATGGAAACTCTTCTAACTTTGGTAAATCATTTAAAGACTTTAGTCCAAAATGTTCCATGAATTGTTTCGTTGTCCCATAAAGAAACGGCCGTCCTGGAACATCCTTTCGACCGACTGCCTTAATAAGCTCCTTGTTTAAAAGATGATTAATAACTCCGTCAGAATTCACGCCACGAATCACTTCAATATCTGATCGCGTGACCGGTTGTTTATAGGCAATAATAGCCAAACTCTCTAATGCAGGTTTGGACAAACGCTCTTTATGTTTTGTTTTATAAAAATCACGAATATAAGACGCGTAATTTGAATTACTCAGCATTTGATAGCCGCCGGCAATTTCCAAAATAGTCATTCCACTTTTTCGTTTTTCATAACTCTCTTTTAAAACATGAATAGCTTTCTTAATCTCTCTCCCTGTAACGGTATCTAAGACTTTCTTAACCTGTTCCAACGTCACTGGTTTTTCACTAATAAATAATAAAGCTTCGATAACGCCCTTAATATGTTCATCAACACCATCTAAATTCTCGACACTAACATTTTCCTGATTTTCTTGAGTCTTTTGAGGTTGGGTTTGAATTTCACTTTCTTCTACAACCTCTTGAGAATTCTTTTCCTGAGGCTGCTCTACTATAAAATTTTCCATCATGCTTTCGACCTCTGGTTGCGCCCTTTATAAATTTCGTTTAATAATTCCTCTGCTGTTTTTATATTTCCGGAACGCTTCATGGCCTTACCCATCATATCCAATGCTTCTTGTTTTCTATATTGTAATTGCAGAAGCACCTCCAAAGCCTCTTGCTGCCAATCCGGCGAAGATACGGATGTTTTGACTTCAACACTTCCTTTATCCTGAATAAGCCCAAATTTTCCAACTTTTCCCTGTAGCTTTGCAATAATTTCTTTTGCCCGCTGAAGCCCTATGCCAGATAACGTTGTCAAATATTTTGTGTCCCCCTGATCAATGGCCTGTGTGATTTCCGAAATAGGCTTACTAAATGCCTTAACAGCAGCTCGAGGCCCAATGCCGGAAACTTTAATAAACTTTAAAAAAAAATCTCTCTCAATTTCATTAATAAAACCAATAATAATCGGCATTCCACTTGCCGGGCTGATTTGAAAATAATGATAAGTGATTAAGTGAACATTTCCCTCTTTGTCAATCGTATCCTCAATACGTGCTAGCACTGAAACTGGAACAATCACCTCATAAAACAGTCCTTGAACATTAATAATAACAGATTGTTCCCTTTTCTCAATAAGCTTTCCGGCTATTTGAACAATCATAATTTTTGTGTTGAACCTTTCATATAAATATATCCTAATGCTAAAGCTAGCGCATCACTAGCATCTAAAGTTAATTTTTTTTCATCAATATTTAACCGATGCGCCACCATACGCTTAACCTGAACCTTAGAGGCATTTCCATTTCCCGTAACGGCTTTTCGAATACGCTTAGGACTATGCTCAACTAATTCAACTCTCTTCTCTGCGCACAATAAGCAAACAACCCCACGGGCATGACCTAGAATGCTGGCTGTAATAGGATGTTTGAAATGCGCATATAATTTCTCAAGAACAAGAACCTGAGGCCTATGTTGATCAATTAATTTACCGAGAATTTCATAAATCTTATGGACTCGATTTTGAATCAAATCCTTTTGCTTCGGCTCAATCGTTCCTGTTTCAATCAACTTAATTTTATGTTGATTAGGGTTTGCAAATAAATAACCAGTACACTTTAAACCTTTTGATTGACGAGGCCCTTTATTAACTGTGCACTGATTATTTCTGTACAAACCCTTAGGAAGAATTTCGATACTTTGGGAAGGTGTTAAAGCAGACTCAACAAAACCATAGCCTGTCGCTTTAAGCCCTGGATCAATGCCAAGTATCCGCAAAGGTATAATCTCCTCACTTAATATTAAGAGACCACGCAAAAATAAATTCCATTCTTATACAAAATACGTTAAATAAGTACTCATTTAAAAAGCTTACTTACTCGCAAAAACGTCGAGATAAGTAAAATTAAATCAGGAATTGATTAGTGGATTTGGTATAATTGTCCTATTTTAGGTCTGCTATTTCTTGTTAAAATGTCGAGAAAAACAAAATCAATATTGGCAATTATTTAACGTATTTGGTATTACTCGCCTCCTAAGCAGAAATTTTTTCTATTTCTTCGTCGGGGATATCAAAATTCGCGTAGACATTCTGAACATCTTCATGATCTTCAAGGGCTTCCATCAAATTTAATAGTTGTTTAACCGGGTCTCCAACGACTTTAACGGTTGTGCTTGGAATCATCGTCATTTCAGCAATTTGAGTTGGAATATCTTTCGATTTTAAGGCTTCTTTCACAGCCTCCAAATCACCAATTTCACACGTAATTTCATGCAAATCTCCATCAGACGCAATATCTTCCGCTCCCGCGTCCAGCACGATATCCATTAACTCATCTTCCCCGATTTTATCTTTCTCAATTGTAACAAAACCCTTCTTGGAAAATAAAAATGATGTGCTTCCCGGGCCCGCGAGGCTTCCATTTTTCTTAGATAAAATGTTACGGATTTCAGCCGTTGTTCTATTTTTATTATCTGTTAACCCCGTAATATACATGGCAACACCACCTGGACCATAGGCATCAAATGTCACTTCTTCATAAGTGACACCTGGCAATTCTCCTGTTCCTTTTTTGATAGCATTCTCAACATTTGACAAAGGCATATTAATACTCTTAGCCCGATCAATCGCCGTACGCAAAGCCGCGTTAGTTTCAGGACTCCCGCCTCCAGCTTTAGCGATCGATGTAATTTCACGTATCATTTTCGTAAATGCCGCTCCTCGTTTAGCATCAGTCGCTGCCTTTTTATGTTTAATACTTGCCCATTTAGAATGCCCTGACATTGTGTTTCCTCCTCTAATATTTTACTTTATAAATTATAATCTTACGTTCCGCTTTCGCGGAATAAGCCGAGTTTTGTATAATTCAAAAAAACTGAATCGCAGTTATTCAACTCACTTTGAAGATTACTCCTCAAACTCTTGCGGCCTACCCGAGAATACAAACGAAGCGGATCACCTCGCCTTTACCGAAGTAAAAGTCTCCTCCTATTTGGCCTTGCTCCCTGTAGAGATTACTCGTTTCACTCAAGTAACATTACGCAAAGCGTAATATTACCTGCATCGTCACTGTAGCTCTAATCCAACACTTTACACCAATTCTATTAAATATTTTTTTAATGAAATTGTTGTAAAGTGATGCCCTGCGTTACCAGGGTACATTATCCTTTGGAACTCGGACTTTCCTCCATTTTGTAGTTAAACAAAAAGGCAACTGCTTTTATTACTTTTTTTCTATAGCGCTCGTGGCTAAGCGGTCAGCCTCTTTATTTTTTTCACGAAGAACGTGTTGAAGATCAATTTTTTGAAATCCTCTTAAAAGTTGCTGAACCTGCGCGCACAAATTTTTCATATTTTGATTCTTAACTTTATATTGCCCTGTTACCTGCTTAAAAACCAATTCGCTATCCGTAAAAATTTTAAGATCAGAGGCTTTCAGGATTAATGCTTCCTGCAACGCGCAAATCAACGCGGAATATTCAGCAATATTATTTGTCGCCAGACCAATCGATCTGGAAATTTCTTTAAGTCTTTTTTCACCCTGGTTAATGACGACACCAATGGCTGCCGGCCCGGGATTTCCACTACATGCCCCGTCAACAAATATCGTCAGGGCTTCATTCTTCATCTTCTAAATACAAAATCCGTGAACACATTTCACATTCAACCAATTTCTCCTGCATCTTAATTTCATTAAGCATCTGTGACGTTATAAGCATAAAACACCCCCCACAGGTATTTCCCTGTAAAGGAACAATCGCAATGCCCCCTTTATGCCTTAATATACGATCATAACGCGCTAAATAATTAACATCAACACCAGAAAGATTTTGCTGACGTTGCGATTTAAGAACATTGGCCCTATCCTCGATCTCTTTCATCGCCACCTCAACTTCTTTTCTCTTATCTAAAAAATTTTTTTCTTCAGCATTAACGATCTCTTTTTCTTTCTCAATATTCGTAAGAATAACATCACTTTCCTCATAAGATTCTAATATTTTTTCTTCAAAAATTGATTTATCCGCTTTAATTCCTTCAATCTCTCCTATTTTTGCTGTATATTCTCTATTTGTTTTTAATTGCGCCAACTGTGTGTTCGCCTTGGCAATGGCCTCTTCCTTTGATTTTAATTCTAATTCTTTTTCTTTACGCTCAAGCTGAATAAACTTTAATTTTTCTTCAAGTAAATTCAAGTGCGCTTTTTTACTTTCAAATTCCTCCTTTAACTCTTTAACTATGATGGGTTGTCTCTCTAATTCCGCGTTTAAATAATAAATTTCCGTATCAGTTTTTTGCAACTCAATCAACTTCTGAATTTGATCTTTAATGAGGACTTCCGTCACGTAAACATCTCCTTTTTATATTTCCAATCACCATAAAAACTGGGCCCACAGGGACTCGAACCCCGGACCAATGGATTATGAGTCCACTGCTCTAACCGACTGAGCTATGGGCCCGTTTATAAATAAAAAACCCATTTTGCATTCTAAAATTAAGTTTATTTTATAGCAGACTTATCTAATACTGTCCAGAAGGTTTTATTTTTGCTCATGAAAAACTTCTCAGGGCAAGCCTCGGAGAGTTAAACCCGATTTGGAGATTGGCAGAACAATTTGCTTGGCCAATCTCTTAATTAAAAAAGGGATGGCTATTCTATCCTCAAGAGCCATCCCTTTTAATTCATTTTAAACCGCATTCAATGATTTTATTTAACTCTAGAAATCCCCTAAATCATCACCATCCAAAGGAATAATATCCTCGGCACCTTTTACTTGAGGACCGTTTTTTCCTCTTGTTGAAACAGGTCTCGCTATTACTTTTGGAGCGTGTGATATATGTTGTGGTGTAGAAAGTCGCTTACTTGCTTTTGGACCTCGACTAAAATTTTGAGTTCCTCCTGCCGCACCTCCCCCTAAAATTAAAGCCTCCAAACCCTGAACAAGAAGACGTAATTCTTCTGCCTGAGCATTTAACTCTTCAGAAGACGAGGCCGTTTCTTCAGAGCTGGCCGCATTTTGTTGTGTCACCTGATCCATCTGGCTGACCGCGTTGGTCACCTGCCCAATTCCTTCTGATTGCTCCTTACTGGCTGCCGCGATTTCGTTAATCACGTCCGCCACTTTCTTGGAACTATCCATAATCTCTTCCAACGCTTTGCCGGCTTTGTCCGCAATCTCGGAACCGCCTTTCGCCTTATTAACACTTTCCTCAATAAGTGCTGAGGTATCTTTAGCAGCAACAGCTGAACGTTGCGCTAAATTACGCACCTCATCAGCCACTACCGCAAACCCCTTTCCATGCTCCCCGGCTCGTGCCGCTTCAACAGCCGCATTTAACGCCAAAAGGTTTGTTTGAAACGCGATCTCTTCAATTGTCTTGATAATTTTACCAATCTTACTGGAAGATTCACTAATTTCTCCCATCGCGTTCTGCATATCTTTCATGGCCGCGTTACCACGATCTGCCTGATTGCGTGCCTCAACGGCCATCTGATTAGCCTTACCCGCATTGTCCGCGTTCGCCTTGGTCATTGAAGAAATCTCATCAAGGGAACTCGAGGTTTCCTCGAGACTCGAGGCCTGTTCCGTTGCCCCTTGCGACAATTGCTGGGCCGCGTTAGATATTTGACCGGAAGCAGAATTAACCTGGTCCGCGCCCTGATTCATCGTTGATGCCAATTCCTGAATAGGATTAATAACTGACTTTTTAATCACAAACGCAATGACTACACAGGCCACGAGAATTACAACAACACTTGTAGCTACCGCCTTTTTTGTCATTAAGGCAACCTCTTTATCCATTTGGTCCAAATCCATAACAATCTGAAACGCCCCGTGACGATCCCCTACCTTCTTCCCGTCTTTCGGAAAACCAATAGGATCAACAGTTGTATTCGGCCGACTTAAATCATCATTGGGTCCCCCATGACAAACTAAACAATCCTGACTCAAAATAACCGGACGCATATAACGAAGAACATTATGTTTTTTATTCTTATCTACCGCTGAAACTTCCATTTTACTAGAAGTATCCAATTCCCTTAAAAGCTCCTTTTCCACTTCACTCTCCGGTGCGTAATCTTTATTCCGGGGATTAAACCGTACCGGTTTAAACCTAAAATGACTTTCCTCAGACCCTTTTCCGGCTGCCTTAAAGGCCCATACAACCGGAATCGCCACGTTATAATAACGACTGCTGTGTAATGTTGACCAAAACGCGTCAGAACCAACAGAAATTCCCTTTAAGGAATTCTCTGCTTCTGCCAACATCTCAGAAGACTTTATCCCATCATGAACTGACAAGGCCTCTCCGGCGGCTACTCGGGCGTTTTCTGCCATCTGTCCAACGGCCCTGGCCTTCAACAATAATTCTTTTTTAAAGCTCTTCTCATATTCCTTTATAAAAATAACAGATCCTATAAGCTGCGCGGTTACTAATGCCACCACAATAAAACATACAACTTTAGACTGCAAACTTAATTTCGCAAACCAATTCATACACCCTCCTTATCTGAGTTAAACTAATGTTAATTCATTTCCTAAAATAGTATCGACATTTAACAACATTTTTACACTATTATCTACCTTTCCAATCCCTAAAATAAATTCTATATTAACAGAAGCCCCCATGCTAGGAGGGGGTTCAATTTTATCAGCGGGAATATCCAAGACCTCATTAACCCTGTCAATAATCACCCCCATCATCACCTCATCAATTGTCACAACAATAATACAGGTCTCCGGAGTATGCTCAATTTCTTCCATTCCAAATTTTAACCGCAAGTCAATAACCGGAATCACCTTCCCGCGTAAATTAATAACCCCCTTCACTTCATGCGGAGCCTGGGGAACTGAGGTGATTCCCATCATCCCGATAATTTCCCGCACTTTTAAAATTTCAATCCCATACTCCTCCTGACCAAGGGCAAAAGTAAGATACTTTCCTGATAAATTTTCTGATTGCTGTGAGACCTGATTCTGCGCAACCTCTTTGACAACTTGCTTTTCTTCAATCAGTTTTTCTTCTTCAGGTAAATCAACCCTTTCATTATCAGACATATATTTCCTCCATTTTATGCTATAACCTTATACTAAATCTATTCATAAAACCGCCTTATAAAAATAAAGCCTTCTAAACTCCCTGAGGCAAGCTCCAAAGTATCCGGATGAGGCTTTATTCCTCTGAATTTTTTTAGCGTAGCAAGCTGTGGGGGATTAAACCCGTTAAAAATTATAGTAAAAATATATAATTCCACTACAACTCTCCCTGATGAATATACTTTACAAAAATACTTTGGAAAATAGGTTAAGATTGCTTTTTACTTACTTTAAAATTTTCTTGTCTTTTTTGAGACGACTCTACAATGTCGTTCACATCTAAAATTAACCCGACTCTTCCGTCCCCCAGAATCGCGCCTCCGCTTATTCCCTTCGTGTCCTTTAATTTTTCTCCCAAATTCTTAATGACGACCTGTTGTTGTCCCAATAACTCATCCACGGCAATACAAGCCCGTCCATAATCAGACTCCACGAGACATATCGTCATTTCCTCAAAAGTCTCTAATTTTGAATCCACCCCAAAATGTTGATATAACCGGATTAACGAATACGTATTTCCATGAATAGTGTAAATCTCTCCTTGTCCGGCGACAGTAGTCAAATATTTATTTAATGGTTGAACAAACTCAATAATAGAATTTATCGGTAGAATATACTTGGCGTTGTTAACCGTTAAAATAATACCTTCAATAATAGCTAAAGTAATCGGCAATTGAATAGAAAAAATCGAACCCTTATCCTGTTCACTTGTAATTTCAACCTTCCCTCTTAATTGTTCAATATTCCGTTTCACAACATCCATGCCCACGCCCCGCCCTGAAACATCCGTCACTTTTTCAGCCGTAGAAAAACCAGGCTCAAATACCAAATTATAAATGCGATAATCCTCCAGGACCTCCCCCTCTTTAACAATCCCATTTTTAACAGCCTTCTTAAGGAGAGCTTCTTTATTCAACCCTGCGCCATCATCCCGAATTTCTACCACAACATTACCTCCTTTATGAAAAGCTGATAATCCAACCTGACCTTTAGGGGGTTTGCCTTTAGAAACTCTCACCTCTTTGGATTCAATTCCATGATCCGCGGCATTGCGCACCATATGAACCAGCGGGTCACTGATAAGCTCGACCATATTCTTATCAATTTCCGTTTCTTCTCCTGCCAATTTTACCTCGATATCTTTACCAATCTTCTTTGATAAATCACGGATAATCCGTAACATTTTCTGAAATGTCGGTTTCACCGGAACTAATCGCATTCCCATAGAAATTTCTTGTAGCTGCCGGGTGATACGATCCAACTCAGCCATATCTTTAGCAATCCGATGATCGTCAATCTTACGAATTTTAGGATTCTGTACAACCTGTGTTTCACTAATCACAAGCTCCCCCACAAGTTCAATCAAGCTGTCCAATTTATCAATACGGATTTTTATAGAACCCTCCGTCGCTCCTTTCTGAACACTTAAGGCTTTCCCAACATTTTTTGCGCTTACCGCATTCATGTCCTGTAAAATTTCTCCAACCTTTTTATTTAAAGTTCCCGCATTTTGAACATTAAGGGCTGTATCTAGTTCTTCAGGGGTTACCTCTCCTTGTTCGACCAAAATTTCTCCAATCTTCTTAGAAGAAGATTTTTGGACAGCCCTGCCAGACATTATTTTCCTTAATTGTTTTATAACCGGAGAGACATCATGATATGGACTTTGCAATTTCCCGCCATTAGCCACCTGCTCACCCAACAGGGTTAAAAGCCTTCTTAACCCGTCAATAGAAGCAAAGGCGCTATCCGTAGCCTCTCCTTCAAAAGTAATCTCTCCCTTGCGTACCATGTCCAGCACTGTTTCAGCCTGATGGGCCAGGGTTTTAATGTCCTGAAAATCCAGAAATCCCGCCACCCCCTTAATAGTATGAAAAGCCCTGAATATTGTATCTACTGCGGCTTTATCATCAGGATCATTCTCCAGGGCCATAATCGCTTCTTCAGCTGTTGTCAAATGATCAAAAGCTTCAGCAACAAAATCCGTTAAAATTTCATCTCCTTCAGAAAGGTCAAGAACGGGCACCTGAGGCGAAAATTCTTCTTCTAATTCACTCATTATTTTTTATAAATAGGAACGGCTCAATGGTTAACTTCCGAACATTTTTTTCTCATTTGATGAAAAAATATTATCGATAATTAATTGTTGTACAGTTCCTTCCTATGTTTGGTAAATTGCGTTAATTACAGATGGCAAAATAAATTCCATGCCTATGTCCGGTGAAGGTTTTAAGATGACCTCATCAATATGATGTTCGGGCTTTAATAGTTCTTCTGTTTTTTCAGGAGATGATGACCAAACAAACACCTTGGGGATCTTGGTCAATTCTTTTCGCAATTGCTTCACTAAATCAATTGAGTTCCCGTCAGACAAAACATTATCCGCCATAATCACTTTATATTCCTGCTCCTGAACTTTTATTAAAGCCTCTTTCAGCATGTGACATTTTGTTGTATGTAATCCCACCGCTTTCAACAAAGCATCTAATTGATTCTGCTGAGCCTGTGAAGATGATACAAGAAGAATGTTCACTTGACTATCAAAAAGTATTCCTTTTTTTTTTATAATATCAAGAAATGCTTTTCCTAAATACTGATCCCGAATAACGGCTGATTGGGAAAGACTCGAGCCCTCCGATTGCGTCTCTAGCCGCAATAATTTATGCTTCATCTGAATATGCTCAACTTTTTTCTGATAGCCAGCCTTCATCCGCGCAAAAACACTCATAAAGCCATCCTCCATAAAAGGCGCTTCTAAATACGCAGATAAACCTTCATTAAATGCGACAATAAGATTGGCAATATCAGGAGCTTTATCAACAATGACTGTTTCAAACGGTTCTGTTAAATGATTAATTTCCTGAACAACTTTAACAGAGTATAAATCATCCCATATCCCGGGAAGAAATATAACCCCGCCTGATTTGTCTTTAAATGCAGAAACAATATCCTGATGCTGCTCCGGCAAAAAAATACTCTTAAATTCTATAGATAATTTTTGTAAAATATCTAATAAACTTTTATCTAATGAGTATACTTCGTTATGTAAAAGGTATATTTTCATAAATTAGCCCTCGCTAACGCTCGGGAACTTTTCCCTTCGTGTCTTTGCGAGAAGCCATTCAATTAGTCAAGACGACGCGGCAATCCTATCATCAAGATTGCTTCTTCGCTTCGCTCATCGCAATGACACAAACTTTAAAATTCCAATACATTAAATTAATAAGCCACACTCGTTAATCTAACCACACTGGCACCATAATGCTTGATAAAAAGATCTTTTAAAAATTTTTCAAGCTCTTCCAGTTTCCAATTGGAAACAAATAAAACTTTAAGCTTCCCTTCCATCATACCTTTCTCCACATCCCCCCAAAAAGGAACGGTTCCCACAACATCCCCCACATCACACATCCGTTTATAAATCAAACACGCTACAAGAAAAGAAGGTTGGGGCTCCGCATCAAATTCAATATACATCCGATAAAAATTTTTATTGTCCAGACGGTAATTAAGCGCCCGATAGGCTGATTCAGGAGAGACCTTAATCTCCGCGGATAACACATTATCAATAGACTCCTGCTCATAAATTATTTTGGGAAGAAATGCGCTGCTACGATCCAAAATATCCTCAGAAGAAACATCTTGAACAGAGCCCTGTTTACTTTGTTGAGCAATATTCTCAACATAAGAAACCCCATCCATAATAATATCCATAATCTCTGATGTTATCTCCAAATCATGACTCCGCACATGATCCAACACAGATTCCACTCCATGAACCGTTTCTCCTCCCTGAGGAAGCCCCATCATAATCAAGTTTCCTTTAATCGTGTGAAACAAACGAAAAGCCGCATTCATTTTATCTTTATCCGCGGGGTCTGACTCAAGGGCGAATACACTTTCATTTAATTCCAGACAAAGCCTTTGCAATTCTCCGGCAAACTCCTGTTGAAAAGCCTCCTCTCCCATTACCTCTTCTTCTGTTCCTCCCTGCTTTACTTCTAAAGGCTTATCCATTATTTTCTGAACATTTTCTTCTTTGCCTGAGGGCTCCTTAACCTCAACACGTTCATCTTTAGATATTTTTTGCTCAAGATTTTGAGAAACCTGGCCAAAAGTCAAATCAATCAATGTTGGGACATCCACAATAAACCCTAACTTTCCACCCCCCAAAATGGTAGTTCCCACCAATCCCACAACAGACATGGATTTTTCAAATGGAATAATCACGAGTTTTTGCGGTGCCAAAAATTCAGACACAATAAAAGCCACTTTTCTGAATTTATGTTCAATAATAAGAATGGAAACAATTTCTTGACGTTCCGTGTCTTTTTTTATAACATTTTTACTAATAACACCATATAAGTCATAAATCGGCAATACCTGACCTAAATACTCAAAGACCTCTCCCTTACCAAAAGCCGTAACAATTTCCACAACGGGGATCGACAATGATGCCAAAACATTGGCAATAGGAAATCCAAAAATCGTGCCTCCCGCCTCAATAACCAGGGCATCAACAATGTTAACAGCAGATAATAATGGAATTTGAAATGTAAAAGTAGTTCCATTTTGAAAATTTGTTTCAAAAGAAATGGTTCCACCCAAATCATCAATATGATTTTTAACAACATCCATCCCGACACCACGTCCTGAAATCTCTGAAATTTCTTCACTCGTACTCATTCCTGGCGCGCACATACATTTCAACGCGATATCTTCTGTAATCACATCCTCAGATCGCATAATCCCTTGATCAACCGCCTTCCTTTTTAATGCTTCCATATTAATTCCGGCGCCATCGTCAGAAATTTCAATAATTGTATTTTTTTCCGTATTATAAATCCGTAATGCCACCACCCCTTCTTCCGACTTGTTCCGTGCTTTACGTGTCTGAACATCTTCAATCCCATGATCAATCGCGTTGCGAATTTGATGAGATATAGGATCATACAACTTTTCAACAATCGATTTATCAATTAAAGTCTTTTCCCCTTCCACCTGAAATTGAATAGGTTTGCCTGTTTGACGAGAAGTATTGCGTACTAACCGTCTGGCGCGAAAACTCAAGTCTTTGAGATCAATGGTTCTGATGGATTGAACCAAATGGTGAAGGTTGGAAGAAAGGACAGAGGTTGTTGAGGAAAGATCCTTGGATGTACGCAATATTTCAGGATCAATAAACCTTTTTCGATCATAAAAATTCTGCAAATTCCGCGTTAGAATGCCCTGGTTACTCGAGATAATAATAACCTCCCCTGCCAATGTTAATAACTGATCAAGATACTCCCCCCGAACGAGCATATTTTCCAACTTATCATCTTTTTTGCTCACACAGCTCCTTTGGAATTGTCGGTATTAAAATACGGGATAAGACCTTTTTAACTGTTTCAGGATTTGCCGGTTTAGGAATATAATCACTTGCCCCTAAATGCAACGCTTTAATAATATAATGACTATCGCAATGGGTGGATAACACCACAATAGGGATGTTTCCTATGTCTGCTGATCGACGGACTTCATCACACAACTCAAATCCATCCATCATCGGCATCACAATATCTGTGAAAATGACATCGACCTTCTCCCTGCGTACAATTTCCAAAGCCTCAAGACCATTAGAAGCCTCAAAAAGCGTAATGCCAAAAGGTTCAAGCGTTTTGCTCAAATGCTGACGCATCACTTCATAATCATCAACAATAAGTGCGGTAAAATCTCTTAACATAGAAAAAATCCTTTAAGACTGAAATCATACCTATTCCATTAAATAATTGCTCTATTTTTAACTCTGCTATTCTCGTTAAGGCGTCGAGAAAAGCAAAATTGATTTTGGTCATTATTTAATGGAATGGGTATCAGTTTAAACTAGAATATCCTTAAAAAAGGTACAACGATATTCTTAAATATAAAATAATACGCCATCATTATTCCTGATATACCCAATAAAGCAATATGTTCACCCTGCCTTCCATAGATGTTTTTCTATTTTTGGAACAATTTATTGAGGATAAGGAAGATTTTTTGTAAACGTCGGGAAAAATAAAGTTGATTTTGGTAATTATTTAATGCAAATGGTATTATTCATCTTAATAACACAATTAATATTTGAACAATAATAATGATAAAAACAAGGGCGACAGGATAAGCTGTCGCGTAGCTGACAACGGGAACTTCGGAGTCTGTTTTAGACG
>VAPK010128178.1_pt1 | contig 16156 bp, 11 predicted proteins | sample 3395031 | NCBI WGS metagenome assembly VAPK01 (sample SAMN08290443, study PRJNA428436) | hydrothermal vent metagenome | isolation source: Deep-sea hydrothermal vent chimney 1 | place: Pacific Ocean: Juan De Fuca Ridge
ATGGGCAAGGTGCCGGTATTGATGAAGCCTCCCGCCAAGTACAACGTGCCGCCACCAATCAAGCATTGCAACAAATGGTGGAAGCCAAAACCAGCGAACAGATTAAAGCCTTATGGGCAACTAGAAAGGCGCTATCTCCCGCCCTAAGAAAGATTGCACCTAAAAAAATTAATGAAGACGTCGTCGTCCCCGTATCAGAAATTCCTGCACTGCTAAACGGCCTTGATCAGCTCAGCAAAAAGCATAACGTATTAATCGTTAATTTTGGCCATGCTGGTAACGGAAACATTCACGTTAACTTACTCATTGATCCCGACGACCCACAACAACTTAGCGCTGCCCATGCCTGCTTAGACGAAGTATTCTCCCTAGTGCTGGCCTTGCGAGGCACACTGTCAGGCGAACATGGCGTCGGCATCGAAAAAAGAGACTTTGTTGACCGAGAAATTGACCCAAATACCTTGGCCATCATGAAAAATATTAAAAAATTATTTGATCCGCAGAACATACTCAATCCTGATAAAGTTTTTCCACTCGATCATACATCACCCCACTCCTAACTTCGATTTTCATCTCCCACAACCAACCATCGTTACCGCCGACATTAGCATTGAGCAAGCCATCATTTGATCTTGATTAATGGCTAGCCTATCCCGCCTAATTTTTCTTCGCTCGGCAATACAAGGATAGCCACTCTCGTTCAAAAACCCATATAGAATCAAAACGCTTCACAATTCCCATCAGCTTTAGTAGGAAATATAGGCTAAAGAACAGCAATCCTCCGTCGATATCACTTTGGCGTTAGCACATTAAAAATTAGTACCATAAAGGAATATTTCATGAGACTACTGGCTAATTTACCCATTAGACAAAAAATCATTTTATCACTAAGTATCCTGGTTTTAGTCATGGGCTCCTTCATGGCCATCGCCTTAGGTATGTTTCATCAGTTGACAGAAAATGAAAAAAAACTATACAAACAGTATGAAGAAAACGTACATAGCTTAAACGAGCTAAGCGAAAGCTTTCTGCTAGCGAGAGTTTGGCTGCGTGATTTTTATATTTTCAGCGAAATCAAAGATGAACTTAAAATAACGCAAGCCAGCCATCAATTTCAACATTTTGCCGTAGCGATGGAAAAAGCCAAAGACAAATATATTACGTTTAAAAAAAATATAGAATTTCATACCCATAGCGATCCACAAACATTCATCAATGGCATTGAAGAAGATTATAAAAGTTTCGAAAATGTCGCTGTCGCCATTTACCAACATATCAAAACAGGTGATTTTTCCACTGCAAGCAACATGATTGGCGAAGACTGTTATCGCACCGCCGAAAAATTAATTGAACGCATTCATACTGTCTATGAGGCAGAAGATCAATTTATTGAAACTAATTTGCAAAAAATTGAAAACACAATCCAAACCTTAATGATAACATCAATCGGCGTAGGTCTTGCTCTATTAGGTTTATGCTTTCTCATTTTCACCAGCCTGGACAAATTAATCGTCAAACCCATTGCCGAGGCCAGCCGCCATTTTGCCGCGATGGCCAAAGGTGAATGGGACTTATCAAAAAAAATAAACATTGATCAAAAAGATGAAATCGGTGTGCTTTTTGCTAGTTTAAATACTTTCGTGGACGTCTTAAGAAATTTAATTGATAAAGTGATGTCTTCATCTCAGAATATTGCAACCGAATCCACCAGCTTAAACAATCTGTCGCAAGACACCTGTCATGACCTGAATGATCAGCATCAATTAACCGATCGGGTCGCCGTATCCATCGAAGAAATGACCGGTTCAGTCAAAGAGGTCGCCGTCAATGCGGACAGTGCGGCTAAAGCTGCCTCAACCGCCAAAAATCAATCCGATAACATAGCAACAACCCTAGATACGACCATTCAATCCGTCTCCAACCTAGGCGATCAAATACAATCGTCCTCATCCGTGATCAACCAGCTCAGATCAGAGAGCGACAATATCAGCAAAGTATTAGATGTCATCAAAGGCATTGCCGAACAAACAAATTTATTGGCTTTGAATGCCGCCATTGAAGCCGCCCGGGCGGGTGAACAAGGCCGTGGCTTTGCCGTTGTTGCAGACGAAGTCAGGACTCTCGCACAGCGCACGCAAGGTTCCACCTCTGAGATTGAAAAGCTAATTTCAGATTTACAATCTGGCTCAGCCTCCGCAGTCAAAGCCATGGACAAAAGTCAGCAGGGCACCGATCAAGTCATCAAACAAGCCAATGAAATTCGTGCAGCTATGCGGGAAATATTACAGTCCATTGTCGTGATTAGCGACATGAATAGCCAAATTGCGGTGGCGACCGAACAGCAAAGCGCGGCGGTACAAGAAGTATCCAAAAATGTGCAAGACATTAAAATTATCTCAGGAAAAAATACAGAAAGTGCCGAAGCTACCAGTCATAGTAGTGTTGCATTGAACAAGTTAAGTATTGAACTTGAAGAGCAATTAGTACAATTTAAACATTAATGACACCGTCGATCATCATCTATCAAATATCACACTGATCAAAAAAACCATGCTAACGCGCCAAATACCTGTTGAACAGTTAAAAATAGGAATGTTTATTGATGAAATGGACGTTTCGTGGGTAAAGAGCCCTTTTTTACGTCATAAACGAAAAATCACTGAGCCGAATGATATCTTATTACTGAAACAAGCCGGCGTTAAATTCGTTTCCATTGATTTACAAAAAGGCATTGATGTTTGGCAAACAGCTGAAGTCGCATCACTCTCCCAACAAGCGATACCCAAGCAACCTGCTGCCCCTGAGATAAAACTAAAACCCACATCAGCGTCGGCAGAAAATACCAACGAGAGTCTTGTTTCCATCGAACAAGAAATGATAAATGCCAGGAAAATTCAATCCGAAATTAAATTATTAATTAAAAACCTTAGCTTGATAGTAAAGCAAGGAAAGAAAATTTCAATACAAGCTTTCAGCCCAGTGATCAATGAATGTATTTCCAGTTTAAAACGCAATGACCAAGCTTTTTTAATGTTGCTCTATTTGCCCCGCCCTCATGCAAAACTGGAAGAACATGGTTCATCAGTACTTAGTCTCGTGTTGAGTTTAGCACTCGCCATGGAGCTCAATGAAAAAGATACTCAAACACTCGGCATGGCAGCACTGCTTCACGACTGTGGTTGGGCTAAATTACCACTCAATCTTTTTGGCAATAAAAAACCCTATACATCGACAGAGAAACGCTTAGTTAAACAACATATTGCCATTGCAGAAAATGTACTTTTAAAAAACCCCGAGATTCCTGATCAAGTTAAAGATCTTGTCATTCACCATCATGAACCTAACGATGCTAAAGGCTATCCAAAGAATTTAAAAACGCATACTAACGATTCAATGCTTGAGATATTACAAGCTTGCGATACCTATGATGAAATGTTACACGGTTTACAAGATAAACCCGGCGTCCTCCCCGCTAACGCATTAAAAGCCATTTATCAAGATGCTCAAAAAGGCCATTACACAGACAAGTTGGTGGCTTGCTTGCTTGAAATCGTTGGCGTCTATCCACTCACAAGCTCTGTGGTACTCAAAAGCGGAGAAAAAGCACGTGTCATCGAAATTAACCGTCAAGATAAATTATCGCCCAAAATTAAAATATATTTCGATGCGACCGGAAAACGTTATCAATCGCCAATCATTATCGATTTAACACAAGAAAATACCTCAGATAGAAAAATTGTCTCAGTGATTTCAACATTACCTGATATTGAAGAATCACCGTTTTGAATTACGATAAACCAAAGAAAACCTGATGCCACAGACTCAACACCAAGCAATCATTTATCAAGACACAGCAAGGCTGCTTTTTGAGCAATCCCCCGATGGCATCATCCGCCTTGATCAGCATCTGTCTATCCTAGATGTCAACCCGCAAACAGAAACCTTGCTCGGCTGGAGAAAACATGAGCTAATTGGCAAAAATATGCATGACCTGCTTTGCATCAACAAAGAAGAATATAAACATTCATCAGAACATTGCCCATTTAAAATCGCTGCAGAACCCAATAATAACTCAGCCAGCCAGGAAGCTTGGTGGTTAACGAAAGAAGGCATTTATTTAAATATCGATACCTGCCTCCTATCCGTCATTAATCACCACCAGCCAGAACTTATTATTCAGTTTCAAGATTGTACCCAAAAACAATTTAGTGAAAGCGAATTAAAAAAACTGTCTCTGTTTGCCGAGCTAAGCCCAACCCCGATCATTCAATTAGATGAAAATGCAGTCATTTATTATGCTAATCCGACAGCCACCCAATTAATGGTAGAGCACGGTTTCGATGATGAAGGTGTACCACAGATTTTTCCTCAAGGCTTGCAACAACAATGTCAACACTGCTTACAACAAAATCAAACCTTAGTGGATATCGAAAGTCAACATAACAAGCAATGGTTCCTTTGGTATTTACATCCATTAAAACAACTTCAGCCACCTCTGGTACAAATTTATGGTGTGGACATTAGCGCAAGAAAACAAGCCGAGCACCGCCTTGTCGAACTCAAAGAACTGGCAGAAGCGCACACCCAACAAAAAAGCCTGTTTGTCGCCAGCATAAGCCATGAACTAAGAAACCCCATGAATGGGGTTATTGGCATGGCTAATTTATTGTTATACACCCAATTAAACAATCAACAACGCGAATACACTAATAAAATCATCTCATCCGGTCAATCCCTATTACATTTGATCAATGATATTCTCGATATCTCAAAAATTGAAGCAGGCAAACTAGAGTTCGACCCCATGCCCTTTCATTTTTCCGAGGCGATGCTGGAAATTTGCAGTTTATTAGACCTCACGGCCCACCAAAAAGGAATTGCACTGGAAACCCGAATTGATCCAAAAATTCCAACTTACCTTATTGGTGATGCTATCCGCATTCGGCAAATCATCATGAATTTTATGACCAATGCCATCAAATTTACTGAGAGTGGTTATGTTTTTTTAAATATATCACTCTCTGACACCCAAGCAGATGTAATTAAATTACGTTTTGAGGTCAAAGACAGTGGCATAGGCATTCCCGCCAACAAACTCAATTTAGTATTTGGCGAATATCAGCAAGTCGATAAATCAACCACTCGCCAATACGGAGGCACCGGACTCGGGTTATCCATTTGTAAAAAACTCGCCGAACTAATGCAGGGCACTGTCGGTATTGAAAGTGTCGAGGGAGAAGGCTCCACTTTTTTTCTTGATTTATGCTTAACCATTGACTCGCAGCAAAGCAATCATCCACATAACACGAATTTTACTCAAGCCATCAATATATTGTTATTCGGTGGTCATCAAATACACACCTCAACAATTACTGAGTTATTTAAACATTGGCAAATCGCCATGGATTTTTGCCAGGATCATCATCTTGCGACCCAGAAAATAACCAATAACAGCTATTCATTATTAATCATTTGTGAGCCCTACACACAAATCGAGATTGAGTCTGTCATAAAATCCGCGACCCAAGCCGGTAGTAAAATTCTATTTATTGATCGGCAAAACAACGCCTCTTTGCAACAAGGTAAAAGTTATGATGAATACTATCAAGCCTTAGGCGCCCAAGGCTATCTTATCAAACCTTACTTGCCCAACACACTCTATTCCACCATTACAACAATGTATGATAATCATCAAAATAAAAGTACAAATCAAACGAAAAATGACAAATCAACTCATGTTTCGCCCAAAAAAACATTTAATGCACGGATCTTAGTTGTCGATGACGAAGCCGTCAATCAATATGTCACCCGCGCCTATTTAGAAACTTTTCAGTGCCAAGTGGATATTGCCAATAATGGCAAAGAAGCCATTGAACAGTGGCAAAATGGAGAATATTCACTTATTTTTATGGATGTTCAAATGCCGATCATCAATGGCTATCAAGCCACCCAGCAGATACGCCTTTTAGAAAAACAAAAAAATACCCACAGCCTACCGATCATTGGCCTCACCGGTCATGTCACAACCGATGCAAAAAATACCTGTCTAGCACATGGTATGAATGATGTTATTAGTAAACCCGTCGACGCATCACAGCTAGAAAAAATACTGAGCGCATGGATTTAATTGCCACGCTTTCATTCAATGAGCTCTATTGCTTGTTCGAAACCAAAGCCAACCGCTCATAAACATATTTAGACGCATCCGATTGTAATTGATGGGTATTAATCGCTTCTACATAGGAATTTTTTGCTGATTCCCAATTATTTTCTGTTTCATAGGCCAGTCCCATCGCTAACCACCAGCGGCTTTCCTTCGGTCGTAATTCAATGGCTTTTTGAAAAAACTCAATCGCATCTGAGTAGCGACCCAACTGTTGATATATGATGGCTAGTAAAGCCAAATAATCCGCATTATCCTGAAAATGATCGGAGCCTTGGTTGAGCACGGGCAAGGCCTTAGCCGGTTCATTATTTTCTAAGTGAATACGCGCCAACCACTGACGATACGGAAAATAATCAGGTGCTGCTTGCATGCCCTGCTGTAAAACTTGTTGTGCTTCTGATAATCGCCGATGATTAATCAATATCCCCGCCAGGGTTTCTCTTGCCTGGCGATTATTGTTATCATGTTTTAGGGCAAGATAAAGAGACTGCTCTGCACCCGCCAATTTCCCTTTAACCAAATCATCCACGGCATTAGTATAGGCGGCAATGCTTTGCTCTTCCGCAGTTAAGGGCAATGGTTTTTTAATTATTTTTTTCCGGGCGATGGTTACCACGGTAGCGGATAACTGTGGTTTTTTAATGGGTGGCTCTTTTTTCTTGATCAATGGTTTTTCTTTTTTTTCTGGAGCAACTATCTTAACATGTTTGCGCCCCGTTTGAGAATTTTCCACCACCTTTGCCTCACTGATCATCTCCGCCGACACATCTGGCTCGATTGCTTGACTGACATCAGTCGATACCGTTTCCGCCACAAAATCTAAAGGTGCTCCCAATCCATGAAGCTTTACATAAGCATCGTCATGGTGACTTTGATCAAGCAATCGATGGGGTAATGCGGGGAGATGGGACAAAAACTCGTTTTGTGGCACCGTGACACCGTGACCCGTGGTATCTTCTGTATGCATTCGCTCATTCACTGGAGTTTGCATCATCGGTGAATGAGGCTCACTGGAAATGACAGTTGGCTGTTCTAAAATAGATTCATCTGGCAACTTGTGATCCAACGCTCGCTGCATTGCATGGTCAAGTATTTCATTGCGATCTTGGTCAATCGGGTCGTCAATCACTATATCTTGCTCAACAACCACATCATGTTTTTTTTCATTTTTTGTATCCGGCAATAAAATTTCTAACGTCTCTTGTTTTTTTAATACCGCCAGGGTTTTAATACCCATATTATGTTCAATAGGCTCCTCTTTATAGGCCTTGAAAACCGTTGTATAAATAACCGCACTGCTTAATAATACCATCGGAATAATAATTTTCCACCATCGCAAATTATTATCGTCGTCACGTAATTGGGTAATAACAAACAATCGTTTTAGTAATGGCGGCATATCATCGGTTTTCACTGCGCGCAGGCGCAAACTATACAGCATGCGATTCACTACGCTCATAAAATGAGCTCGACATATTGAAAACATAACAATATGGCAATCACGCCAGCTAAACAACTCAGACTGTGACAAAAAATAGCACGTTTTAAACAACGATGGCGCGTCGATTCAGTATCCTTAATCGCAACAATCACATGCCGATCCGTGATGATTCTCTTACCTTCACCATAGGCAATCAACATAGATTTATGACCAATAATATTAATTAAACGTGGTAACCCGGCGCTCCCCCAGTGCAATAACTTTAAAGCCTTTTTAGTAAACATTTGCTTCTTATCTAGACCAGCACGAGCAAAACGAAACGAAACATATTCTTTTACCTCCGTACGCGTTAACGCAATCAAGCGTCCAGAAAAACTAATTCGCTGTCTGAGCGGCACAATATTTTTTCCTTTGAGTTTGTTGTCTAATGCAGGCTGTCCAACTAAAACAAATTGTAATAAATTTTTATCCTGTGTTTGCAAATTACTAAGAATACGGATAATCTCCAAACTTTGCTCTGGCAATTGATGCGCTTCATCCACATAGACAACCACTCGACATTGTCGTTTGTTATGCAATTCCAACAAAAAACTTTCTACATACTTTACCAATTGATGGGCATTAATGTTCATCGGATAAGGTAAACTAAATTCATCTAAAATCGCTTTTAAAAATATTTCTGCGTCAATATTAGGATTAATAATTTTTAATACAATAAAATGCTCATCTAAGGCTGAAAAAAAAGTATTACATAAAACGGTTTTACCAATACCTATCTCCCCAGTTACTTTAATAATAGATTCACCACTGCACAACGAGTAATACAGTGTATTTAGGGTTTCTTGAGCAGAGGCATGACAATAGAAAAAATTTCGATCAGGCAATAAAGAAAAAGGCGGCAGGCTTAAACCAAAAAAATCCGTATAAATCCAGCCCCAGGTTTGTGAGTCCGGTGTAGTTAGCGCCTGATCCATGGGTTGCAATAAAACAGCTGCACTTATATTTTGGCTCATTGTTTGATGACCTCTTCCAGTTCGGCAAAACGGCCTTTGATGGCATTCACATGGGTTTGCCAACGCTCTGGCGTGTCAACAACGGTTGGTTTTAAAAGGATCACTAATTCTTTTTTAATTCGCGTCGACTTTTTCTGCTTAAAAAGATTACCGATTAACGGCAAATCCGCTAATAATGGCACAGAAGCATTACCATCACTGATCGCTTCTTTCATTAAACCACCAATCACAATCACTTGCCCACTCGCTGCTCTGACCACATTATCCGATTCTTGAATAGAACTCATCGCCAATGGCAAGGTATAATTTTTATCAGCTAGGACAAAGCTTTTCGCCGTTTGGGTGACTTCGCTAATGGTTGGGTGGATATGCAATATGACTTTACCTTGTTGGTCAATTTGCGGCGTCACGTCCAATGAAATACCGGAAAAGAATGGCGAGATATCAATACTGGGGGTTTCGATGGTCGTCGCGCCTAACACCGCTTGCTGATTTCGCAAACCTGTAATAAAAAATTCATCCCCCCCCACTTTGATCACTGCCTTCTGATTATTGAGTGTTGACACTCTCGGGCTAGATAAAACATGGACATCACCTTGGGTTTTTATTGCCTCAATAAAAGCGCTGAAATCAGTATTGTTAATCGCCAAGCTAAACAACCCACCAAATGCGCTAGCATTCGTTCCATTGACGCCCCCCGTTAACAAATCCCCGGAATTACTCGCTATCCCCGTCGCTAAGCTACCGTTAAAAACAGATCCGCCACCCACTTGAGCCGGAATGATATTGGTCTTACCAATACCAATCAACGAGGCCCAATTTATCCCTGACTGAAATGAATCATGCAAAGATACGTCAAGAATTTTAGCTTCCAAAATAACTTGTCGAGTAATGGATTTTTGAGTTAATTCCAAGTATTGCTCAACCAGTCGCAACTCAGCTGGCTCGGCTTTTACCACCAGCAACCCGGCCTGGGCATTCATCACCACACGACGACCCGCTTGATCACCGATCATAGCCGTCACCGAATCTTTCAATTCTTGCCAAAAATTATTTTCGTGCTGAGTATTAACTCGCACACGTTGAGTGTGATCATCGCGTTTTTCAGTCGAGGAATTCACCATCGCCTGTGAATCACTCATGGCATGATTCTGATACGATGAACGCACCATCATTTCCGACTGACCCCGCCGTAACAAATTTAAATAATTCACCACATAAATGCGTGTTTGTAATTCACGCCCATACACGATATATTGATTTTTATTACGAACATAATCATAGCCATGGACGTCTCTAATCACATCAAATGCTTCATCTAACGTGACTCCTTTTAAATGCATGGAAATTCGCCCCTTAATCATCGGATGAAGCACCACACTATACGCAGTATTTTCCACCAGTTTCATGAAAACTTGTCGTGCTTCCACATCATCAAAAGACAAATCAAACCGCGTTTTTATTTTTTGACTGACCGTATTTGGCAATGGCATATTAAGCGGTGGTAACAACAATTGGCTAATTTCAGGCGGCAATTTACCGGTATTTAATGAGGTGTCTTGCTCCATCTCCAACAGTGTTCTGCTCATTGGCTCAGCACCTTCATCCACCCATTTTGGGGCCAGACTTTGACAAGCCATTAAGCTTAATAAAACCGCCAGACCTAACGAACAGCTCAGTACTTTTTTTGCGTAATAGCCCACAAAAAAATTTTCAGAAAAATATTGGTTACTCTTTAACAGCCTCACAGCGCACTGATTCATAATTGCTTCCTTGACTTGCTACACCTTGCCAACCCTAGCTGGAGGAAATTCATTGCCGTCTCACTTATCTGAAATACCAAACATTGCCGGCTCGATTTATTAAGAAATCTCTCGCCAATTCTGCTCAACCATGAAAAACGATTGATTGTTATATATTTTTATCATTAATAATGAAAAAAAAGGCTGACTGACACCCATAAGCACATTGTTTTAAATCAATGTATTGTATTGATAAATCTGCAATGGCTATACCAAATTTATAACGCACATTTTACAGCCACCCCGTTCATAGGGTTGATAGTAGTAATGGAGTAAAAACATACGATTCTTTTTCAAATTCTGTGGTAATTAACAACGAACTCGCTGAGTTCGAAACACGACCAACCTTACCACCACTCACTATCATTTAAATCTTCATAGCGATAAATTTGATCCCCTAAAGGCGATAACTTCACCCTTAAGCACCAACGAATGAAGGCACAATTTTTTGCTTGCGTTGAGGTACGAGTTTAACTTATTATTGACGCTCGTTTTGGATGCTTACATTCCACTTCGAGATTTAGACTTCATTGCTGTCCTACTGTTTATTCTAACAACATTATATAATAGTGCACCGCAAACTTGCTATGGCTTGTGTTTTCGTCTTGCTAAAATAAACAGCAGACCTCGCACTCGATGCCTAGCAATATCAATTATTGATGATATATGTTTTCACATCAGGATATAAATCATTCTTTCCTGCATGAGTCGAACGGAGACAACTTATGAAACTTAGAAAGATTGCAAAATCAAATAGGTTTTTGCACGATACCGCCTTTTATTTATACCGTTTATTGAAAATGGTCACATTGGGCTTGCCCCTATGCATCACTATCCCAGCAATGGCAGACAATACTGTACAATTAAAAGTACTCGTCATAGCAACTCAGGATGACATAGGGCTCGCCTTCATCAAACCACATCTGGACGAATTAGGTGTGCCGTATGATATATTGGATGCAAGCACAACATCGCTCACAGCGGCTACCCTTTCGCCCAATGGTTGCAATGCAGCCACTGCCGGTTGCATAGGCAATTATAACGGAATCATCGTGACGCTATCTGATTTAGCAGGGGAGTTCACACCGTCTGAGTGGGGTATCCTCCATCAATATGAAAAGGATTTCCAGGTTCGCGAAGCCGTGATCAGCGGTTGGCCCGGCACCTATTGGGATCCCAGTCCTCCCGCTGGAGTCTATCTTGATTACGGGATGAATGTCACCACCGGCGGAACATTTCCAAACACCCAATGGCTAGGATCCGCCGGCGGCTCAACAATCTTTGAGTATCTGAATACGAGCAATTCCTTACCCATCACCGAATGGGCCTTTGCCGCCACCCCCAAAAATGATAATCTTGTCCTTCGAGACGGTACCACCCCCAGCATCGAGCCACTTTTGATAACGCCAAATGGGGAGGCATTGGTCTCGATAGTTCGTTACTACCTGCCAGGTCAGCCAACCGTGCCGGTACGCGAGGTCTTGCTGTCGACAATAACGAATGCGTGGTTTCTCGTGCATTCTCAGGCGCTCGCCTACGAATTCATCAACTTTGCAACACAGGGGGTCTTCGTCGGCGGACGCTACATTTACATGAGTGCTCACGTGGATGATATATTCCTTTCTAATGACCAATGGGATCCCACAACGAATACAACAGACCCTAATAATACAGCCCGCCTGACCGACAACGACATCGTTAATAGCGTATCTGCCCAAGCCGCCTTTCGCACAGCCTATACGACAACAGTCCCTAACAATTTTAAACTTGACTTCGCATTCAATGGGGCCGGCGCTGTCGTCAACCCAACCGCCCCCGAAAACAATCTAGTTGTGAATTTAGCTGATAATATGGTCGCCGAAGTGATCACAAATATGAACGCTTTCCGCTATATCAACCATACGTTTACCCATTCGGATATGGATAATCCCCCGATACCGGCTTCGGCTCCCTGCGATTACGTTACACAGCCCACCATGGCGGCCGTTCAAGCAGAAATCACCAAAAACTGGAAAGTCTGGAATTTGTTGGGGCTACCAGAAAAAGCAGATAACGAACGAGCGCTCGTCACAGGCAGTCACTCGGGACTTAAGGATCGCAAGTGTACCGATATTCCGGAACTCCACCCTGAAATGCTTAATGTTCAATCCGATGACATCCCCTATCCACAGGGAGCCAATCCCATATTCTTTAAGGGTGTTGCGAGCCTAGGTGTCGATTTCATCGCTTCAGATCCCTCACAACTTAACCAGGATGTGGAGCATTTCATCAGCGAGGTTAATGATGGTAGTGATCAAGACCGAGTCATGACACCGCGCTATCCCACTAACATTTTTTACAATGTAACCGAACCGACTCAATTGACCGATGAATATAACTACATTTTTCATGAATCACTAGTGAATAATGGCCAAGATCCGTGTGCTGTTCCAGGAGCTATCTGCACACCGCGAACCTATGCTCAAATTCTCGCTGCAGAATCGGATACCGCCCTGCGACATATGATGACGACTAAAAAATGGTCACACTACTTCCATCAATCAAACCTCGTCAACTATGGTAACGGCAATACCTTGGTATTTGATTGGCTAATTACAGTGCTTGACGAATACGAAACCCTATTCAATCTGCCTATCAAAAATCTACCATTCTATCACCTTGGCGATATGACCAAAGAACGACTGATCGCCAGATCAGCAACGATTCAGGGAACATGGAACCGAGTCACAAATGAAGTGACCTTGTCGGCAGACAAACTGGTACCTAACCTACTGGTCACTGGCGTGCAAGGCGGAAGACTTTATGGCGGTCAGATTATCCGGGAAATCAACATTGGCACCACGCCACAGTCGATTACGGTCGACCAGGCACTGAACCAATAATGCTTCGATCATTACACATTATAGAAACAGATTTTGGAGAATTAACGCATGAATAACAATCGATTTCTATGGGCAGGACTCGCTTTTGCCTTAATGTTTAGCAGTGGCATCACGGTAGCTGCCAGCTTGTCCCCAACACACGGGGCTAAGAAGTTTCTCTCTCACGAGGAACGAGTGAATATTAGAAAGAGCGAGGAAAAGAGAATTGGCCAAAGCGAAGAAAAATCCTACGAGAAGCAAATGCGGGCATTAGAAAAGTATTATCAAAAACTGGCATCAAACGTTAGTCTGATGAAAAATCAACGTGATAATACCTCCATTTTTTCAGCAACCAACCACTTTAAGCAGCTTTCTATGGAGTCTTCTAAGCAACTTTCTGCGAAGATTTTAAAAGGATTTCCTGCGGGAATTCCTAAAGGGCTTCCCCAAGAATTTTCGGCGGCGATTAAAAATTTAATAAAATAGTCGACGAGAATGGGCGCGTAATAACTTCTCTAGTTTGGCGCCCAGATTTGGTTTGTATTCGCCTAAAACGCCGACTGTTGGGGCTCGTTCTGATTGAAAAAAGTACAGGAATAACCGTTCTATTTCGAGATTTTGTGATTACCTACAGGGAAGTAGGTACCAACAGTAGGCGATTTTATGTATCTCACACATTGATTCCGTAGCCTTTCAATCCATATTAATACTTCATCAATGGTTATCATCAATATTTTCTCCCATTAAAAAATGTACGTCCAAATATTCTGCCACTTGTGCTGGATCGGTACATGCCATCGGAGGAATAATACCTAATAAGGGACCATACAATGTGCGTCGTAATGTATCAATCTGCTCCGGTATATGGGAAACATTAAGCTCGACCATATTGGCCACCCAACCCGCCAATGGCATTTCGTTTTTTAACAAACTTTCATAGGTGAGTATGGCGTGATTTAAACAGCCTAATTTCACTGATACCACGATAATAACAGGCAAAGCTAGTGCGACCGCGATATCTGCCATACTCTCGCGATCATTAATCGGCACTTTCCACCCACCCGCGCCTTCCACGATGACACAATCTGACACCGCAGAAATTTGCTCATAACAATCCATTATTTTTTTAATGTCGATCACTTGCGAAGTTGTTAGCGCCGCAATATGTGGTGCAACCGGATCTTCAAACGCATATGGGTTAACCCATTCATACGGCAATGAAACCGACATATTTTCCATCAACAAGTCAGCATCGTCATTGCGTAACCCTGCCGTTGTCTGCACACAACCGGCGGCAACTGGTTTCATACCAGCAGTACGTAAGCCGAGATTATTGATTTTCTGCAATAAGGCAGACGCGACAATGGTTTTTCCTACCCCCGTGTCCGTGCCTGTAATAAAAAAACCTTTAGGCATTTGATCCATCTCCTAACTTAATTGATTGTTTAGCCGAACAACATCTTAAGTCATCATCACTTTTTTCGATTCATTAAGGAAATATCACGCAACGGTACAGAAACCACGTCGGCTGGCTGTCGTGTCTTGTTTAGCTTTGACTCTGTCACCCAGGCGTGCCCATACACGACTTCATAAGTGGCGGGTAATCGTTGGTTATCACGGAATTTCTCATATTCGTCGATCACCCGTCGTAAGCGTCCTTTGCCCGTCAAACCACGTAATCGACCCTGGGTGACATTTTTCGAACCGAGCTGTTTTAAATCCTTCATTAGATGATGCACATCCGGATACGTTAAGGTAAACGTCTCCACATCCAACACCGGGTCGGTAAAACCACTTTGTAGCATCATATCGCCAATATCATGCATATCCAAAAAACCATTCACATGCGTATACTGATCAGCCTTCGCCCAACAAACACGCAGTTCCTTTAGTGTATCCGGCCCAAAGGTAGAAAATAACACCAACCCGCCCGGTCGAATGACACGCCGGAAACCGCTCAATGTTTTTGGCAAATCTTCACACCATTGTAAGGCCATGTTGGAAACGAGAAAGTCAATGGATTGCGATTTTATCGGCAAAAACTCCGCATCTCCGGCCACAAAATGTTGTTTATCCCGCCATTTATCTAACAGACTCAGGTGGCCTCGCGCCTGCTGCAACATCGGCAAAGAAATATCCACCGCGTAAATTTGTGCTTTTTTATATTTTTTGGCCAACAGTTGGCTGCATCGTCCGGTGCCACTACCCACATCTAATAAAGTATTTGGTAACATTTTGACAAGCTCAAGCCGGTCCAACAATCGGCCTGCCACTTCACGCTGTAGTACCGCCACTTTGTCATAGCTTGCGGCTGATCGCTCAAAATTCTTTTTTACCCAGTGTTTATCTAACTGATACAAATTAGACATCATCTTTTTTTGGTTTTGCATGAATGTTATGACGGTTCATCTTGAAAAAATAAAATCACAAGCACCACAAATGGCTCGCGGTGAGAGATAAAAGGCGCATGGCCGGCTTTTTTTATGAGGTTTAACTGGGCATGGGGCAACCGTTGCGCCATCATTGAGGCGGCCTCAACAGGCACTAACCGATCGGCTTGCCCATAAATTAACGCCGTTGGCTGTTTAACGGCAGACAGCTGATCAACAAAACTTGCCTGTCTCAATATCTCCAGCCCCCCCTGCAAAGCCGCTAACTGAGGCGTGCCTTGTTCAGCCAGATGTTTTTTTAAACAACGAATGATCTCCTTCGCTTGACCATCGCCTTGGGCTTGCAACATCAAAAAACGATGTAAGGTTTTATCAAACGCCACCGTCAATTGTTCGGTAAAATCACTTAATACATGCGACTGCATGGCATACGGCCAATGGCGAGAACATACAAATTGAGCATTCGTGGCCACTAACGCCAAA
>VAPK010153057.1_pt1 | contig 16156 bp, 12 predicted proteins | sample 3395031 | NCBI WGS metagenome assembly VAPK01 (sample SAMN08290443, study PRJNA428436) | hydrothermal vent metagenome | isolation source: Deep-sea hydrothermal vent chimney 1 | place: Pacific Ocean: Juan De Fuca Ridge
ATCGGCGTGGCGGCATCCATAACACCCTGGAACTTCCCAAACGCCATGATCACCCGCAAGGTCGGCCCGGCGCTTGCCGCAGGCTGCGCCTTCATTGCGCGCCCCGCATCTGAAACCCCACTTTCTGCCCTCGCCCTCGGTGTGCTGGCAGAGCGCGCCGGTATTCCCAAAGGTGTCCTGTCGATCATCCCCTCAACCAAATCATCCGACATCGGCCGCGAATTTTGCGAAAATCCCAAGGTGCGCAAACTCACCTTCACCGGCTCAACCGAAGTCGGTCGCATCCTGTTGAAACAGGCCGCCGATCAGGTGATGAAATGCTCGATGGAACTGGGCGGCAACGCGCCGTTCATCGTGTTCGACGACGCCGATCTGGACGCCGCGGTTGAGGGCGCAATGATCTCAAAATACCGCAACAACGGCCAAACCTGTGTGTGCGCCAACCGCATCTATGTGCAGGCCGGGGTCTACGACGCCTTCGCCGGAAAACTCGCGGCCGCTGTGGCCGAGATGAAAGTCGGAGACGGTCTGGAAGACGGCATCACCACCGGCCCGCTGATCAACGCCGATGCGGTGGCCAAAATGCAGGAACACATCGCCGACGCAACTGCTAAAGGCGGCACAATTCTGGCCGGCGGCCACGCCCTGAGCGGAACTTTCTTCGAACCCACCATCATTACCGGCGCCACCCGCGACATGGCCTTCGCGCAGGAAGAAACCTTCGGCCCCCTCGCCCCACTGTTCAAATTCGACACCGTCGATGAAGTGATCGCGCTGGCCAACGACACCATCTTCGGCCTCGCCGCCTATTTTTACGCCAACGATCTGTCGCGCGTGGTGAAGGTGCAGGAGGCCCTGGAATACGGCATGGTCGGGGTGAATACCGGCCTGATCTCAACCGAAGTTGCACCGTTTGGCGGCGTCAAACAATCTGGGCTGGGGCGTGAAGGCTCGCACCACGGAATGGATGACTACATGGAGATGAAGTATATCTGTACGTCGGTTTGATACTCTAAACTCTCAGGGTCTTGGCGCCGGGTCGCTCAATGATTGCCCCGGATGATTGTGGACACGTTTGACGATGGCACGGCCGGTGACAAGACGCAGCCCTATCTCGACGATAAAGGCTAGAACGAATGCGCCGCCGATCCAGCCAAGAATGGCCGGTTGCCTGCTGCTGAGATAGATCGCCGAAAACGCGATGGCACCTAGATTTACTCCGATGGCCGCCAATACAAGAGCCCGCGATGCGCCGGTTTTGCTGATCACGCGCAGATGACCGATATGGACTATCATATGTATAGTCAGCGTCGAGATCGCCCCGATCGCCGCGATCGAGGACAAATCGAAAAACACCGCCAAAATCATGATGATGGCTGAACTAATGACTAGGCCCTCGCGCGAATGCCCGACAGGTTTACCAAACACGCCGGGCAACTCCCCCAGACGGGCCAGTCGGTAGGTGACATTTGTCACCGCATAAAGGCTGGCGTTGATAGCGGACGAAGTAGACAGTAAAGCCACCAGCGCCATGATGGTGAACCCCATCGCGCCAAAAGCTGGGCGGGCGGCCTCGGCCAGCGCATAATCCTGCGCTTTCACCACTTCGTCGGTGGACAGGTTACCGAACACCGCAAGGGCTACCGCCACATAAAGCACCATGACCAGAAAAATGGACGTCATGATCGCGCGTGGCAGGGTCCGGGCCGGGTCCGGCATGTCTTCAGCGGCATTGGTAATGATGCGAAAGCCTTCATAGGCAAAAAACGTGATTGCCAGCGAAAACAGCACCGTATGAAATTCGGGATAAGTTGTCGGCGAAAGCCGGGTTGGATCCATCGTGGCTAGCCCGGCAATGGCGAAAATGCCAAGCGCCGCCATTTTGGCTACCACCACAAGACTTTCGGCACTGGCCATAGAACCGGGGCCGCGCAGATTGACCATCATGAACAATAGCACGATCCCGGCGGCAAATACCTGAACAAGGATAAAGGGCTGGCCCGCGGGCAGAAGCTCATAAGCATAGGTTCCGAAGGTCCGCGCGATCAGGGACACCGAAATCAGCGCCGAAATGTACATCAAAACACTGATGGCACCGGAAAAAATACCTTCGCCAAAACCCTGCACTAGATATTCCACCAGTCCGCCAGCCGACGGATACCGAGCACCCAGCCGCCCCATGGAATAGCCCGACAACAGGGCGATCACACCGCCGGCGATAAAGGACAGCCACACGGCACTTCCGGCGATCTGACCGGCCTGACCGAGCAGCGCAAATATCCCTGCGCCAACCATGGCCCCGATCCCCATTGCAACCGCCGACCAAAAGGATACCGGTTTTCCTGATTTATGCATGCCAAACTTACCTTGCTCTGTATTCCACGCACCCTCTAACCCGCGCCACGCCATAGCCGCGACCTTCCATGGCGTAGTTCCGGCCTGGCATCGGACGCCAGCAACCCATACACGTGTTCCCCCCGGATGTATTCACCAACACCCCCAACACCCGGCCAATCCGCAAGACCCACATTTTATTCGTATGCAATTCATACGAATATCATATGTGTTTCCTGCCCCAAAAAAATAATCCAAGGATTGACCCCGCCCACCCGTCTAATCAATTGTGATGCGGATGATAACGAGCGACGAAGATCTGGCACTGGCCGCTGCTGGCGGCGACGGGGAAGCTTTCGCGACCCTGTTGGCGCGGCGCTATGACGACCTGTTCCGCCTCGCCTTCCGTCTGCTCGGCAGCCGCAGCGACGCCGAAGATCTGACCCAGGATGTCTGCGCCGCGTTGCCCGCCAAGCTATTGAATTACCGCGCTGAATCCCGGTTTTCCACATGGGCCTACCGGGTTGTCGTCAACGCCGCCCATGACCGCCGCCGTCGCGCAGCAACCCGCGCCAAAGCATCCGACGGCTGGGGTGATTACGAAACAAACCGCCGGGCCTCAGACGCCGAAACCGAAAGCCAGATCGACTGGCTGACCGAAACGATGAAAGCCCTGCCAGGCGACATCCGAGACACGCTGGCGCTGCTACTGGACGAGGAAATGACCCATGCCGAGGCCGGGAAAGTGCTGAATGTCAGCGAAGGCACCATCAGCTGGCGCATGTCAGAAGCCAAGAAAAGGCTTCGCGCGCTGGCCCACAAGGAGCAAAGTTCATGAGTGATGAGCTCAATAAAATAAGGGCCGCGATGGATGCGGCGATACCAATACCAGACCCGGACAAACGCGCCGAAAATCTGGTGCTGGCGCAAAAAAACTTCGACAAACTCCAAGGATCGCGCACCGAGCCCCGTCCTACTACTGATCGCCGCCCCATCGGGTGGCTCACATCAGGAGTAGCAAAAATGTTTCAATCAATATCCACGCGCGGTGCTCTAACCGCCACAACTGCCCTAGTCGCCTTTGGCCTGATCGTCGTTTGGCCACAGGGCCGCGACCTGCTGTCGCCGCCCCCGGTTATCACCGTTGGCAATGAAACGCCGGTGCAATCCCCCAGCACGGTTCAGCCAGTAGAATTTGGGCGGGGTGACAAGGCTAACGAAATCCTCGGCAAAACTGCCGAAACCCTGTTCGAAGAAGCAGAAATTGATAGCGCCACCTCAAACGACGTATTGGCCGGTACATTGAGCGATCAGGATCTGTCCCGCTCGCGCATCCAATCCACCGAGCAAAGCGCCGTCTCCGGGCTTGCTGCCCCCGTACCCGCTTCACCTTCGCGTCTGGAAGCAACAGTGTATGAAGATCCCAACACCGAAGCTTTTGCCAACGCTGCCCCGGCATCGCTGAAAATCACCGCCGAAGAGCCGGTTTCGACATTTTCCATCGACGTTGATACGGCGTCATACGCTGTCGTGCGCTCATCCCTAATGGCGGGCTTCCTGCCACCTCCAGAGGCCGTTCGCATCGAGGAAATGGTCAACTATTTCCCCTATGATTACGCCGCCCCCGACGCGGATGAGGCCCCATTTCGCCAAAGCGTTTCCTTAATGACAACCCCCTGGAACCCCAACACCCAACTGGTGCATATCGCCTTGCAAGGTCAGATGCCCGCCGTGGAAACGCGCCCACCTCTAAACCTTGTGTTCCTGATCGACACTTCCGGATCAATGCAGGACGCAGACAAATTACCACTGTTAAAACAGAGCTTTAAGCTGATGTTGGGTCAGCTCAGTGATCAGGACAGCGTAGCAATTGTTACCTATGCGGGCAGTGCAGGACAGGTGCTGGAAGCAACGCGAGCGACCGAGCGTTCTAAAATCTTGGCCGCTCTGGATAATTTGGAAGCAGGCGGCTCAACCGCCGGACAGGCTGGTTTGCAACAGGCTTACGCCGTAGCAGAAGACATGGCGGAAGACGGGGAAGTCACCCGCGTTATCCTTGCCACCGACGGCGATTTCAATGTCGGGCTATCCGGCACAGATGAGCTAAAGGATTTTATCGCCGACAAGCGTGACACCGGCACTTACCTGTCGGTGCTTGGCTTTGGTCGCGGCAACCTGGACGACGCCACTATGCAGGCACTGGCCCAGAATGGGAATGGTCAGGCCGCCTATATCGACACCCTGGTCGAGGCCCAGAAGGTGCTGGTTGATCAACTGACTGGCGCGCTGTTCCCAATTGCCAATGACGTGAAAATTCAGGTGGAATTCAACCCGGCGACTATCGCCGAATACCGCCTGATCGGTTACGAAACCCGCGCCCTTGCCCGTGAAGATTTCAACAATGACAAAGTGGACGCCGGTGAAATCGGCGCTGGTCTGGCTGTCACGGCGCTTTATGAAATCACGCCGGTTGGCTCAGCCGCCGTGCTAAATGATCCGCTGCGCTACGGAGCAGAAACCAGCGTGATTGATAGCTCGGGTGAGCTGGGCTTCCTGCGGCTACGCTACAAAGAACCCGGCCAGAGCGTCAGCCAGTTGATTGAGACTCCGATTAACGCAGACACTCCAAACGCTGGGACCGAGGCCCAGTTCGCCGCCGCAATCGCAGGTTTCGGGCAGTTGCTGCGTGGCTCAGATTACCTTGGTGACTGGTCATGGGATGATGCAGTCAACTTGGCAAACGGTGCGCAGGGTGACGACACATTCGGCTATCGCCGCGAAGCAATCAATCTGATGCGTCTGGCCGAAAGCCTTTCAAAATAGAGATTATCTCCGGCCCGATCACCCATTTGACCGGGCCGGCCCCACCCAACCGCTTATTTCAGCTTTTCTTCAATTCGAAAATCCCAGCTATAGGCGCTGAATTCCCGCGCATTTTTCGCGTCCTTGATCACCCCACGAACCTCGCCCGCGGGCACACTGCGCACCCGTGACTGATATTCCCATGTCAGATCCATATTGCCGCCCTCCCATGTCTTGGCGCTAAAATTCTGCGAAAATGCGGACCCTTCAATTTCGACATGATCCGGCGCGATAAATTCTATCGGCGCATTTCGCACCCGAACGCTGTGGACCAGTTGAACTCCGGGGCGCACCGCAAGCGGGTCTTTACGCTCGCCGATTTGCACTGTTGGGATAGCATCGAAACTGTTCGCTGAAATAAAAGGGAAATCACCGTATAAATTTTCCTCTTGCAAATAGGCCCTTGGGATCAAATAACTTTCGGTGACAATGATCTGGTTGTCGCCTCGTACATCCACAATTTCCGGCGCATTTATCGCCCGTATACCGGGGTAATTTTCAGCGTAGTATTTCAAATATTCATTGGCAATATTTTCAACCGGTGTCCCGGCCCAATAGCTGCGTTCCCAGTTCGCACTTTCACCCAGAAATACCGTTTCCACACTCAGGATCGCCCCAGCAAAACTAAACCAGAACGTCTCGGTCATATTGCGGAAAAACCGCGGCCTGTCCGCCACTTCGATCTTGGTCAACGTCGTTTCCTGATTGCTCAGGGGCAGAACATATCCGTAATCCGGCTGCATCGCGCTGCGCGGCCCACCACCCTCATAAACCCCGGTTGGGTCCATCCAGATCATCTCATCGCCCAGCAAGGCACCAACAATCATATGGTCGAAAACCTGCGCACTGGGCAGGCGATCAATAATGCCATAGCCCTCTTCCAGACTCGCCAACGCAACGCTTGACCCTATCCCAAGATCTTGCAAAATTGTCTTTAACAGCAACGATTTATCTTTGCAGTCACCAAAAGCGTTGCTCACCACGGTCTCGGGGTCGCGGGCGAAATACCCCCCTGCGCCAACCTCTAATCCAACATAGCGAATATCATCCTGGACCAGTCGCAACGCTGCAAACGCTCGTTTACTATCGGTGTCATACCCCTCAGCAATTGCATCCACCCGCGCACGCCACTGATCTGGTACTGCTCGTTCTTGCAAATAGTATCCGGCCAGGGATGCCGACACATCGTTCCAACTTTCATACCCTGATATTTCGATAGCCGCCCAGGGGCTGTGTTCTGCCGGGGAATTATCGTCAATCTGACGCGATGACAGGTTGCTCATCTGCCACTCATAGCGCGTGGCAAGTGGCCCCACTTCAACCACCGCTTCAACACCTTCGGGCTGTTCCCCGAAATCAACGGCACGTTCATTCGGCCAATGCACAACCAAACGGTTCAACCCAACCGGCACCGAATATTCCAATTGATAGCGGCCGGTAAAATTGAACCCCGGAAAATATTCCTCAGAGCGCCAGACAAACGCCGTGTCGACAATGTCGCCGACCCGCACCCCCGGAACTGTCATATATGCCGTGAGCGTTCCGTCAATTATCCCGCTTTCCAGCCGGGTTTCCCGGCGGATCAGTTCTTCCGTTACACCGTCAATTACCGAACTGCGCACCCCGTCACGTAATACATCCAGCTGCACCAGCGTCAGTGTGTCGATATTGGGATCAAAGTCGCGCGAAATTGTTGCGATAGCTTCCAACCCACTGCGGTTCACCACCTCAGTGGCGACGCGCACATAAGTCTCGCGCACCGTTCCGACCCAGCGCACCTGCCGATCAAGAAGGCGAAAATTCTCACCATCCATTACCTGACGGTACAATTCGGCTTTCATGTCGGGCAACGCCACAACTTCTACCCAGTCCGGCACATCCGAGCGCAGCATTGACTGCGCCGCCACCGGGCTACTAACCCAGATAAACAAGAATAAAACCAATAACCGCCGCATAACAAACACCACCTAATTCAAAGATCAGGCTAGAGCAGCATCATCGGCTCAGGCAAATCAATTACTGAATTCCAATGCAAAACGGGGACAATAATAACCAATTGCCCCCGTTTCAGATCATTGTAACGTCGTTTACTTACGTGACTTCTTCTCAACAGCTTTGACTTCCACTGTTTCAGCGGTCGAAATTTCGATCTGGCGCGGCTTCAGGGCCTCAGGCACCTCGCGCTGCAAATCGATGTTCAGCATACCGTTTACATGATTGGCTCCAACGGCGCGCACATGGTCGGCCAAATGAAACCGGCGTTCAAATGCACGGGTGGCAATGCCACGGTGAAGATAGGTCTTGTCAGCGTCTTCCTTGGCTTTCTTAGCTGTCACGATCAGCGAATTTTCGCGAACCTCGACATTCAGTTCGTTTTCCGAAAAACCAGCAACGGCAATAGAAATACGCCAGCCATCTTCGCCGGTTTTTTCAATGTTATAAGGGGGGTAGCTGGGCTGGGAGACGTCGTTCGTCAAAACCCGGTCCATCAGGTCGGCAATTTGGTCAAATCCGACAGAAGCACGGTAAAGTGGTGCAAAATCAAAACCTCGCATGGGGTCATCCTCCAAGAAGCGATAACAGATATGTGCCTTCCACAACGGGACAGGCGGCTCATACGGGCCCTGTATTGGCACCCGCAATGATTAGGTAAGTATCGCTGTTCGGACGTTCAAGCCCCGGCGGTTACGGCCTTAGAAACTTGGCGCCATCCGCACGCCGTTCAGAGCCGACACTAAGCCTCTTCGCATCGATCCCCGCCTTTGGATAGACCCCTCGACCTGCCTGTAAATCAGCCAGAACCTGTGCCAGTGGCTCCTCAATATCCATACCATATGAGACAGGCCTGCCATTTACAGAACCAAGGGATGATACCAGCGACACAACCCTTGGCCGCCCGTTACGAATTACAAAAACCGGCGAACCAGACGATCCGGAAACAACATCACACGACATCGCCAACAGGCCACCGGTTGCTTCCAGCACTTCGCAGGAACGTTGACGGGAAACCGCATTATTCCGCCCGGCCCCAAAGGAAACGACGCTTACCGTTTGGCCAGTTCTTACACCGCCAGCCGTGCGAAATGGATCTGCATGGGTTGATTGAATAGGCGAGGTAAGACGCAAAAGAGCAACATCATTTCTGATTTGCTCACCGGTGACGCGCGAACTACTTTTATAGCTTGAGTGGATGACCGACAGATTACCCATGCGCCGTGCAATCGCTTTGCCGTCACGCCAACCGGCGCGAAATTCGATACGGTTCGGATCGATCATTTTATCTGCATCGCTGTCGTAAAGACAATGGGCCGCCGTTAATACCAGATCGGGCCGGATCATCACTCCCGTACAGGTCGAACGGCCCGCAATATTCAACAGCCCAACACCTTCCCAGCCACGGCCAAGTCCCCATGTATCCAACTGCTCCAGCTTGCTGTCTTGCGATAGCGCCGACCCCACGAACAAAAACACCAGCACCAGTGTGGACCAAATAATGTTAAATTTCATGGGCTTACCCTACTCAAGGCCGCACAAATTTTGCGCCACTCTCCGCCCCCGAATTTCCAAGGTTCAGCACCCTGACCCCTGTTGTCGTTTCCTCTGGCACGTCCTCTGCATGGGCCATCAGGGCCATCAAATCACCCAGTGGTTTTTCCAGACTGGTCCCAAGCGATACATCCCGCCCGCTAATCTCAGCCTTGGCAGAAATCACCGATACAATCCGCGCCTCGCCTTTTTCATCAATCGTAAAAATAGGAGCGCCCGATGACCCGAAATCAACGTCGCAAGACAACACCAGTGTTCCGGATCGGCGCGCCAATACATGACAAACTTCTTGCAAAGACGGGCTTTCCGCCCGGCCACGCCCATAGGAAACCACACCAACCTCGGCCCCTTTGCGTGGGCGATCTTCAATTTCAAATGGCGTAACCGAAGATTTACGAACCGGCTGCGTCAACTGTATCAACGCCAGATCGAACGCCACCCGCATGTTGCTGTCATCTTCCTGATACTCAAAATTCGGATGTGGAATTGCGCGGCGAATACCGCTTTGGGCCGTTGCGCGACCATTACGCCACCCGGCCAAAAATTCAATCTCGCTTGGTTCAAACCGCCGCCCACTGCCATGCTCGTACAAACAATGCGCCGCCGTCAGAACCATGTCGGGCGCAATCAACGCCCCGGTACAAAACGCGCGACCGCCAAAGTTCAACCGCCCCACGGCGTCCCAGCCCCGGCTGTCGTCGCCCGTCAGTAGTTTTTTCAGCGCAGAGCTTTCATCCGCACCGGCAGTACCTGCCAGTAACGCAAAAACAGTCGCGAAAACTCCGAAAAACCGCATCTTACCCTCACAATTCAGCCACAGGGATACCCACCGCTTCGGGCGAAAGTATGACATTATTCAGGGTAATTCACGCGGTTTCGGACCACCTGTGGCCCAATCCAGCAGTTCTACCGTATGTACCACGGGCACATCCGTCCCGCTGCCGATCTGGATCATACAGCCGATATTTCCGGCGGCGATAACCTGGGGTTCTTTCGCCTCTAAGGTCTGAACTTTTCGGGCTTTCAATTGCCCGGAAATTTCCGGCTGCATCAGGTTATAGGTTCCGGCCGACCCACAGCACAGATGGCTGTCCTTAGGTTCCACAACTTCAAATCCAGCCCGTTTCAACAAATCTTTTGGCGTCGTTTTAATCTGCTGGCCATGCTGCAATGAACACGCCGCGTGATACGCCACCCGCATCCCCATGTCAGCTTTGGGCAGGTCCAGCCTTGCCAACAGCTCACTAACATCCACAGCCAATCCAGAAATTACCGCCGCATCTGCCGCTATCGGTTCATTGCGCAACATGTGCCCGTAATCTTTCACCGTCGTCCCGCAACCCGAAGTGTTGATCACAATCGCGTCCAGCCCTTCTCCGTTCACCTCAGCCATCCACGCCCTGATATTGCGCACAGCCGAGGCATGGCTTTCATCTTCCTTCCCCATGTGATGCACCAGCGCCCCGCAACAGCCCATGCCGCGCGCGATCACCACCTCGCACCCTAACCGCCGCAGCAACCGGATCGTGGCGTCGTTTATGTCGGTATTCAGCGCCTTTTGCGCACAACCAGTCATCAACGCGACCCGCATTTTGCGCGCGCCTTTTGCCGAAAACACCTGCGGATCATCGCCCCGGCTGACCGGTGGTATCCTTTTTGGTGCCATTTCCAGCATCGCCCGCAACCGCGCGTCCGGTACCAACGCACGGAAGGGTCGCCCAATTTTTGCCCCCAACAACGCCAGCCGAAACCGCCCCGGATAGGGTAATATATTCGCCAGCGTCCAGCGCAGCATCCGATCCATCAACGGGCGTTTGTAGGTCTTTTCAATATGCGCCCGCGCGTGATCCACCAGATGCATATAATGCACCCCCGAAGGGCAGGTCGTCATACAGGCCAGACAGCTAAGGCAGCGATCAATATGCTTCACTGTCTTCGCATCCGCAGGACGGTCATTTTCCAGCATATCCTTGATCAGATATATCCGCCCGCGCGGGCTATCCAGCTCATCTCCAAGCACCTGATATGTCGGGCAAGTGGCGGTGCAAAACCCGCAATGCAAGCAGGCGCGCAATATTCCATTTGCCTGTTCAATTGCCGGATCACACAGCTGTTCCGGGGTGAAATTGGTTTTCATAGCCTAGCCCATCAATCCGGGGTTCAATATCCCGCGTGGGTCAAACTTACTACGAAGGCCAGCCGTGATTGCCGAAATCGGTGCCGTTTCCGGCTGAAATCGACTGAATCCCAATTCGCCCTGTTCCCAGGTGTGAATAAGTGTTGCATGACCAGAAAATGCACCTATTTCGCGGCGCAAATCAGTACCTTTTTCGCATGCCGCCCAAATCAATCCACCACCCCAATCGTAAAAAATATTAGTGTCCTCAGGCATCCGCGCGACAATTCCCGGCGCGTCCGTTGGCTTCACCGACAACCGCCAAATATCGTAAGGGCTACTTTCCCAGCTTCCGACATCGCGTATTGATTTCCATTGTTTGGCTACCTTTTCAGGGTCTGTCAGCAAAACTATATCCCCGAGCCCTGCCAAAATATCCCGCAACTTTCCAAGACGGTATCTTACCGAGGCTTCCGCCCCTTCAACCCGAATGATTGTGACCGGCCATCCCGCGTCGTGTTGGGTAAAATGTACCGCCCCTGTCACTTCATAAGGTGAACCGAGCGCCAGCGACATTGCCCCTACCGCGTCTTCATCGCGGGCAGTTTCCGATTTCCAATATAGCATCAGGCTCGCCGCCGTTTCCGTTTTGGGCAACACTTTTAGCGACACTTCGCTCAGCACCCCTAACGTGCCAAAGCTCCCGGCCATCAACTTGACCAGATCATAGCCGGTGACATTCTTCATCACCCGGCCACCATTTTTGATGATCTGCCCCTGTCCGTCGACAAACCGAACGCCAAGCAGAAAATCCCGACATGCGCCGGCCTGAATACGCCGTGGACCAGATACATTTGCAGCAACTACGCCGCCAATAGTCGGCACGCCCTTTGTTCCCATCAATCCGCGATGATCCATCGGCTCAAACGCCAGCCGTTGCCCTTCGACGTCCAGCGCTGCTTTGATCTCTGCCAGCGGAGTACCGGCCTGCGCCACAATCGTCAGCGCCCCCGGCTCATACAGCGATATCCCTGACAATCCGGCAACCGACAGAATTTCACCCGTTCGCGGCCCGCCAACTGCCCGTGTTCCGCCGCCCTGAATGCAAAGCGGCACTTTCGCGCTCGCCACGGCTTCCGCCAATTGGTTTTCATCCGTAGGTTTCATGCCGACCGCCTGCTGGCAGTGACCAATAGTGGAAACACCTTCGCCGGGTTCAGCAACCATTTTGGATCAAATACATCCTTCACGCCAAGCTGCGCCTCCAGATCGACCCGCGTATACTGGCTTTCCATCAGCTCACGCTTTTCGATGCCAACACCATGTTCGCCGGTCAAACAACCGCCAACCTCAACGCACAGCTTCAGAATATCCGCACCAAGCGCCTCACAAGTTTCCAGATCACCGGGCTTGTTGGCATCATACAGGATCAGCGGGTGCATATTGCCGTCCCCCGCATGAAACACGTTGCCGACATCCAGGCCATATTCGCGCGACATCTCGGTAATCCGGCCCAATACATGTGACAGGGACGATACCGGGATCACCCCATCCAGACACATATAATCGTTGATCTGCCCCATAGCCCCAAACGCCGACTTGCGCCCCAGCCAGATGCGGGCACTTTCGTCTTCAGAATTCGAAACCCGTAATTCGACCGGATTATGCGCCTTAGCGATCCCCATAATCACTTCAAGCTGCGCGTCAATTTCGTCCTCGGACCCTTCAACCTCGACAATCAGCAGGGCCTCACAATCCGGGTATCCCGGATGGGCAAACGCCTCGGTCGCGCGGATACAGGGCCGGTCCATGAATTCAATCGCCACCGGTAACACACCAGCGCGGATAATATCCGACACACAGGCACCGGCTACTTCGCTGGAATCGAACCCAATCAGCATGGGCCGCGCGCCCTCGGGCTTGGGTAATATCCGCAGCGTTGCTTCTGTCACGACACCCAGCTGACCCTCGGAACCGCAAATAACTCCCAGCAGGTCCAGCCCCCCTGCATCCAAATACGCGCCACCAATTTCCACCACAGTGCCATCCATCATCACCATTGTGACACCCAGCAGATTATTCGTCGTCACCCCGTATTTCAGACAATGTGCCCCACCAGAATTCATCGCGATGTTCCCGGCAATCGCGCAGGCCAGTTGCGACGACGGGTCAGGTGCATAAAAAAAACCGTTTTCCTCAACCGCCCCGGTTACCGACAGGTTGGTGCGCCCCGACTGCACCCGGATGAACCGGTTATCATAATCGGTTTCCAGCACATCATTTATTCGTGCCACCCCCAGAATAACGCAATCCGCCGTCGGCAAAGCCCCCCCGGCCAGCGACGTACCCGCCCCACGCGGCACCACAGGAATGCCCGCTTCATGGCAAATTTTCAAAACAGCCGAGACCTCAGCCGTAGACGCAGGCAACACCGCGACCATCGGCGGACAACGATAGGCGGCCAGCGCATCACATTCATATGCGCGGGTCTCTACCGGATCATGGATCACCGCATTTTCCGGCAGCACCGTCAGCAGTCGTTCAACCAGCCAGGATTTCCTGGCTAAAATTGTTGGATCAGGGGTAGGCATTTCCATATCATCGACCTGGTTGTAATCATTGGTAATAAAATTATACCAATCCCTACAAATGACAAGCAATGCCTTTAACATAAATTTTACAAGACATCCCGGCCCCATTCTGCCACCATCCGGCGATGGGAAAATACATGAAATACTTAGCAATCGCGATTGCGTCATTCACATTATCTCCAGCGCTCGCCGAATCTCCGGTTGTTGAAGCAGTAAAGGCTGTTCAAAGCGGCGACAGCTGGACAATTTCCGTCACCCTCAGCCATCCTGACACCGGTTGGGATCATTACGCTGATGGTTGGGAAGTGTTCGATCTGAATGGAAACAGCCTTGGCCTGCGGGTACTGGTCCACCCGCATGTGAACGAACAGCCCTTCACCCGCTCACTGTCCGGTGTGGTTATCCCAGCGGAAATAAAACAAATTCTAATCAAATCCCGCGATAATATTGATGGCTGGGGCGAGAATACATTTACCTTCAAACTGGAAGAATAGCCCTAACGCCGGCCCTCTCGCAGCCATGCCGCCACTGACAGCAAAGACGCCAGCAGCAGCAACAACCAGCCCGGCACCAGCGAGGTAATCGTGACGTCTGCCGTCAAATAAGCCCCCCGCGGCGTCAGCCCGATCCAGCCCCGCCCCGCAGCAACACGCCCCGGCTGCACCACCCGGATATCCGGAAAGCCATCCTCCAGCGCCATAACACCACCGCGTGTTTCCCGCACTGGCCCATCCAGCTTATCACCGGTCGCAATCGTTTCCTCAAATTCTCGCGGTGCGCTTGGTCCAAGGGCAATCACGGCCTCGGCCTCGGCCTGCTTCAGGCGATACAGCCCGATAACGGGCGCTGCGAATTCAGCCACAAACCGCCCCGGCAACTCCTCTATCATCGGCAATACCGTTACAGTCCCGTCGGGCGCTGTCACCTCCACCTCGCGTGGCCCGTCCCCAAGCGTGCGCCGGGTGATCACCATATCCTGCCCCACAGCGCTGGCCAGCAAAGCCTCTTCTTCCAACTCGGGTTCTTTCATCATCCAATGGGCCAGCCGGCGCAACAATTCCAACTGCGGGCCACCGCCTTCAAAACCCCGGCTCCATAACCAGGCCTGATCCGACGCCAGCAGCGCGATACGCCCCTCGCCAACCCGATCCAACACCAGCAGTGGCTTATCCTCTGCTCCGCTCAACACCGTAGTTCCAGCCGTTTCCACCACCTCGACCTGGCGCAGCCAACGCCCCCACCCCGGACCGTCATCCAACTTTGGCATCAACGCATCAAGCCCGGTCGTCACCGGATGGCGCGCACCCAATTCAGAAATCAGCGGGCGAAATCCGCCTTCGATGATCCGCGAAGTCGGTTCCGCCGGAATAATCTCGGCCAGCGGTGAGCGATACAGGCTGTCCGCCGTCGCAAACCCCGGCCCCGCCGCGATCAGCACTGCGCCACCATCCACGACATAACGGCGCACATTATCCAGATAAAGCGACGGCAAAATCCCACGCCGCCGGTATCGATCAAATATGATCAGATCGAACTCATCTATCTTGTCCAAAAACAGCTCACGCGTCGGGAAAGCGATCAGCGACAATTCAGACACCGGCACCCGGTCCTGCTTTTCCGGCGGGCGCAGAATGGTAAAATGTACCAAATCAACCGAGCTGTCAGATTTCAGCAAATTACGCCATGTCCGCTCACCGGGATACGGCTCGCCGCTTATCAGCAACACCCGCAAACGGTCCCGCACGCCATTGATCTGGACAACGGCTGAATTATTGCGCGTCGTCAACTCGCCATCTGCCTCGGCAATACTGAACTGGATAACATTCAGACCGCCATGTTCAACGCTCAGCGGAAACTCAACATCCCGACCAACCGGCACCTGAAAAACCTCTGGCGCATTGCCATCCACCGAAATCGACAGCCCCACAACCTGCGTGGCACCCGTTGGCACTTGCCCCTGATCTTCCACCCGCAAGGTCAGCGTCACCGGCTCGCCCAGAATGGCAAAAGCCGGGGCGTTCTTAACGATCAAACGCCGGTCCCAGTCGCTGTCATGCCCGGTCAGCAAAACATGCAGTGGTGCGGGCATAGTTGGCGCGTTTTCAATATCATGCACCTGCCCGTCGCTAAGCAACAACGCCCCGGCAATACGCCCGCGCGGCACCTCGGCCATCGCCGCCTCCAGCCGCGACATCAACAGCGTCCCGCCATCCCCCGGTGCATCTTCCAGCGTGATGATCTTCAACTCGGTATTACCGATTGCCGCGACCCGCGCCCGAACACTTTCTATCGCTTCTGCAATTTGATCCGGCCTGTCCGACAACCCCTGACTGGCGGTTTCGTCCACCACCAAAAGCACAATATCACTTAGCGGATTGCGGTCTTCCTGTTGCAGCGATGGATTCGCCAGCGCGCCAAACAGCACCGCGACAGCCAGCCCACGTAACCACCACCCACTTAGCCCGCGCCAGATTGCATACCCCAGCAATACCAGCGCAAACGCACCCGCCCCGGTCAGCACCCCCCAGGGCAACAGCGGATCAAATATCACAGAACCCTGCATCTACTGACCCAACCGATCCAGCAAGGCGGGTACATGCACCTGATCTGATTTGTAGTTCCCGGTCAGCACATACATCACCAGATTGATCCCAAACCGGTACGCCATTTCCCGCTGCCGCTCACCGCTTCCACCGCGCCCAACCGG
>VAPK010173931.1_pt1 | contig 16149 bp, 15 predicted proteins | sample 3395031 | NCBI WGS metagenome assembly VAPK01 (sample SAMN08290443, study PRJNA428436) | hydrothermal vent metagenome | isolation source: Deep-sea hydrothermal vent chimney 1 | place: Pacific Ocean: Juan De Fuca Ridge
ACTCAATATACCTTTGGTATCGATCATCAAGTAGTACTTAGTATTGATGATTTATTTCAATCAAATGATATCCGTATTATTTCAAATCCAATTGATAATAGCCAAAAATATATTCAATTTACTACAAATAATTTAGAAAATTTGCAAGTAACATTGTATGATTTTATGGGTAAAAGGATAAAGGTATTTAAGGATATAACTATTCAAAGTGGTAAAGGAGAAATTTTAAAACCGAATATACAAAGTGGTATTTATTTCTTAAAATTTGAACAAGAAGGAAAACAAGGGGTAAAAAAAATATTAGTTAAATAAGATAAATTTATAATTATGAATAAAAATATACAATCACTAGTGCTCGTATTGGCAATCTCTTTTGCAGGATATGCTCAGGTAGGTATTGGGACTACGAGTCCTGATGCATCAGCAGCATTAGACATTACAGCAACTGACAAAGGTTTTTTAATGCCTAGAATGACAACTGCACAAAGAACTTCTATTGCAAGTCCTGCAATGGGATTACAAGTTTATGATACAGAAACAAAGTCTGTATGGACAAATGACGGTACAATTTGGGCAGAAACTACAGGCGGTGGTAAATTTGTAGATGGAATTAGTCCAGATATCGCATATTATGATGGAAAAGTTCGTATTGGGACAAATACTTCTGGCCCCCATAAACTTAATGTTGAGAGTAGAAAATCTACTGATGATGCCAATCGAGGAATTTCAACTAATGCAGTATTTGAAGGAACAGGTACAAGTAAATCAACTTTCGGATTAACGAGTACAGCGAGTAATGCAAATACAGGGACAATCTCATTTGCAATTGGTGCTAGAAGTACGGTGGCGAATGGTAATAAGGATGCTACTGGAGGAACTGTTACACAAGGATTTGGTTCTTGGGGTGAAATTGAGAATTTTGGAAATATGGGTTTTGTTAGTGCTGCAGTTGGTTCTATTACAAATAACGGAACAATTACTGATGCCGTTGGTTTATATTTACAACATTTAGGTACAGGAACAACTACAAATGGTTATGCACTTTATATTTCTAATACTTTTAATAAAGGAACTGGTGATAATTTTGCCATTTATTCTCAAACTGTTGCTGATTCATATTTTGCTGGAAATATTGGCGTAGGTGTAGAAGCTCCACAACAAAAAGTACATATTAGTGGTGCAATGCGTTTAGAACCTCAAGCAGCAGTACCAGCTGGCGGTGCTTTAGGAGATTTATATGTAGGTACAGACAGTAAATTGTATTTTCATAATGGCACGGCATGGAAAGAAGTTCAATTAGTTCCGTAAAACATATGGACTTGTAATTATATTTTGTGAATTCAAAAAAATGATTACATTTGTGTAACTCAAATTAAAACATGAATACAGTATTAAATACAAATTGGTGGTGGTGCCCTCGAAACTTAACATTCGTGAAGTAATCCTATTATCGTATTTAAAATAAAATATATAAAGGCTTGTCAATCACGACAAGCCTTTTTTATTTATGCTGTCCCGTCCCGAGTAATTCGGGATCGGGAGTTTCAGCATCTCATAAAACAAATAGTACTGAAATAAATTCAGCATAAAAAATGAAAAAATACAGTTTTAAAACAGCTCATAAAAAAATAATTACAGATACCATCACGCCTGTAAGTGTATATCTCAAAATAAGAGACAGGTACCCTAACAGTATTCTTTTAGAGAGTAGTGATTATCATGGTAATGATAATAGCTTTTCTTATATCTGTTTTAATCCGATAGCGTCTATTAAGATACAAAATGAAATAATTACTCAAACTTTTCCTGATGGGAGTACTCAACAAATGCAAATTGACGAAACTACAGATGTGCCTCATGAAATTCATCAATTTTCACAACGGTTTCAAGTTGAAAAAGATCAAAACTTTAAATTTATTAGCAACGGAATTTTCGGTTATACAGCTTATGATGCTGTTCGGTATTTTGAAGATGTTGAAATTTCAAAAAAGGAGAACTCTTTAGAGATTCCTGATGTTTATTATGCTGTTTATCAAAATATTATAGCCTTTAATCATTTTAAAAACAACGCTTATATTTTCGCACATACGTATGATGTTGAAAGTAATGTTGAAAGTGTTCATCAGTTAATAAAAACTCAAAATTTCACCACCTATACGTTTTTGAAAGATGGAGAAATTAAATCTAACCTAACAGATAACGAATATAAAGAGCATGTAAAGATTGCAAAAAATCATTGTGCAAGAGGAGATGTGTTCCAATTGGTATTGTCTAAAAAATTTACACAAGGTTTTAAAGGTGATGAGTTTAATGTGTACAGAACACTACGTAGTATCAATCCGTCTCCATATTTATTTTATTTTGATTATGGTGATTTTAAAATTTTCGGAAGTTCACCCGAAGCACAATTGGTCGTCAAGGGTAATCAAGCAGAAATTCATCCTATAGCAGGTACTTTTAAGCGTTCTGGTAATGATGAGCAAGATGCTGAATTGGCAAAAAAATTAGCAATTGATGAAAAAGAAAATGCAGAACATGTTATGTTGGTTGATTTGGCAAGAAATGATTTAAGTAGACATGGCAGTCAGGTTAAGGTTGAAACCTACAGAGAAGTACAGTTTTTTTCTCATGTCATCCATTTGGTAAGTAAAGTAGTCGGAAAAAAGGATAAAAATATAACGACAATGCAAGTGGTTGCAGATACATTTCCTGCAGGTACTTTAAGTGGAGCTCCTAAACATAAAGCTATGCAACTGATTGAAAAATATGAAAAAACAAATAGAACTTTTTATGGTGGAGCCATTGGTTTTATGGATTTTGAAGGTAATTATAACCATGCTATTATGATACGAACTTTTTTAAGTAAAAATCATCAATTACATTGGCAGGCAGGAGCTGGGTTGGTCTCAAAATCAGACCCAGAAAAAGAATTACAAGAAGTTTATAATAAACTAGGAGCTTTGACAAAAGCAATTGAGTTGGCTGAAAGGGTATAAGTAATAATGATTTGTCATTCCTGCGGAGGCAGGAATCTAGTTATTAAAAGTAGAATTAAAATTTAAAAAGATCCTGAAACTCCCGAAGTCTCGGGACAGGATAGGATTATGAAAAAAATATTAGTCATAGACAATTACGATAGTTTTACGTATAATTTAGTCCACTATTTAGAGGATTTAGGTTGTGATGTAACCGTAAAACGAAACGATAAATTAACCTTAGAAGAGGTAGCCCCTTTTGATAAGATTGTCTTATCACCAGGGCCAGGTATTCCAGATGAAGCAGGGTTGTTAAAACCAATTGTCAAAAAATATGCAGCTACAAAAAGTATTTTAGGGGTCTGCTTAGGGCAACAAGCCATTGCTGAAGTTTTTGGCGGTAAAATCATCAATTTAGATACCGTTTATCATGGCGTAGCAACTCAAATAAAAGTTACTGTTGCAGATGAATCACTCTTTAACGGCTTAGAAAAGAAATTAGAAGTAGGAAGATACCACTCTTGGGTGGTAGATACCGATTTACCTGATGAACTTGAAGTTACTTCAGTTGATAATAACGGACAAATTATGTCTTTACGTCATAAAACTTATGATGTGAAAGCAGTACAATTTCATCCAGAATCTGTATTGACACCTGATGGAAAACAGATGTTAGAGAATTGGGTGAATGGGTAGTTCTGTCATTCCTGTCCCGAGGCTTCGGGAGCAGGAATCCAGTGTAAAATAATTTAGGTATAATTAAAAGATTCCCATTTTCATGGGAATGACAAATAAAAGGAATGAAACAATTATTAAACAGATTGATCAATCATGAAACCATTTCAAAGGAAGAGGCAAATCAGGTATTGGTAAATATTTCTAAAGGAGATTACAATCAAAGTCAGATAGCTGCTTTTTTGACGGTATATATGATGAGAAGTATTACCGTTGAAGAACTGGAAGGTTTTCGAGATGCTTTATTGAATTTATGTGTTGCTGTAGATTTTTCTGAGTACAATACGGTAGATTTATGTGGTACAGGTGGTGATGGAAAAAATACATTTAATATTTCTACCTTATCCTCTTTTGTAACTGCAGGAGCAGGAGTATACGTGACTAAACATGGTAATTATGGTGTGTCTTCCATTTCAGGTTCTAGTAATGTAATGGAACATTTGGGCGTTAAATTTAGTAGCGATAAAGGATTTTTAGAAAAGTGTTTAGATAAAGCAGGGATTTGTGTATTACACGCTCCTTTGTTTCATCCAGCTATGAAAAACGTAGCACCTATCCGTAAAGCATTGGGTGTAAAAACTTTTTTTAATATGTTGGGACCCATGGTGAATCCTGTTTTCCCAAAGAATCAATTGGTAGGTGTTTTTAATTTAGAATTGGCTAGAATGTACAGCTATATGTATCAGAAAACGAATAAAAATTACACCATTTTACATGCCTTGGATGGTTATGATGAAATTTCCTTAACAGGAGCTACCAAAGTTATTTCGAACCATACAGAGACTATGATGAATCCAGAGGATTTCGGAGTAAATAAAATTCAGCAATCAGATATATTTGGAGGAGATACCGTTGAAGAATCTGCTAAAATATTCATGAAAGTGATTAGTGGTAAAGGTACAGAAGCTCAAAATAATGTAGTTTCTGCTAATGCAGGAATGGCAATTGCAACCGTTAAAAATTTAGATCCTAAAGAAGGATTTGAACTAGCTAAAGAGTCCTTATTAACTGGTAAAGGATTAGCAACATTGAATAAATTACAAGAAATAAGTATGCAGTAGACAGTTGCAGTCTGTAATAACAACTATTTAAACCAATGAGTAAGAATGATTAATTGTAAGTAGTTTGAGTTGATAATAAAAATACTGCCAACTGAATACTGCCAACTGAATACTGAACTATGAACATACTAGACAAAATAATACGAGACAAAAGAAAGGAAGTTGCCTTAAAAAAGGAATATATTCCAATTCAAGTATTAGAAAAAACACCTTTTCTTGGAAGAGAGACTATTTCTTTAGCTAATAGGCTAAAAAATAGTAATACAGGAATTATTGCAGAATTTAAAAGAAAATCACCATCAAAATCAATAATTAATAATACAGCAACTGTCGAAGATGTTGCCATTGGTTATGAGAAAGCAGGTGTTTGTGGGATGTCAGTATTAACTGATGAGATTTATTTTGGAGGTACTTTAGATGATTTAATTATAGCTAGAGAAAGTTGTAATTTACCATTATTACGAAAAGATTTTGTGATAGATGAATATCAGCTATTAGAAGCCAAAGCTTTTGGTGCAGATGTAATTTTATTGATTGCTGCAGTATTGTCAAAACAAGAAATAAAGAAATTTTCAACGTTTGCTAAGAATTTAGGATTAGAGGTTTTGTTAGAAGTTCATAATGAAGAAGAACTACAAAAATCGATTATACCAAGCTTAGATATGTTGGGTGTAAACAATAGAGATTTAAAAACTTTTGAAGTAAGTTTAGATATGAGTAAGCAATTGGCTAGCTTAATACCTAATGACTTTGTAAAAGTTTCAGAAAGCGGCATCAGTTCTATTGAAGCAATTCAAGAATTAAAACCATATGGCTATCAAGGTTTTTTAATTGGAGAGAATTTTATGAAGACTGAGAACCCTGGTGAAAGTGCAACTATTTTTATTGAGAAATTAAATACGTGAACATTTGTTATTCCTGCGAAAGCAGGAATCCATTTGTAATCGGAGTATAATTAATAAGATTCCCTCCTACGAGGGAATAACACAAGATTATGAGACTCAAAGTATGCGGAATGAAATTCCAAGAAAATATTGAAGCTGTTACAAGCTTACAACCTGATTATCTAGGCTTTATTTTCTATAAAAAATCTGCACGCTTTTTTGATGGTGAATCCCGAGGCTTCGGGACTAATCTACCAGAGAACATTAAAAAAGTTGGTGTATTTGTAGACGCATCTTTAGATTACATTCTTGAAAAAATACAACAATATAATTTACAAGCTATACAGTTACATGGCGATGAATCTCCTGAGTTTTGTGATGCATTGCGTCGTCATCCTAAACTCGTTTCAGCATCTCATCAAGTAGATCTCATAAAAGTATTTTACATAAAAGATACATTTGATTTTAAAGTATTAAAACCTTATGAAACCGTTTGTGATTATTACCTATTCGATACCAAAGGGAAAAACCCTGGAGGTAATGGTTATACATTTAATTGGGAAGTATTAAAAAATTACCCTTCAACAAAACCCTACTTTTTAAGTGGAGGAATCGGGTTAGATGAGGTTGAAAAAATTTTGTCATTCCTGAAAAGTAAAGAATCAAACTACTGTTACGCTATAGATGTAAATAGTAAATTTGAAATAGAACCAGGATTAAAAGATATAAATAAATTAAAAGAATTTAACAATAAATTAAAAAATGGCTAATCAAGAAAACACTCCTTCCCCTTCTGGGGGAAGGTTGGGATGGGGGATAGACCAAAAAGGCAACTACGGAAAATTTGGTGGAGCATACATACCAGAAATGTTGTATCCAAACGTAGAAGAACTACGTCAGAATTATCTAAAAATAATGGATGAACCTTCCTTTCAGGAAGAGTTTAAAGAATTATTAAAAGATTATGTAGGTAGACCTTCTCCGCTCTATTTTGCCAAGCGATTATCAGAAAAGTACACTACTAAAATTTATTTAAAGCGAGAAGATTTAAACCATACAGGTGCACATAAAATCAACAATACCATTGGTCAAATTTTGATGGCAAAACGTTTGGGTAAATCTCGGATTATTGCTGAAACAGGAGCTGGTCAACATGGTGTAGCGACCGCAACTGTTTGTGCTTTGATGGGTTTAGAATGTATTGTTTATATGGGTGAAATTGATATTGCTCGTCAAGCTCCAAATGTTGCTAGAATGAAAATGTTAGGTGCAACTGTTGTTCCAGCCTTATCAGGAAGTAGAACTTTGAAAGATGCAACGAATGAAGCCATTCGTGATTGGATTAACAATCCTATTGACACCTATTATATTATTGGTTCTGTGGTTGGTCCTCATCCGTATCCAGATATGGTGGCACGTTTTCAAAGTGTTATTTCTGAAGAAATTAAATGGCAGCTTAAAGAAAAAGAAGGTAGAGAAAATCCTGATGTTATTATTGCGTGTGTTGGCGGAGGTAGTAATGCTGCTGGAGCATATTATCATTATTTAGATAATGATTCTGTGAAATTAATTGCCGTTGAAGCAGCAGGATTAGGTATTGATTCTGGCGAAAGTGCAGCGACTTCTGTATTGGGAAAAGAAGGCATTATTCACGGAAGTAAAACTTTATTGATGCAAACAGAAGACGGACAAATAACAGAGCCTTATTCCATTTCAGCAGGATTGGATTACCCAGGAGTTGGACCATTACACGCACATTTATTTGAAACTAAAAGAGCTGAATTTATAGCTGTTACTGATGATGAAGCTATGAAAGCTGGGTTGGAATTGTGTGAACTAGAAGGGATTATTCCTGCCATAGAAAGCTCACATGCTTTGGCTGTTTTTGAGAAGAAAAAATTTAATCCTAATGATGTAATTATTTTAAATTTGTCGGGAAGAGGAGATAAAGATTTGAATACGTATATAGAATATTTCGGATTATAAATTTTGTCATTTCCGCTTTCGTGGAAATCTCATAAATAGTATTTATGCACATGTTTTATGTTTACATATTAACAAATAAGAATCATACAACTTTATATATTGGGATGACTAATAATTTAAAGAGGAGGTTAATTCAGCATAAAAATGGAAATAAAAATTCATTTTCAGTAAGATATAATTTAGACAAACTAGTTTATTTTGAGACTACAAAATATGTCTTAAATGCTATTAAGAGAGAAAAACAATTAAAAAAATGGAACAGAGAGTGGAAAAATAACCTAATAAATGGGTTAAATCCAGATTGGAAAGACCTCTCCGATAATTTTTAAAGATTCCCTCCTACGAGGGAATGACAAAAGTATTAAAATATGAACAGAATAAATCAAAAACTACAAGAAGATAAAAAGTTATTATCCATTTACTTTACAGCAGGATATCCAAAGTTAGATGATACAGCTGCCATTATCCAAAATTTAGAAAAATCTGGTGTTGATATGATAGAAATCGGTTTGCCATTTAGTGATCCGTTGGCTGATGGACCAACCATTCAAGCCAGTTCTACGCAGGCGTTGAAAAATGGAATAACTACAAAAAAGTTATTTGAGCAATTAAAAGATATTCGAAAAACAGTGAGTATTCCTTTAATAATTATGGGTTATTTTAATCCGATATTGCAATATGGCGTTGAAGCATTTTGCAAAAAATGTCAAGAAATTGGTGTTGACGGATTGATAATTCCTGATTTACCTATTGCTATTTATCATGATAATTACAAAGCTATTTTTGATAAATATGGTTTGATTAATGTGTTGTTAATTACACCTCAAACATCCGATAAACGGATTAATTTTATTGATGCTATTTCAAACGGATTTATCTATATGGTAAGTAGTGCGAGTGTTACGGGCAGTCAGTCGGGTTTTGGAAGCGAGCAAACCGATTATTTCAAACGTATTGCAGATATGAACCTTAACAATCCTCAAATTGTTGGTTTTGGAATTTCAAACAACGAAACATTTACACAAGCCACAAAACATACAAAAGGAGCAATAATTGGTTCTGCATTTATCAAACACTTAACAGCAAAAGGAATTGACACCATTGATGAATTTGTAAAAAACATACTAGAGTAATGGCACTGAACATTGTTTTGATAGAACCTGAAATTCCAAATAATACAGGTAATATAGGTAGATTAAGTTTAGCTTCGGGTTCAAATTTACACTTGGTAAAACCATTCGGATTTGAAATTAGTGATGCCAGATTAAAACGTGCTGGCTTAGATTATTGGCAACATTTGTCAGTTACTATTTATGAGAATATAGAAGATTTTTTTAGTAAAAATAATGACAAAAACATGGTGTTTCTTTCCAGTCATGGTAACACAGCACATTGGTCAATAAATTTTGAAGAGGAAATGTTTCTTGTTTTTGGTAAAGAATCTGTAGGTTTACCTAAAAATATTTTAGAAAAGTATTCTGAAAAACTCTACAAAATTCCGTTATATAGCAAACAAGTAAGAAGCCTAAATATTGCAAATTCTGTGGGCATTGTTGTTTATGAAGGACTGAAACAACTTAGTTAATATATATGAGTATTATTTTAAAATTATCTGATACTATAAGTCTTAGAGAAATTTTTTTGACTGATGCAATAGTATTACAAGAGTTGATGTATAAAATATATCCGCCAGCCTATAAACATTTATGGAAAGATAGAGGTGTTTGGTATGTACAGACTGTTTTTAACTCTCAAAATCTTCAAAAAGAATTATCAGAAAATAACACAGTATATTATTTTATACAATTTAATAATGAAATAATAGGTATCTTACGTATAGTAGATAATGATATTTTAAAAGAATTCAAAAATAAAAAAGCAACAAAATTACATCGAATATATCTTGATCCAAAAGTGCAGAATAAAGGAATTGGAAAAATAGTATTTAATTTTGTGATACAACATGCCATTGAAAATAAATCTGAATTGCTTTGGCTAGAAGCAATGGACACTCAAGTTCAAGCGTTGAACTTTTATGAAAAATTAAATTTTAAAATTAGTAGTAATTTCAAACTCAAATTTGACTTTATGTATGAGCATTTAAAAGGAATGCATAGAATGTATCGTTTTTTATAAAACTGGATGATAATTACTATCTTTACTGCTCAATATTTTTAATGAAACTCAAAAAATTCTCTTTACGGACTCGTATTTTTCTTGCCATGATTATGTTGGTGGTGGTAGCCTCTATATTGATTGCGTTGGTAGCTGTTTACCAGTACAATGAGCAGACTAAAGACTATCATAAAGGTAGATTAGAGCGTAAAGAAAATGCAATTAAAACAAGTATTGATATAGAGTTGCAACGTAGAACAACGTACCCTGTTGAAGGAAAGTATTTGTCTTTAATATTTAAAGATAAGATTTATGATATTTCTGATATCAATCAATTAGATATTTTGATTTTTAGTTTAGACGGAAAATTATTACTCAATACATCTTCTAATTTTACCAAAGACACCACCAATTATGACCTTTCTAAAAATGTTTTAACAAAAATAGAAGAGAGTTCTGATCATAGAATGGTTACTGAAAATGAAACATCTGGAGGAATAAAATTTCAATCTTCTTATACATACATCAATGACAATAAATTTAAACCTATTGGAATATTACATTTACATTACTTAAAAGACAATACTTTTCAAGAAAAAGAATTGAAAGAGTTTTTAGAGCGATTGGCTTTTGTGTATTTTTTACTGTTATTAATAGCTATAACTGTTGCTTATTTTATTTCAAAATACATAACTAAATCTATTCAAACTGTAAGTGAAAAGATGAATGTTATGACCTTAGACAAACGTAATGAAAAAATTGTTTTAAAAGATGCCAGTGTAGAGATTTACAATTTGGTAAATGCTTATAATAGTATGGTTGATGAGTTGGGTGAAAGTGCTGTGAAATTAGCTAAAAGTGAACGAGAACAAGCTTGGCGGGAAATGGCAAAACAAGTGGCACATGAAATTAAAAATCCGTTAACACCAATGCGATTGACCGTGCAGAGTTTTGAACAACGTTTTGATGCTGATGATCCGAATATTAAAGAAAAATTAAGTGAATTTAGCAAATCATTGATTCAACAGATAGATACTATGAGTTCTATAGCTTCTGCTTTTTCTAGTTTTGCAGAAATGCCAAAGCAAAAAAGAGAAGAGTTAGATGTTGTTGAGGTTGTAAGGTTGGCTGTAGATATTTTTAATGAAGAGTATATTCATTATTTCCATGAAGAGGATACCTTAATAGCTCAATTAGACAAAACGCAACTGATTAGGATAGTTACCAATTTGGTAAAAAATGCGACACAATCTATGGAGGATAATGAACATCCAAAAATAGAAGTCAAAGTTAAAGAAGCAAACGGAAATGTAATTATTAGTGTGGCTGATAACGGAAAAGGAATTTCAGAAGAGGATGCAACTAAAGTATTTGAGCCAAAATTCACCACAAAGACAAGTGGAATGGGCTTAGGTTTACCGATGATAAAAAATATTGTAGAAGCCTATAACGGAAATATTACTTTTACATCAGAAATAAATAAAGGAACCGTATTTACAGTTTCCATTCCAAAAAAATAAATTGATATGGCATATACAAACATTTTAGTTTCAGAAAACGATGGTATTACAACGATTACCATCAATCGCCCCAAAAAGTTAAATGCTTTAAATAGAGAGACTATTCAAGAATTACATGATGCTTTTGAAAAGGCTGATGAAGATATAGATACAAGAGTAATTGTTCTTACAGGAAGTGGTGAAAAAGCTTTTGTTGCTGGTGCTGACATTTCTGAATTTGCAAACTTTGATGTAGCAGAAGGAGCAAATCTTTCTAAAAAAGGACAAGAAATTTTATTTGATTTTATTGAAAATTTAAACACTCCTGTTATTGCAGCAATTAACGGATTTGCTTTGGGTGGCGGACTAGAATTAGCGATGGCTTGTCATTTTAGAATAGCTTCTGATAATGCCAAAATGGGTTTGCCAGAAGTAAGCCTGGGTGTGATTCCTGGTTATGGAGGAACACAAAGGTTGCCACAATTAGTAGGTAAAGGTAAAGCGATGGAAATGATTATGACAGCAACGATGATTACTGCAGAAGATGCTTTACAAAACGGATTGGTAAATCATGTGACTACACCAGAAGGCTTGTTAACTTTAGCAGAGATAATCGCTAGTAAAATATTACGAAATTCACCTTTGGCTATTGCTTCAGCTATTAAAGCAGTAAATGCTAATTTTGAGGATGGTGTAAATGGTTATCAAGTAGAAATAGCACAATTTGGATACTGTTTCGGTACGGAGGATTTTGAAGAAGGGACAACCGCATTTTTAGAAAAACGAAAAGCTAATTTTTAATTAAATACAATGAAAAAACAGATTTTAATAGCATTCCTATTTTTTGGTTTATTTATAACCTCTATTTTCGGACAAGAAAAAAGCAATAGTCTGTTATGGAAAATTGAAGGGGACAGTATTCAGACCTCTTATATTTTTGGTACAATACATATGTTGCCTCAAGAAGATTTTGTGTTAAAAGAAAAAGTAAAAACTGCTTTTAACAATGCCGAGGTAGTGTATTTAGAGTTAGATATGGACGACCCTAGCTTTATGAAAGACATGATGAAATATTCAATGTTAGAAGAAGGAGATGAATTAAAATCTCATATGGACAGTACAGAATATGTTTTTTTAAACCAGTATATGAATAAAAATGTAGGTGTAGGCTTAAAACAACTTAATAAATTTAAACCACTTTCTTTAACTTCTATGATTATGACTACCTTAATGGGGAAACAACTTGCTAGTTACGAGTTAACCTTTATAAATATGGTTAAAGAAGCTAAAAAAGACCTAAAAGGCTTAGAAACTATTGAATCTCAAATTGCTCTTTTTGATAAAGTTCCTTATGATGAACAAATAGATGATATCATCAAAATGTTAAAATCACCAGAAGACACCAAAAAACTTTATACCAATATGATAGCCCTTTATAAAGCAGAAGACATTACGAAATTATTTGAATCTATGGGTGATTATTTTGATAATGATAAGGATATGATGAAAAGCTTATTATTTGATAGAAATGAAAATTGGGTAAAACAAATTCCTCAAGTTTCTAAAGAAAAAAAAGTGTTTTATGCTGTTGGTGCAGGGCATTTAGGTGGTGAAAAAGGAGTTATTCAATTGTTGAAATTAGCAGGTTTTAAAGTAACACCAGTTTTAGATTAAATAATCATTAAATTTGTCCTATAAATAAACTAAACTTAAAGTATTATGAAAACAACTAAACTACTTTTTATGTTATTAGTAATGATTTCGTTACAAGTATTCAGTCAACAAAACGATGTACCAGTAATTGATCGTGAAATCTTTTTTGGTAATCCTGAAATTGCATCTGGACAATTAAGCCCTGATGGAAATTGGATTTCTTTTCAAAAAGAATACAATGGTATTATGAATATATGGGTTAAAAAGTTTGATGAACCTTTTGAACAGGCAAAACCCTTAACTAATAATGAAAGACCTCTTGGAGGATATTTTTGGACTTATGACAGTAAGTATGTTCTCTTTGTAAAGGATAATAAAGGCGATGAAAATTATAATATTTATGCAGTAAACCCTAAAGATGAAGCCAATAAGGAAACTGGTGTGCCAAATGCTAGAAACCTTAGTCCGATGGAAAATGTAAGAGTTAGTATTTATCAAGTAAGTAAAAAAGATCCAAATGTAATGCTAATCGGAATTAACGATAGAGACAAAGCATGGCATGATCTGTATAAATTAAACATTGCAACAGGAAAATTAGAATTATTATTTGAAAATAAAGATAGAATTACGGGTTGGAATTTTGATTGGGATGAAAAACCTCGTTTAGCATATCGTACCAATAAAGAAGGGTTTTCTGAAATAATGAGAATAGATGAAGGCAATAAATTCACAAAAATATATGAAACTAATCTACAAGAAAGTGCGTATATAGCTGGTTGGAATAAAGATAATACCAAAACATATTTAGTATCTAATAGAGGAGATGTAAATTTCTCAACATTATATTCTTTTGACCCACAAACAGAAAAGGTTGAAAAAATAGAAAGTGACCCAAAAAACAAAGTTGATTTTGGAGGTATGTTTATTGATGATAATACCAGAGAAATCCTTTACACTTCATATACTTACGATAAAAGAGAGCGTCTTTGGAAAGATAAAGCATGGGAGAAAACATTTAAACACCTTCAAAGTAAATTTAAAGGTAGAGAAATAGGATTTTCTAGTTTTACTAAAGACTATAAAAAAATGTTGGTTTCTGTTAGTGGTGATAAATATGCCTCTGAGACTTACTTTTATGATAGTGATACTAAAAAACTAATTCATCAATATACACCAAGACCTCGTTTAAAAGAAGTTGAGCAGTATTTAGCAACAATGGAGCCAATTTCTTATAAAAGTAGTGATGGCTTAGAAATACCAGGTTATTTGACCGTTCCTTTTGGAGCAAAAAAAGAAAATTTACCTTTAGTTGTCTTGGTTCATGGTGGTCCAAAAGGACCTAGAGATTATTGGGGATATAATTCTTATGCCCAAATGTTAGCCAATAGAGGGTATGCTGTCTTACTACCTAATTTTAGAGCTAGTGGTGGTTACGGAAAAGCATTTTTAAATGCAGGTGATAGAGAATGGGGTAAAAAAATGCAAGATGATATTACTTGGGGAGTTAAGCATTTAATTGCTGAAGGAATTGTTGATAAAGATAGAGTAGCGATTATGGGTGGTAGTTATGGAGGTTATGCAACTTTAGCAGGCTTGGCTTTTACACCTGAGGTTTATACTTGTGGCGTTGACATTGTTGGACCAAGTAATTTATTTACACTTTTAGAATCAATCCCTGCTTACTGGGAATCTTTTAGAAAAAGTCTGTACGAAATGACTGGTGATCCTGAAACTGAAGAAGGGAAAAAATTAATAAGAGAAGCAAGTCCGCTGTTTAGTGCAGATAAGATAATAAAACCTTTAATGATTATTCAAGGTGCAAATGACCCAAGAGTAAAGCAAGCAGAAAGTGATCAAATTGTAGTATCTATGCGTGATTCTGGTAAAGAAGTAGAATATTTATTGGCCGATGATGAAGGTCACGGATTTAGAAAATCTGTAAATAGAATGGCCATGTGGGTGTCTGTTGAAAAATTTTTAGCAAAACATTTAGGAGGTCGTTATCAAGAAGATGCTCCTGATGATGTTGCCAAACGACTAAAAGAAATTACTCAAGATGTTTCTAAAGTAGTTTACAAAAAAGCTAAAAAAGTTAAAGTAGCCGCAACTTTACCAACTTTTAGTAATGACTTAAAAGAAGGAACTTTTGAATATGATATTAAAATAGCTGTTCAAGGACAAGACATTCCTATGCAAGCGACACGTACCATTAAAAAAGAAGGAAAGCAATTGATTATTACCGATGCTTCTACTTCTGCTATGGGAAATAGTGAAGAGATTGTCTATTTAGAAAATATGATACCTGTAAAAAGAGTCATAAATCAAGGTGGACAAACCATTGAAGTAGTATATACTCCTAAAAAAGTTTCTGTAACTATGATGGGTAAAACTAAAGATTTTCCTGTAGATGCTGCGTTGCTTACAAGTGGTGCGAGTTATGACATGTTAATTGCTAGATTTCCTTTGGCTGAAGGTTATACAACATCATTTTATAATATGGATGTAATGAGTCAAAAACTAAAAATTATGAAGTTAGAAGTTGTAGGCAAGGAAGAAGGGAAATGGAAAGTAAAAATAGTGAATACTGAAAATGAAAAGGAAGAAACAATCCTAATGATAGACCCAATTAAAAAGTTAGCAACCTACCTTGAACAGGTTGTGCCTGCTATGGGTAATGCTAAAATCACTTCTACCTTAAAATAAGAAACCTTTAATAGTGATAGGATGACTTTGAGTCATCCTATCACTTTATAGTTTACCATCCCATTCACCATAAAACTGCTCTAAATAGCTTTCCATAAATTCATGTCTATCAGCGGCGATTTTTCGTCCTGTTTTGGTATTCATTTTATCCTTTAGAAGTAGCAATTTTTCATAAAAATGATTGATAGTTGGTGCGGTAGATTTTTTATATTCCTCTTTTGTCATAGTTAAGTTTGGAGGAATAGTTGGATTGTAAATTTCTCTATTTTTAAATCCGCCATAATTAAAACAGCGTGCAATACCAATGGCACCGATGGCATCTAACCGATCAGCATCTTGAACCACATCTAATTCTTTTGAAGAAAATGTTCGTTTTACATTTCCACTCTTAAAAGAAATATTCTTAATAATCTGAACTACATGTTCTATAATAGCAGAATCTACATCCTGTGAAAGTAAAAATTCAGTAGCTTTTTTAGGGCCGATGATTTCATCTCCTTGGTGAAATTTAGAATCGGCAATATCATGCAGCAAAGCT
>VAPK011110111.1_pt1 | contig 16149 bp, 14 predicted proteins | sample 3395031 | NCBI WGS metagenome assembly VAPK01 (sample SAMN08290443, study PRJNA428436) | hydrothermal vent metagenome | isolation source: Deep-sea hydrothermal vent chimney 1 | place: Pacific Ocean: Juan De Fuca Ridge
ATCCGACACCCGAAAAGCTGGCACCCTATGAGTGCGGCATCGTCCCGCTCCAGGATCCGGTCCAGCGGTTCCCTGTCAAGTTCTACCTCGTTGCGATGCTGTTCGTCATCTTCGACGTTGAGATCATCTTCTTGTTCCTGTGGGCGGTGAGGATGGACCAGTTCGGGTGGGCGGGCATCGCTGCGATCGTCGCGTTCATGCTGATGTTGATCGAGACGCTCGCATACGTCTGGAAGCGCGGTGCGCTCGACTGGAACGTTGCGAGCCGTGCACGCTACCGCACGGTCGTCGCGCCTTCGTCCGAGATGGATGAGGCTGCCTGATGGCCGGTGTGTCGAGCGAACCTGGCTTCCTCGTGTCTACGCTCGAGAAGGGTGTCAGCTGGGCACGGACCCGCTCGATGTGGCCGGCAACTTTCGGACTCGCATGCTGTGCCATCGAGATGATGGGAACCGGTGCCGCCCACAACGATCTCGCACGCTTCGGCATGGAGGTGTTCCGCGCTTCACCCCGCCAGGCAGACCTGATGATCGTCGCCGGGCGAGTGTCCCAGAAGATGGCACCGGTACTGCGCCAGGTATACGACCAGATGGCTGAACCGAAATGGGTGATCTCGATGGGTGCGTGCGCATCCTCGGGAGGGATGTTCAACAACTATGCGATCGTCCAGGGTGTCGACGAGGTGGTTCCGGTCGATATCTACGTTCCCGGATGCCCTCCGGGGCCACAGTCGCTCATGCACGGGATCTTGACGTTGCACGAAAAAATCATGTCCGGCGAGATCCAGCGCTCCACGGGGGTGCTCTGAGATGTCCGACGATCGCACACAGATCGACGAGGTCCAAGACCAGGGCGACGGCTCAGGAACCGAGCTTCCTGCTCGTGACCTTCCCGATGTTGCCGTCATCGCGTCCCTGATGGAGTCTTTCGAAGACGCCACCTTCACTGCCGCGAAATACGCGTCCAGCGAGACGATCTACCACACGATCGCCGTCCCGGTCGCGGACTGGGTCGCGTTTGCAACCGAAGCGAAGGATGCGGGGTTCGACACGTTCATCGATCTCACCGCGATCGACCATTTCTCCGAGGCTCCACGATTCGAGGTCGCGCTCAACCTGCTGTCGACCACCGATGCACAGAGGATCATCGTCTCGACGAGGATCCCGTACGATGACCCGTCCATGCCGACGCTCACGGGTGTGTTCGCCGGTGCGAACTTCTACGAACGCGAGGCGTACGATCTCCTCGGTGTCGACTTCTCCGGTCACCCGGATCTGACGAGGATCCTCATGCCGGACGACTGGCAGGGGCATCCTCTTCGCAAGGACTACGACGTCGGTGTGGTACCTGTCGAGTTCAAGGCGGGGAGTGTCGACGTATGACGGATACTCCCGACATCACCGAGGCAACGGCAACCGTCGATGATCAGACATCCGAAATGCTCGGAGTCGCAGACGAACGCCGCAGGCGCCACGAGATATGGGTCTCGGGCACCGAGGAACGCATGCCGTTCGCAGCAGCGACGAACGAGGGTGCTCAAGAGATGTTGCCGCGCGATGAGGATCCCGCACTGGCGATTCAGCGGGGTATCGCCGTCGATGACGACTTCCTCGAACAACCGCTCGTCATCGACGAAGAGCGTCAGATCATCAACATGGGGCCGCAGCACCCCTCCACACACGGCGTGTTACGTCTCCAGATCGAACTCGAGGGCGAAACCGTTCGCAGGGTGAAGCCGATCATCGGGTACCTGCACACGGGCATGGAGAAGACCGCCGAGACGCTCACGTACACGCAGGGTTCGACGAACGTCACTCGGATGGATTATCTGTCGCCGTTCTTCAACGAGCTCGCCTTCTCGCTCACCGTCGAACAGTTGCTCGGCATCGATCTTCCCGAGCGTGCCGATGCGATCCGCATCCTCATGACAGAGCTCAACCGCGTCGCGAGCCACCTCCTGTTCACTGCGACGATGGGCATGGACATCGGGGCCCTGTCGATGATGATCTACGGCTGGCGTGAACGCGAGATCGTCCTCGACTTCTTCGAGAAGGTCACGGGTCTGCGGATGAACCACAACTACATCCGTCCCGGCGGTGTTGCAGCCGACCTCCCCGACGGCTGGCAGGACGACGTGACGCACCTCATCGGCGTGGTCAACGCCGGCGTCGACGAGTATGAGGAACTTCTCAACGAGAACCCGATATTCCTCGACCGGACACTCGGCGTCGGCGTCCTGACACCCCAGGAGTGCAAGCAGTTCGGAATCACGGGGCCGCTCGCCAGGGCGTCGGGCATCGATTGGGACCTCCGCAAGGAGATGCCGTACTGCGGGATCGACAAGTACGAGTTCGACGTACCAACGGGACAGCACGGAGACGTCTTCGATCGCTACATCGTTCGTGTTGCCGAGCTACGCGAGTCACTCAAGATCGTCGAGCAGGTTCTCGACATGATGCCTGCCGGTGATTACCGCACGACCGACCCGAAGGTCACGCCGCCGCCACGCAAGCGCATCGACGAGTCCATGGAAGCGTTGATCCACCACTTCAAACTGTTCACATCCGGCATCGAGGTCCCTCCAGGAACAGCGTATCAATCGGTCGAGGGGCCGAGAGGTGAGATCGGCTGCCATCTCGTGTCCAAAGGCGGGACGCGGCCATGGCGGATGCACTGGCGTGCCCCATCGTTCGCCGCCGTTCAGGCGCTGCCATCGATGATGTCCGACTCCCTCATAGCGGATCTCATCGCTGCGCTCGCTTCGACCGACCCGGTCCTGGGAGATGTCGACCGATGAACCCTGCGATCTCTCAGTGGTCTCACGCCAATCAGGAGCGTGCCGGCAGGATCCTCGATACGTACCCAGAGAAGCGGTCGGCGATCATGCCGCTCCTCTACATCGCAAGCCTCGAACACGACTTCGCATCACCCGATGCAATGCGCGAGGTTGCAGAGCTCACCGGCGTGACTCCGGCACAGGTCCTGTCGGTTGCGTCGTTCTACACGATGTTCAAACGCGACGGCGTCGGCACATACCTCGTGTCGGTGTGCACATCGATCTCGTGTTTCCTCCAGGGTGCCGACGACGTGCTCGAGGCGGTAGAAGAAGCAACGGGGACCCATCACGGAGAGACCTCTCAAGATGGCCGTTTCTCCGTCGAACACGTCGAGTGCATCGGTGCGTGTGGAGGTGCACCTGCGGTGCAGGTGAACTACGAACTGATCGAGGGACTCACTCCGGCCAAGGCACGGCAGCTGATCGAGTGGCTGACCGATTCCCAGCCCGAAGTCGTGCTCACGGACGAGATGCAGCAACTCTTCGGCGGACAGCGGTCCTTCGACTGGGGTTCGAGCGAACCGGAGGGAGCGATCGCTCCCGTTCCAGCCTTCGGTCCGTATGGGTCTGTGGGGGAGGACCGATGACCGACCTCATCCTGACGTCGCGTATGGTCGATCACCCCTCCGATAGCCACACGATTGCAAGGTACGTCGATACCGGTGGGTACACGGCCCTCGACAAGGCCCTCTCAGAGATGACACCTGAAGCCATCATCGCAGAGGTCAAGGCCTCCAACATGCGTGGTCGCGGTGGTGCCGGGTTCCCAACGGGAGTCAAGTGGGGGTTCCTCGCGCCGGCCGAGCCGCGCTACCTCGTCGTCAACGGGGATGAGTCGGAGCCGGGCACGTTCAAGGATCGTCAACTCCTCGAGCGCGATCCGCATCAGCTCGTCGAAGGCATCATCATCTCGAGTTACGCCCTCAACGTGCACCACGCCTTCGTCTACATCCGGGGGGAGTACCCCAAGCCCGCCCGCAGAGTCCAGAGAGCGATCGACGAGGCCTACGAGGCCGGCTACCTGGGGGAGGACATCCGCGGGACGGGGTTCTCGCTCGACATCACCGTGCACCTCGGTGGTGGCGCGTACATCTGTGGCGAGGAGACCGCGCTGCTCAACAGCCTCGAAGGCCGTCGCGGAGAGCCACGCCTCAAGCCACCGTTCCCTGCAGTCGAGGGCCTCTACGCCAAGCCGACCATCGTCAACAACGTCGAATCCATCTCGAACATCCCGTGGATGATCAACAACTCGGGCCTCGCGTACGCGGCGATCGGACCGGAGCGCTCAGCCGGTACCCGGATGTTCAGCCTCTCGGGCCACGTCGAACGCCCCGGAAACTACGAGATCGTCATGGGCATGACCTGGCGGGACCTCATCTACGACATCGGCGGCGGCATCCCCGATGGGCGTGAGCTCAAGGCATGGATCCCCGGCGGTGCCTCAGCTCCATGGTTCGTACCGGCAGAGCACCTCGAGACGCTCGTCACCATCGACGACATCGCCCAGGCTGGGTCCATGGCGGGAAGCGGCGCCGTGATCGTCATGGACGACACGACGAACGTCGTCGCTGCTGCGCATCGTCTCGTACGGTTCTTCGCCCACGAGTCCTGCGGACAGTGCACCCCATGTCGGGAAGGCACGACCTGGCTCGAGAACGTTCTGCGGCGGATCCTCGGCGGCAAGGGCCGGCCCGAGGACATCGACCTCCTGCTCGAGATCTCCAACGGCATCTCACCCGGTCTTGCCTGGCCACCGGCGATGACGACGATCTGCCCACTTGGCCCCTCGGCGGTGTCGCCGATCACTTCGATCACGAGATGGTTCATGCCTGAACTCGAAGCGATGATCGGTGGGAGCGAGGTGTCCCATGTCTGACATCGCTCAGGTCACGATCACGATCAACGGTGTGGACCACACCGTTGACGCCGGCCAGTACCTCATCTCGGCCGCAGAGGGCATCGGTGAGTACATCCCCCGGTTCTGCTACCACGACAAGCTCGACTCGGTCGGCAAGTGCAGGATGTGCCTCGTGGAGGCTGAAGGCCCGAGAGGCAAGGCCCTCGTGCCGTCATGCACGATGGTCGTGTCCGACGGCATGGTCGTCGACACCGAGTCTGATGTCGTCAAGAAAGCCCAGGAGGGCATCCTCGAGTTCCTGCTCATCAACCATCCCCTGGACTGTCCGGTCTGTGACAAGGGTGGAGAGTGTCCTCTCCAGGATCAGGCGTACGGGTTCGGCGCCGGTGAGAGCAGATTCGTCGAAGAGAAGCGGACCTACCTCAAGCCGATCCCCGTCTCGGACATCGTCCTGCTCGATAGGGAGCGATGTGTGCTCTGTGACCGCTGCGTGAGGGTTGCCGATGACATCGCCGGCGATCCGTTGCTGACGTTCACCGAACGCGGCAACGCGGTGCAGATCCAGACGTTCCCAAACGAGCCGTTCTCCTCGTACTTCTCCGGAAACACAGTCCAACTCTGTCCGGTCGGTGCCCTGACATCGGTCGACTACCGCTTCAAGGCCCGCCCATGGGATCTCGAGCACACCACATCGGTGTCCGTCACCGACCCGGTGCACTCGACGGTCGACGTCCAGACGAGCCGAGGCAGGATCGTGCGTGTCTACGGCATCGAGAACGACGCCATCAACGAGGGCTGGCTCTCGGACAAAGACCGATTCTCGTTCTCCACCGTTCACGCAGACACCAGGGTCACGGCTCCGCTCATCAGGAACGGAGACCGTTTCGAAGAGGCTTCCTGGAATAGGGCACTCGAGGTCGTCGCGTCGAGACTCGGCGGCTACCAGGGTGCTGAGGTCGCGATGATCGGTGGAGCGAACAACACGAACGAGGAAGCGTTCGTCCTCTCCAAGTTCATGCGCACGGTCGTCGGGTCGGCCCACCTCGATGCGCAGCTCGGCGACGGTATCGAGCCGCACCTCGCCGCAGCGATCACACCCCGGGCGGCGATCAACGACCTCGACAGCGCATCCACGATTCTCGTGTGGGGGCCGGACCTCAAAGAGTCCCTTCCCGTGCTCTATCTCAGGGTGCGCAAGGCTGTTCGCAACGGGGCGTGTCTCGTCGTGGTTCACCCGATCGGCACGGGCCTCGACGACGTGGCAACCCACGCTGTGACGTATCGTGCCGGCACCGGGGCAGATGTGCTCCGGAAGCTCTCTGCCGGAGATGGCGAGTACACGGCTGTTCGTGAACTGCTCGGCTCGGGGCCCGTCGTCGCTCTCGTCGGGCGAACATCGATCACCGAGGACCCCAAACTGACGGAGGCCATCGCTGCGTTCGCCAGGGACCTCCCCGACGCCACGATCCTTCCCCTCCTCGAACGGTCGAACGTCTTTGGTGCTCTCGACATGGGCCTCTCCCCGACGCTGCTCCCCGGCCGTGTCAGTACCGGATCAGACGCCGGTGTCGCGGCACTCGAGGAGGCCTGGGGACCGCTGCCGGAACATACCGGGCATGACTCAGAGGGTGTGCTCGAGGCCCTGAAGGCGGGAGATGTCTCAGCGTTGCTTCTCGTTGGAGCAGACCCGGTGCGTGACTTCCCCGATCCCCAGCTTGCGTCCGATGCCCTCGAGGCGGCAGAGTTCGTGGTCGCACTCGATGCTTTCGTGACCGACTCGTCCATCCACGCCGATGTGATCCTTCCCGTTGCGGTGTGGGGAGAGGTCGATGGAACGGTGACGAATCTCGAGGGCAGGGTCCAGCGTGTCCGTCCATCGCTCGCCCCTCCCGGCCAGGTGCGACCGACACACGACGTCATCGACGACCTGGCGAACAGGATGGGGGCTGGTCTCGGAGCCTCGAACATCGCGATGATCTCGAACGAGATCGCCGACGTAGCCCCCGCGTACGCCGGGGTGACGATGGACTATCTGACGTTCGAAGCAGGACCTGAAGGTGTCGTGGTGCCCTGTGGCGACGGCATCCAGCCGCTCGGGTACATACCTGTCGAAGTCCCGGTTCCCGTCATCACGGGTGAGTTCACGGCACACTTTGCCGCCTCGCTCTACGACGACGGGGTGTGGGTGCGCAATGCGGGTACCATCGCTGGCCTTGTGAGAGATCCGGTTCTTCGACTCCACCCATCGGACGCCGCGCGGCGCGCGATCGCCGAGGGCGACACCGTCCTCGTATCGGGTACCCATGAGCTCGTCGTGGCGCTCGACGAACGAGTGAGCCGTGGAACGATCGTCGTACCGCACAACCTCGAAGCGACGAAGGGGCTGGCGGCAGAATCCGTCGTCACCGTCGATGTGATGCGAGGTGACTCGTGAGCATCTTCATCGAAGCGGGCATCCGTGTGATCGTTGCGTTCGTGTTCCTCCTCGTCACCGTGCTCCTCCTCGTATGGGTCGAGCGGAAGTTCGTGTCTGATCTCCAGAACCGTATCGGTCCGGAGCGGGCAGGACCGTGGGGCATCCTCCAGACGCTCGCCGACGGCCTGAAGAGCTTCATGAAGGAGTCGATCCGTCCATCGAACGCGGAGATGGCACTCTTTGTCGCCGCGCCGATCGTGGCACTGCTCACGGCGTTGTTGATCTTCCTCGTCATCCCGATCGGTGCCCCGATCGAGATCAACGGAACGCTGTACCCGCTTGTGGCGATGGATCTCAACATCGGGCTGCTGTACATCCTCGCCATCTCGTCGATCGCCGTGTACGCCATCACCTTCGCCGGATGGGCCTCCGGGTCGAAGTACCCACTCATCGGGTCCGTACGGTCGGCGGCACAGATGATCTCGTACGAAGCCGCGATGGGCCTCGCCCTCGTCCCCGTCGTCATCTTCGCCGGGTCGACATCGATCACCACCATCGTCGAGCAGCAGGGAGGTACCTTCTTCGGGTTCATTCCTGCGTGGAACATCGTTCTGGTTCCGTCGTTCGTCATCTTCCTCATTGCAGGGTTCGCAGAGACCAACAGACCGCCGTTCGATCTCGTCGAGGCCGAACAGGAGATCGTCGGTGGCTACCACACGGAGTACTCGGGGTTCCTGTTCGCTCTCTTCTTCCTTGCCGAGTACATCGCCGTGTTCAACATATCCGCGCTGACCGCGACGTTGTTCTTCGGCGGCTGGAACGGTCCCGTCTTCGGCCCGACGTGGCTCACCTACCTCCTCCCGATCTTCTGGTTCCTGTTGAAGACCTGGGCCTTCGTGCTCTTCTTCGTGTGGGTGCGGGCCTCGCTGCCCCGGATGCGTTACGACCAGCTGATGAGTTTCGGGTGGAAGAAGCTGATCCCGGTGGCCCTCGCCTGGATCATCCTCGTTGCCATCGCCATAGGTGTCCGAGACTTCGGGATGCCGTGGTCATGAGGAGGCACCTATGAGTTGGTTCGCAGATCTTCTCGGCCCCTTCAGAGGGTTCGCGGTCACGATGCGCCAGGTCGGCAGGCCGCGCGTGACGCGCAAGTACCCCCAGGAGAAGCGGGTCAAGCCACAGCGATTCCACGGCAGGCACGTGCTGAACCGGTACGAGGACGGCATGGAGAAGTGCATCGGATGCGAGCTGTGCGCGGGAGTGTGCCCGGCGAACTGCATCTACGTTCGGGGTGCCGATAACCCGCAGGACGCACCGGTGAGCCCGGGGGAACGGTACGGGTTCGTCTATGAGATCAACATGTTGCGGTGCATCTTCTGCGCCATGTGCGTCGAAGCATGCCCGACGACGGCGATCACGATGACACACCTCTTCGAGATGTCCGTCACGGACCGCGACGAGGCGATCTTCACCAAGGACGAGCTCCTCGTGGAGCCGGACGGAACACCGAGACATCCCCAACCTGCATCCGAACTCATCGACCTCGGCGAGCTCGTCGCAGGTGACGGCTGGATGCGAGCGACGTCGCCAGCAGGGCGGGCAGCCTATGAAGGGGTCGTGGCGTGGACACCGTCGGCGCGCACCGGGGATCTTCCCGCAGAAGTCGGACAGAGCGAATCGGGAACAGCGACCGAAGACACCCAGGAGGCACAGGCCGATGGCTGAGACGATCGTCTTCATCATCTTTGCTGCCGTAGCCCTCGTTGGTGCGGTCGCGATCGTCACGGCGAAGAACCCCGTCTACTCGGCGATCGGCCTGCTCTCGACGATGTTCTCCATCGCGGTGATGTACGTGCTCCTCGACGCGCACTTCGTCGCGGTCGTCCAGGTGATCGTCTACGCCGGTGCCGTCATGACCCTGTTCCTGTTCGTCATCATGCTCATCGGTGTCGACAAGCCCGACGCGTATGGACCTGCCGTTCCGGCACAACGGATCATGACAGCGGTCGTGTCGGTCGGATTGTTCGCATCGATCGCCCTTGCCGGAAGGACCGCTTGGGTGACCGGCAGCGACGCTTTCGGAACGCCAAACCTCAACGGGACGATCGAGAACGTGTCAGACGAGTTGTTCGGGACGTGGACCGTGGTGTTCCTCGCGACGGTGATGCTGCTCACGATCGCAGCGGTCGGGACGATCGCCCTTGCCTACTTTGGACACGAGGTCGAGGACGAGGAGGCGGTGCTGTGACGGTCACGATCACCTGGTATCTGCTGCTTGCGGCGGCACTCTTCTCGATAGGCGTCGGCGGTGTGCTCATTCGACGCAACGCCCTCGTGATGTTCATGTCGATCGAACTGATGCTCAACTCCGTGAACCTGACCTTCGTAGCGCTCAGCAAGGAGCTCGGTCTCATCGAGGGCCAGGTCGCTGCACTGTTCGTCATGGTCGTTGCAGCCGCTGAGGTCACCGTTGGTCTTGCGATCATCATCGCGATCTTCCGGCGCCGGGTGAGTGCCAACGTCGACGAGCTCGCGGAGATGAAGGGGTAGCGATGACTGAATATCTCTGGCTCCTCGTCGCTCTGCCTCTCCTTGGGGCGGTTCTGAACCTCTTCTTCGGCAAGAAGATCGGCGAACCGCTCTCGGGGTGGATCGCGTTCGCCCTCGTCGGTATCGGCTGGGGCATCGCTGTGGGGCCAACCATCGGCTTCGTCACGGGGTCGGCAAGTCCCGAGACGATCTACTTGTTCTCGTGGATCCCGATCGTCGGTGCCGACATCGCGATCCTCTGGGATCCGTTGTCTGGCCTCCTGACGATGATCGTCACCGGTGTCGGTGCCCTGATCCATCTTTACTCGATCGGATACATGCATGGCGACGAGCGGTACCCCAGGTTCTTTGCGTACCTGAACCTCTTCATTGCGTCGATGATGATCCTCGTCCTCGCCTCTAACTACGCCGTCATGTTCATCGGCTGGGAGCTGGTGGGTCTCTCGTCGTATCTCCTCATCTCGTTCTGGTTCACGAAGCCGACCGCTGCCGCGGCAGGAAAGAAGGCCTTCATCGTGAACAGGATCGGCGACTGGGGATTCCTCGTCGCCCTGATGATGATCTTTGCGGCCTTCGGCACGTTCGACTTCGGAGTGATCTTCTCGTCTGCCCCCGCGGTGCTGACCACCGGTGCGGCGACGGCGATCACGCTTCTGCTCTTCCTCGGAGCGACCGGCAAGTCGGCCCAGATCCCGCTCTACATATGGCTACCGGACGCCATGGAAGGCCCGACACCGGTGTCGGCCCTCATCCACGCAGCCACCATGGTCACCGCCGGTGTGTTCATGATGTCCCGATCGGCGGTCCTCTTCGATCTCGCCCCGATCTCGGGCGGTGTCGTCGCTACCGTCGGTGCCGCAACGGCGCTCTTGGCCGCAGTGATCGCCGTCACCCAGATGGACATCAAGAAGGTCCTCGCGTACTCGACGATCAGCCAGCTCGGATACATGGTGCTTGCCGTCGGCGCAGGTGCCTACACGGCTGGCGTGTTCCACCTCACGACTCACGCATTCTTCAAGGCACTCCTCTTCCTCGGTGCCGGGTCGGTCATCCACGCGATGGCGAGTGAGCAGGACATGCGCAAGATGGGTGGACTGCGCAAGGTCATGCCGGTCACGTTCATCACGATGACCGTCGCGTGGCTCGCCATTGCAGGGATCTTCCCCTTCTCGGGGTTCTGGTCCAAGGACGAGGTGCTCGCTGCCGTCTTCGCAAAGGGTGGGCCGTGGATGATCCTGTGGCTCGTCGGCGTCATCGCAGCGTTGCTGACTGCGTTCTACATGACGAGGCTCTATGTGATGACTTTCCTCGGCAAGCCCCGCTGGGCAGAGGATGCCCGTCCTCACGAGTCTCCGCTCACGATGGGTGTCCCGTTGATGGTCCTTGCCCTGTTCGCGACCGTCTTCGGCATGTTCAACACTCCGGCCCGCCTCACCTTCGAGCACTTCCTCGAGCCGTCCTTCGCACTCATCGGGGAGAGCGAACCGATGGCTCTCGGCCTGCTGATCGGCCTCGCGACGTTCACGTTCCTTGTCGCCACCGCCGGCATCGTCTGGGCCTGGTTGCGTTACCACGGTGATGAGCTCCCGGTCGAGGAGGGCGGCTTCTGGCAGCGCGGCCTCGACGCATTCGGCGTCGACGACTTCTACGGAAAGGTCGTGGTCGCTCCCGGCAAGAAGATCTCCGAGTGGTTCTCCGACACCGTCGACCCGAAGGGGATCGATGGCGTGACACACGGGCTTGCCAACGGGGTGCGCTCCAGCGGTGAGGGCATGCGACAGTTCCAGTCCGGTCAGGTGCGAAGCTACGCGGGAGGTATCGCCGTTGCCGGCGTCCTCCTGATCGTTACGCTCGTGGCGTTCGGAGGAGGCTTCTGATGCCCGTTCTGGCCATCCTCATAGCGTTGCCCCTGCTCGGTGCGCTCATCGTGGGCCTCGTCCCCAAGCGGAGACAGGAACTCGTCTACCCGCTGGCGATCGTCGTGTCGGTCGTGCCGCTCGTCGTTGCGGGGTACATCCTGTGGAACTTTGCTGTGGGCGATGCAGGTTTCCAGTTCAGTGAGAACGTGACGTTCAGTACGACCATCGGTTTCGGGTGGCGTGTAGGGATCGACGGTATCTCACTGTTCATGGTCGTGTTGACGGCGCTGCTGTTCCCGATATCGATCGCTGCGTCGCGATCGGTGAAGGACAAGGTCAAGACATACATGGTCCTGATGTTGATCCTCGAGACCGGCGTCCTCGGTGTGTTCCTCGCACTCGACCTGCTCGTGTTCTTCGCATTCTTCGAGATCGTGCTCATCCCGATGTACCTGCTCATTGCAATGTGGGGTTCGGAGAACAGGGCGTACGCCTCGATGAAGTTCGTGCTGTTCACAGCCTTCGGGTCGGCGTTCCTTCTCGCCTCCATCATCGCCCTCGGCATCATCACCGGGGACAGCGTCGGTGCGCTCGCATCGTTCGACTTCCGCGACATGCTCGGAGTGGAGTTCACCCGCACGACGGAGACGTTCCTGTTCTTCGGGTTCGCGATCGCGTTCGCGATCAAGGTGCCGCTTTTCCCCTTCCACACATGGCTGCCCGATGCCCACACCGAGGCACCGACGGCTGGATCGGTGATCCTTGCCGGTGTCTTGCTCAAGATGGGCACCTACGGATTGCTGCGCTTCAACCTGTCCCTGTTCCCGGAGGCGACGGTCGAGTTCGGATTCTGGTTGGCGCTGCTCGGTGTCATCGGCATCGTCTACGGTGCTGCGTTGGCGATCGTCCAGCCCGATCTCAAACGACTCATCGCGTACTCGTCGGTGTCGCACATGGGCTTCATCGTCCTCGGCATCTTCGCCCTCACCAGCCAAGCGATGCAGGGCTCCGTGTTCCAGATGATCAGCCACGGCCTCACGACGGGTGCCCTGTTCCTCCTCGTCGGCATGGTGTACGACCGCACACATACGAGAAAGATCGCAGACTACGGCGGCCTGGCCAAGGTGATGCCCGTCTTTGCAGGGATCTTCCTCTTCTCCGCCTTCGCCTCTGCCGGTCTTCCCGGCCTGTCCGGCTTCATCGGTGAGTTCACGATCCTCATGGGTTCGTACTTCACCTTCCCGGTGCTCGCGATCGTCTCAGCGACCGGGGTGATCCTCGCTGCGATCTACTTGCTCTGGGCGTACGAACGAGTGTTCACCGGTGAGGTCAACTCCAAGGTCGAAGCGCTGCGCGATCTGAACTTCCGGGAGATCCTGATCATGGTTCCGCTTATCGTCCTCATCCTCGGCATCGGGGTGTATCCGAAGCCGGTGTTTGATCGTATCGAACCGTCGATCGAGCTGGTGCTCGACCGGATCGAGGCGGTCACACAGTATCAGACACCCGAGTTCGCAAGGCCCGGCGATGTCATCGTCCCGAAGTACGGCGAGGTCGACACCGGCGAGCACGAGGGAGGTGAGGGCTGATGCAGAACGCAGCATGGCTGCCCGTTGCCTTCGAGCTCGTGTTGATCGTCGGTGCATTGACGGTGCTCATGGTGGCGGTCGTGATGGATCGGAACCGCAAGGTGTGGGGTCCGATTGCTGGCTTCACGTTCCTGCTCGCGGGTGTGGTCGGGGTGCTCCAATGGATGTCAGTGTCAGACGGTGGTGGCGGGATGTTCTTCTCGGCTCCCGGGCTCGAGATCACGAAGTCGCCGATGGTCGTCATGGACGGGTACTCCGCCTTCGCTGCGGTCCTCCTCGGACTCGTCGGTTTCACCGGATTCCTGGGATCGTGGGACCTCGTAGCCAAGATCGGCAAGCGCTCGGCAGAGTTCGTGACACTGACGCTCCTGGCGTTCGCCGGCCTCCACATGATGGTCGTGAGTCCGAACCTCCTGGTCATCTTCGTCGGTCTCGAGACTGCCTCGATCAGCTTCTACATCCTCGCCGGTTTCGTGAGGGACGACATCAACGCGGAGGAGTCGTCTCTCAAGTACTTCATGCTCGGCAGTCTTGCCTCTGCCCTGTTCCTCTACGGTGTCGCCTTGACGTTCGGGGCGACGGGTTCGTTGACGATCTATGGGGCGAACTCGATCAGGGACTTCTTCTCCCTGAACCTCATCACCGAGCCTGGGATCTTGCTGGTCGGGATGGCCCTCATGTTGATCGGGCTCTTCTTCAAGATCTCGGCTGCACCGTTCCACCAGTGGGCGCCGGACGTCTACCAAGGTGCTCCGAGCGGAGCCGTGGGGCTGATGGCTGCTGGTGTCAAGGTCGCCGGGTTCGCAGCGTTCGGTCGGATCTTCGTCGGCGGTCTCCTGTCTCAGATCGATGCGTGGGGTCCGATCGTTGCGGTCATAGCAGCAGTGTCGATGCTCGTCGGCACGATGATGGCTCTGGTCCAGACGGACATGAAACGCTTGCTCGCGTACTCCGGCGTCGCCCACGCTGGGTACCTGCTCACGGCGCTCCTCGCCGGGGCGGACGGGATACCCGGCATGTGGTTCTACCTCGCGACATACGCCTTCATGATCGTCGGCACCTTCGCGATCGTTTCAGCGGTGTCGGGACCAGGGTCGACTTCGGCGCCGATGTCCGACTACAAGGGCCTCGCACGGAGGTCGCCGGAACTCGGGTGGCTACTGGCGATCCTGATGTTCGGGATGTCGGGCATGCCATTCTTCGCCGGATTCGTCGGCAAGGTCCTCGCGTTCATCGCCGCCGGGAGTGTCGGCTACATCTGGCTCGTCATCCTCGGAACGTTGACCACCGTCATCGGCCTCGCCTTCTACCTCAAGGTCGTCGCGACGGTCTTTGCGAGCGATGGCGATGCCGGAGAAGTGCTTGAACCGAGTCTCTCTACGAGGTTCGCCGTCGTGATCAGTGCAACAATCACCGTCGTTTTCGGTATCGTGCCATGGATCCTCATAGACGTGGTACGTGACGCACTTCCTTTCTGATCGGAATCCATCCCCAAGAGCCAGACATCTCGCGCTGGCGTTGATCGGCGTGTTCGCCGTCGTGATTCCATCGATCACGACGTTCGCGTCTCTCGTCACTACAGACCTGTTCATCGTTACCAAGGGCGATCCCGTGGATGAGGATGTCTACGTCACGTCGATGTCCGGCAAGATCGACGGTGTCATCGACGGAGATCTCGTGATCTTCACCGGTGACCTGACGATCTCTGGAAGGGTGACAGGCACGGTGACCGTGTTCTCGTCCGGGTCCGTCGTCGTCGAACCGACCGGGCGGATCGACGGATCGCTGCGAGGAACAGCCGTGAGCGCCACGATCCGTGGAGAGGTCGGTGACGACGTGTTCCTCACCGCCCCATCGGTCGGCGTAGCGCCGTCTGGGATGATCGGCAGGGACGCGATGATCTTCTCAGGGACGGGGCGGATCGAGGGGGTCGTCGAACGCGACGTCCGGGGGCGAACGATGCGACTCGTCATCGATGGCACCGTCGGGGGAGATCTCGATGTGGCGACCCAGAAGCTCGAGCTTGGACCGGACGCTGTGATCGAGGGTGACGTCTTGTATCGTTCACCCGTCGAAGCAGGTATCGCGTCGACCGCGACGATCAGTGGAACGACGACCCGTCTCCCAACCCAGAGTAACTTCGTCTACGGGATCATTCTCGCGCTCGCCAACGTGATCGGCTTCTTCGGCTTCCTCGTCGCGGGCATCGTCGTGCTCAGTGTGTTCCGGGGATCGAGCGTCAGGGCGGCCGGTGCGATGGTGACGCGACCTGTCCGGTCGTTCCTCGTTGGAGTGGTGACGGTGGTCGTGTTACCGGCAGGCATCGTCGTCCTCGCCGTGACACTTGTCGGCATCCCACTCGCGGTCCTTCTGATACTGGCAGGCATCTCACTGTTCATCGTCGGCCCCGTCCCAGCGGTCACAGCCCTCGGGAACAGGATCCTCTTCAAGAAGGGTGGCCTCTTCGGTGCGTTCCTGGTCGGTGCGGTCCTCTGGCGCCTCGGTATCTGGCTGATCCCTGTCGTTGGCGGATTCGTCTACCTGATTGGGCTGGTCTGGGGCACAGGTGCGTGGGTGCTCGGAGCGATAGCGACACGGCGGGCAGACCCCGTGCCGGTCACCCTCCTCCCTGAGAGCCTGATCGTAGACCCGACCGTCCCTCCCGACTGGGAGCCCCCACTCGCCCCGCGGGCGGAACCAGAGGTCGCTGCAGAGACAGGCGAGGGGAAGGATGAAGAAGATGCAGATGGGAATGACGCATCCTCGCCGCCAGACGACGACATCAGCTTCTCCGGTACCACGACCGTTCCGTCGAGCCACGAACCCGAACACGTGGATGAGCCGCACCCGGATGACGAGCCCGACGGTGGTCCCACGCCACCCACCGACACCTGGGGCCTGCCGGGAAGCTGACGGAAGTTGCGAGGATGAGCAGGGTCGGTTGCTGGGTTCACAGCTGACAGTCCACAGTTCACAGTCGGAAACCGGGGCTCCTGTCAGATGCTGAGATTCTGCCGGTAAACGGTAAACGACTGCTCCGA
>VAPK010987935.1_pt1 | contig 16144 bp, 10 predicted proteins | sample 3395031 | NCBI WGS metagenome assembly VAPK01 (sample SAMN08290443, study PRJNA428436) | hydrothermal vent metagenome | isolation source: Deep-sea hydrothermal vent chimney 1 | place: Pacific Ocean: Juan De Fuca Ridge
TAAATATCCAAAAGGACCGAAAGCCAGGAAGGTTTCTGGGGCAAACAACTTTAGTTCGGATTCACGATATCAACTATCAGGGAATTCAATTATTTATCTATATTAGTACCCTGAAAATTAATGAGACAATCAAACTATCAAAACCATTGTCTTCTCTGTATCCGAAAAGGAAAATTTCTATAGCAGGCAAGGGCTTTTATTATTAAAAATGTAACTTTATGAATCCCGACACACTCAAAAGAATAAGCTTTCGATTACTCTTGTTTTTGATAGGAGTAACTTTTAGTTTTCCTGTACTTGCTCAGGAATGGATAAAAAACCTTCCTCAAGCCAAGGTAAAAAATCATACCCTGACCCTGAAAGATTATCAGAAAGCATTTATGCAAAACTGGAATGAATATGCCCTTAAAGAAACAAAGGCCAAGGAAGAAAATGAAGTACTCGATGAGAACTATGAAAAGTTTAAACGCTGGGAGTGGTACTGGGAAACACGTGTAGATTTTAAAACAGGAGCATTCCCTAAAGTTACAGCTTATGATATTTACAAGCAATACCTTCTAAACCATCCCCACAACAAAGCGTCCAATGCCAATGCATGGATTAGCATCGGCCCCAGTAAAACGTTGGGCGGATACGCAGGATTGGGACGTATTAACTGTGTGGCTTTCAGCCCAGGTGACACTAGTACCCTGTATGTTGGTTCTGCTTCCGGAGGTGTTTGGAAAACAACAAATCTGGGTGCTACCTGGACACCCACCGGTGATTTTAACAATGCTTTGGGGGTTGCCGGGATGGTGGTGGTGAACACCGGAGGCCAGGACATCGTCTATCTTGCCACTGGCGATAGAGATGGGTGGGACACTCATTCGGTAGGTGTTTTGAAATCCACCGATGGAGGCGCTACCTGGAATACTACCGGACTCACCTGGAAAACATACCAAAACGGGATGATTTACAAGTTATTACCTAACCCTAAAGACAACAATACTTTATATGTTGCTTCCAACGGCGGTTTGTTTAAAACCACCGATGGTGCCAACTCCTGGACCCATATCTCCACCAAGATTTTCCGCGATATCGAGTTTCAGCCCGGTTCCGATACCTGGATGATCGGATCATCCAACTCAGGTGAAATTTATTATAGCAAGGATGCCGGCGTTACCTGGACAAATTCATTGACTATTACAAACGGAGGAAGAACGGAACTGGCCTTTGCCCCAAACAAAAATAACGTTGTATATGCTCTTATATCCAATAATTCAGATTACGGGCTCCAGGGGTTCTACGAATCTACAGATACTGGTAACACCTTTCAGATTGTTCCCGATACGCTGAACCTGTTGGGATGGAATTGTAAAGGGGACGACAAAGGAGGACAAGGCTGGTATGACCTTACCCTTGCAGTGGATCCCAGCAATGCCAGCAAAGTCTTTATAGGTGGCGTAAACAATTGGGTAACAAGCGATGCAGGAGTTTCATGGAAAATCAGTAACCACTGGGCAAGCACTTGTGGAGGGAAAAATGATGTGGTCCATGCCGACAAACATGATCTGGTTTATCAGAAAGTGACTCATGCCTTGTTTGAATGCAACGACGGAGGTATTTACAAATCTAACGACGGGAAAAACTGGGTAAATATCGGAAGCGGCCTTGTTACCAGCCAGATATACAGGCTCAGCGTCTCACAAAATGTTCCGGGAGAAGTCCTTACCGGACTACAGGATAACGGAACCAAGTGGTTAAATGGAGGTTACTGGCAAGATGTTTACGGAGGCGACGGACTGGACTGCCTGATCGATTACGCCAACGACAGCATTCAGTATGGTGAAACTCCCAAAGGTTCCCTTTTCCGCACCAAAGATTACTGGGAAAATAGCACTTCCGTTACCAGTGGTCTGACAGGTAGCGGAGCATGGCTTACGCCTTTTGTGATGGACCCGACAAACCATAATGTACTTTTCATAGGATACAATGATGTATTCAAAACCACAAACCAGGGAGACAACTGGACTAAAGTAAGTGACTTTCAAAGTACCACCACCATCCGTTCCATGGCCATTGCTCCTTCAAACCATCTGTATGTTTATGCAGCCACGCAAAGTAATCTATATCAGAGTCAGGACGGCGGAAGTACCTGGAACGACATTACCGGATCATTGCCTGTTACCAAAGCAAGTATTACTTACATCGCAGTAAGTAATACACAGCCTGGAACTGTTTGGGTAACCTTTGGGGGCTATAACAGTTATGGCATTTACGAAACACGCAATAACGGACTTACCTGGAATGATATTTCTGCAGGCCTTCCTGCCATTCCCATTGATTGTATCATCCAGAACAAACTAAAAGATTCTACTCAACTTTATGTAGGAACCGACGTCGGCGTATTTGTCAGACAAAACAACTCGCTATGGGTTTCCTATATGGACCAGCTTCCCAACGTAGTGGTGGACGGTTTGGGGATTCAATACGACAATTCCGGCAGTGGAAAAATATATGCTGGTACCTACGGTCGCGGATTGTGGTCAACAGATCTGTTTAACGGGTATATTACACCTGTTCCCACTGCCGATTTTGTAGTGGACAGTACCAATCCAATGGCATATGATACGGTCCGGTTTACTGACCGGTCTAACAACAGCCCAACTTCGTGGAAATGGCATTTTGTCCCTGCTACGGTAAGTTATCTTTTCGGTACTGATAGTACAACGCAAAATCCGGTGTTGAGGTTTAACCAATCAGGATATTATTCTGTAACACTGACTGCCATGGGAGCCGATACGCTTACCAAAACTATCCCTTCCTACATTCTGGTAAGAAACCAATCACAGGTTACAGTTACAGTTACAGTTACGGCTAACCGAGACACTGTTTGCAAGGGTGACACCACCAGGCTTTTCGCCAATGCGGTAGGTGGCTCGGGCACGTATAAATTTGTGTGGAGTTCAAAACCGTGGGGCTTCAACTCTGGCAATCAGAACCCGGTGGTCACTCCGGCTAACGACACCACGACTTATACGGTTGCAGTACTGGACGGAAACACTGCCTCTTCGGGAAGTATTGTAATTTACCGCGTTGTATGTACCAGCATTAGCAACAACGAAGCCCTTACGGGGAAAGTCAATGTCTATCCCAATCCGAGCGATGGACGCTTTAGTGTGGTGGCGGAAAAGAACATCCAAAATGTCGAAGTACTGAATCAAAACGGAGTTGTCGTATTTTCAGAAAACTACCATGCAAAGACAGCTCCCCTAAACACCCGGTTGCCACGCGGACTGTACTTTATTAAAGTCACGCTTGCAGGTACAGGCCAGACTCGTTTGATATCACTGCTGAAACTGGTGATCCGGTAAGCAGAAAAAGCTGTTATTAGGCTAGCTTTTCCGCATGATGGTAAATTCGATGATCTGTTCCAGGGCATCGCGGGCATCATTTTCAGGAAACTCATGTAGCAGGTTGATGGCTTTGGTTTTGTATTCATCCATCCTGCTTCTGCAATAATCGATACTTCCCGATTTGTAAACGGCATCCCGGATAAACTTCAGCGTCTCGGAGTCTTTGTTTTTCTTTTTGATGAGATGCATGATCTTCTGCTTCTCCGAATGACTTGAGTTGTCCAGCAAATAGATCAGCGGAAGTGTTACTTTTTTCTCTTTCAGGTCTGTGCCGGTAGGTTTCCCCGTGATGGAAGTCTGTTCATAATCCAGCAGGTCGTCCATGATCTGGAAAGCAATCCCTGTATATTCCCCCACATTCCACAGCTTTTCTATCTGTTCCCTGTCTTTAATGGTGGAATAAGCGCCGGTGGCAAAACAGGAACCCAGCAAAGAAGCCGTTTTCTTACGGATGACTTCAAAGTAAATTTCCTTGCTCACATCCAGTTTCCTAGCTTTTTCCAATTGCAGCAGTTCTCCTTCGCTCATGTCTCGGGTGGCTTTTGAAACATATTCCAGCAAGTTATAATCCTGATTTTCTACCGCCAGCAATAAGCCTTTGGCCAGCAGATAATCTCCCGAAAGCACTGCAATTTTATTCTTCCAAAGTGCATTGACAGAAAACAAGCCCCTCCGTTTGTATGACTCATCCACAACATCGTCGTGAACCAGTGTTGCCGTATGCATCAGCTCCACAATGGTGGCAGCCCGGTAAGTAGATTGGTTGATACTGCCTACCAGTTTGGCACTGTAAATCACAATGAGTGGACGTATCTGTTTTCCTTTAGTTTTCAGGATGTATTGCATGATAATGTCCAGCAACGGGACTTTCGAACGTACCGTATCCCTAAAGACCTTCTGATAGGCTTTGATGTCCTGCTCAATGGGCTTCCTTATAGCGCTAAGATCTTTCATAGTTCCGGCAGGCCACAAATTTAGTTTTAATTTAATTAAGCAAAACAGCCTTTGAAAATTAGTTGGGGTCTGTAACGCAGACACTAAAAACTGCGAAACGCCTGTCTTACCGTTCCCACATAAGTCTGATAAGTTTTGGGATCAAACGCCTTTTGGTCAGGTATTCAATCCGGTCGTACTGTTTGGTACTCACCAGCATTCTATCAACCAGGAATTCGGTGACCGGCTCCACATCTTCAGCAATAATATCCATGGCCTTTTTATTTCGGGCCTGTTCTTCAGCACTGGCGTGAGACATCGCACTTTTCAAAAAATTCGTTTTCACCATACCGGGGCTCAATACACCGATCTGAATGGTTTCTTCTTTGACTTCTTTGGAAACCGATTTGGTGAAATAATTTACAGCACGTTTGGTGGTTCCGTAAACCGTTAATTTATCCCTCATTCGGCCATTGCTTCCAAAACCTTCCATATTGAAGATCTTTCCATAGCCTTGTTTCTTAAAAAAATTAATCGCTGCCTTTGTTCCCAGCATAAGCCCTACCAAATTCACGGAAACCAGTTCCTGAATTTCTGTCCTCCCCAGCTCATCAAAATATTTCTGTGGTTGAGGGATACCTGCATTGTTGATCCAAATGTCTATTTTTCTATACTTTGACATAGCCAGGTCAATCAGGTCCTGATAAGTAGATTCACGGACGATATCTCCTGCAACACCCTGGACATCAAATCCCCGGTCAGCGAGTTTCATTACTTTTTTGTCGACGATATCACGGTTTCTCCCGTTTAAAATAACCTGATGACCCCTTTTGAGAAATTGTTTAGCAAGCCCGCACCCAATTCCACGGGTGCTTCCTGTAATAACAATTGTTTTTTTATCCATACTTCTGTCCATTTATGTTTTTCCCCGACAAGCTGCATTCTCTTCAATCATAAAGATATCCTTAACAGATGATTACCGCAATAAATATACGGATTATTGTTAAAAGTAAAAGGCCACTTTCATTGATTCTTTCAAAAGCAACATGCCACTCCCGGATAGAACCATTTACCCGGTTTAAAATCAGTCTGGCGCATCCGCTTGTACCTTAAATACCTATAATCTTTAAAGAATAACCTGCATTTTTTATTAGTTTTGTCTGGCAAAAGAATTATCATCGCACAAGCGGACGTTTGCGCGATAATTCAGGCCTAAATTGAGTAGTTATTTATAGGGAAACAGGTAATATATTTGAAATGGATTCTTTTTTGAAGAAGGCTGGTTTGGTAGCTGTCCTGTTTGCTTTCTTTTCCCATGGCCTTTTGGCGGAGAGCGGCATAAACAGTAATCCTGTTGAGAAAGCCCCCATCCCTAAACAGCACAATAATGCAGCCGTTCCTGTTGCAGCCAAACGGTTTTTTATCCTGCCGGAATACAAAATCCTTCATTCTACCCACGGTGACAATTTCGTCGGCGGAGATGTTATTTTTACATACAAAGTAAGCCAATCCCTGTTTTTGGGCATGGGTACCGGATTTTCCTACAATAAGTATCACGGCGACAACGGATGGGAATTATACAGTCTGCGGTTTTTCCCTGTCTTCGCAGATGCCAAACTTTTCCTGCCGGGGAATACTCATTTCAAACTATTTCTTCAATTGTCCGATGGTGTTTCCATTAATCATTACAGAAGGAAGGATCGCCTGCATCAAATTCCTTACCTCGTTTCTGAAAGAGGCGATTATCTTTACACTGGTATAGGCTGTGTATTAAAAATCAGCAAATACCTAAGACCGGTCATCGGCGTTGGATTCAATGGATTCCATATGTCTTTCAACAGTTTCGATGTGAATCCGCATGGGTTTACTTTTCGGATTGGATTGTTGATCTGAAAAATCATTCCGGGATAAGTGCGGATAAAAAATATGTTTCCTCAGAGCGTTGCCCCGGACCCCAAATACTTTTTTGTCTTGACACAAAAAAGTATTCAAAAAAGGTCAAGGCGGCGTCTGCTTCTCTCGAAAAACAAAAGCATGGCTATAGTGTTAGCGTTTTCTCAGCCTACTTTATCCTGATCGTTATAACAAAACAGAGAGTGTGGACGCATTGATTTTGGACTTCAGGCACTCGGTAAACTTTTGTTTTTTACTACTTTTGCCGCATGAAAAATAAAGACATAGTTTTAAGTGGTATCCGGCCTACGGGCAATCTGCATCTGGGGAATTATTTCGGGGCAGTGCGGAATTTTGTGAAAATGCAGAAAACGCATGAGTGTTACTTCTTTATTGCTGATTATCACTCCTTGACAACGCATCCTCACCCATCTAATCTTCAGGGCAATGTGCGGCAGGTTTTTATTGAATATCTTGCCGCCGGACTGAATCCTGAGAAGGCCACTTTGTATTTGCAAAGCGACATCCCTGAGACCGCTGAACTGTATCTTTTTCTTAACATGAACGCCTATCTGGGAGAGCTGGAAAGGGTTCCTACTTTTAAGGAAAAAGCAAGGAAACAGCCCAACAATGTAAATGCAGGATTGCTCACCTATCCCACGCTGATGGCTGCAGACATCATCATACAAAAAGCGGCCAAAGTGCCGGTAGGAAAAGACCAGGAGCAGCATCTTGAAATGACACGCGCATACGCCCGCCGTTTTAATACGCTGTATGAAGTTGATTATTTTCCCATTCCGACGGCTTTCAATTTCGGGGACGAGCTGGTAAAAATTCCCGGCCTTGACGGAAGCGGAAAGATGGGGAAGTCGGAAGGTGAAGGCAATGCCATTTTCCTGAATGACGATGAGAAATCTATCCGGAAAAAGGTGATGCGCGCAATCACCGATTCTGGCCCGACGGAGCCGAATCAGGAAAAATCACAACCGGTCCAGAATCTTTTTACACTGCTGAATGTGGTTTCCAAACCGGAAGTGGTCCAGTATTTTGAAGAGCAATACAACCAATGCAGCATCCGGTATGGTGATCTGAAAAAACAACTGGCCGAAGACATCATCGTTTTTACGCAACCTTTCGGTGAAAGGATCAAAGAGCTTTCATCCGACAATGATTACCTCAAAAAAGTGATGGACATGGGTGCCGAAAGAGCCCGTGCCAACGCACAGCAAACCTTGCGGGAAGTAAGAGAGATCATAGGTTTCAGAAAAATCTATTAATCGCATTTTAAATATCCTGTTGCGGATGAAATCCGAGAACCTGCCAAATTACTGCACGCTAGACAAACACGTTTTCTATTTCATAACTTTGCCACGGGTTTAAACATATGCTACTTTGGAAAATAATCTAGAAGAAATACAGCCGGAAAAAGCTATTTTGGTCGGGATTGCCACTCCGCAACAATCACGGAAAAAGGTAGAAGAATACCTTAACGAACTTGAATTTCTTGTAGATACGGCCGGTGGTATTACGGTAAAACGGTTTGTTCAGCAATTGGAATATCCAAATCCCCAGACTTATGTGGGCAGCGGAAAGGTGGAAGAATTGTTTCAATTCATCAAAGCAGAAAATATTGATCTGGTTGTGATGGACGATGAACTGGGGCCTTCTCAGCTGCGGAACCTTGAAAAAGAACTGGGTTGTAAAATCCTGGACCGTACCAACCTGATCCTGGATATTTTTGCAAAAAGAGCGCGGACAGCACACGCCAAAGTTCAGGTGGAGCTGGCACAATATCAATACCTTCTACCACGATTGACCCGGATGTGGACGCACTTGGAACGGCAACGGGGTGGTATCGGACTGCGCGGTCCCGGTGAAACGGAAATCGAAACCGATCGGCGGATTATCCGCGACAAGATCGCTTTACTGAAAATACGGCTGGAACAAATTGATAAACAAAAAGCTACACAGCGTAAAAACCGCAAAGGTATGTTACGGGTAGCATTGGTGGGCTATACAAACGTGGGGAAATCCACACTGATGAACCTGCTCAGCAAGTCGGATATTTTTGCGGAAAACAAGCTATTCGCCACGCTGGACACCACGGTAAGGAAAGTAGTTATTGAGAACCTTCCCTTTCTTTTATCCGACACCGTCGGATTCATCCGGAAGCTGCCCCACGGGCTGGTAGAGTCTTTCAAGTCCACACTCGACGAAGTGCGCGAATCAGATATCCTGATCCATGTGGTAGATATCTCCCATCCCGAATTTGAAGATCAGATCGACACGGTCAACCAGACTCTTGCCGAAATCGGCGCAGGTGACAAAGATATCATCATGGTTTTCAATAAAATTGACAATTTCAGGCTTTCAGAGAAAGAAGAAGAACTTTCCGAAGAAGACGAGCCGCTGACTCTGGATGAGCTGAAAGCAACCTGGATGGCGCAGAAAAATCAACCCTGTATTTTCCTTTCCGCCCTGACCAGGGAAAACTACGACGAATTCAAAAAACTGCTCTACGACCATATTCAGGGGATCCATGCCAAAAGATATCCTTACAATAACTTTTTATACTAATAGCTTTAAAATGGGTTAAAGTTTGAAAACCGTAACACCGTGTCATAGTCATCTAACTTTGGGCACGTTATGAATTCCAGGCACTTTAGGCTCTCTCTCTCCTGTCCTCCATCTGTTAAATTTACTACCTTTACGATCCAAATTGCTTTCATGGAATACCGCTGGAAAATTAAAGAAAAGTCTGACAACGATCTTGTTGACGGCCTTTCAGAGTCATTGGGGATCAGTAAGGTGCTGACAAACTTGCTGGTCCAACGCGGTGTTTCCAATTTCGAAGAAGCCAAAACTTTTTTCCGTCCTTCCCTGGATGAGTTGCACGATCCGTTTCTGATGAAAGATATGGACAAAGCCGTTGACCGGATTATACGTGCCATGAATAACAATGAGAGCATCATGATCTATGGTGATTATGATGTGGACGGTACCACGGCGGTGGCACTGGTATATTCTTTTTTAAAGAATCACCACAAGAAAATTGAGTTTTATATTCCCGACCGTTATGCTGAAGGGTACGGTATTTCGTACAAGGGCATTGACACGGCATTCGATCACAATGTAAAACTGATCATTGCCCTAGACTGTGGCATCAAAGCCATTAAGAAAGTGGAATATGCCACTGAAAAAGACATCGATTTTATCATCGGAGACCATCACCGTCCAGGAGATGAAGTTCCTGCTGCAGTGGCAGTGCTGGACCCCAAACAGGAAGACTGTAATTACCCTTTTAAGGAACTTTCGGGTGCCGGCGTGGGTTTTAAGCTGACACAGGCGTTGGCCAAAAAACTAAACGATGAAGATGATAAAGTATTCTCCAGTCTGGATTTGCTGGCCATAAGCATTGCCGCCGATATTGTCCCCATCGTCGGTGAAAACAGGATCTTTGCCTATTATGGTTTGAAACTGATCAATGAATCGCCGAGACACGGTATTCTCTCCATTCTGGAATCATCGGGAATGGAACACAAGAAAACCAAAGGAAAAGCGAAGAGTATTTTTGACCGTGAGATCACCATCAATGATCTGGTTTTTGCTATCAGCCCACGGATCAATGCTGCCGGAAGAATCAAAGATGCTACGGATTCCGTGCGGTTACTGATTAGCAACAACAGCGATTATGCTACCAAGTTGGGAGGTGAGATCAATGTGCTGAACACCACACGACGCGATCTGGACAAGCAAATTACGCAGGAAGCCCTCGATATGATCGAGGGTGATGAACAACTCAGACTGAAAAAGACTACCGTTCTCTATCAACCGCACTGGCATAAAGGTGTTATTGGAATTGTGGCGTCCCGGCTGCTGGAAAACTACTATAAACCAACCATTATCCTGACCTTTTCCGACGGCCTGATCACCGGTTCTGCACGTTCCATCAAAGGATTTGATATTTATGATGCTATTGATGCCTGCAGCGATTTGCTGGAACATTTCGGAGGACATATGTATGCTGCAGGGCTGGCACTGAAACCAGAAAATCTGGAGTCGTTTCTAAATGCTTTTGAAGAATATACGCAACAACATCTTACTGAAGATATGATGACCCCGGAAATTGAAATTGATGAAGAGCTCTTTTTCAATGATATCAACACCAAGTTTTTCAGAATACTAAAACAATTCGCACCGTTTGGACCTGGAAATATGCCTCCCCTGTTTATGTCGAAAAATGTGATAGACACAGGCTTTGCAAAATTAGTCGGGAAAAATGGTGATCAAAAGCACCTTAAATTTGAAGCCGTTCACAAAGATCATTCCGGGAACCCATTGAAAGCCATCGCTTTTAATTTCGGATATTACCTTGATGAGCTTCAGAAAGGAAATGCATTCAGTATTTGTTACCACCTTGATGAAAACTCCTGGCTTGGCCATACTTCACTGCAACTTCGGGTCAAAGACATGAAATCGGAAGAATAGCCTTTTGATATTTAATATTTTTAATTTTGTGATTCACAAATTCATTGTCAACTTTTAATTTTAATTAAACAGTAGCTTATGAAAATATACAGGAATGCCTTTCTGATGCTAAGCCTGTCTTTTTTGTCCGTGGCAGCTTCGGCTCAGGTTCACAAAGAAGGTTTTCAACTAAAAGACCTTCGGAAAATGGTTCGGCTCTCCAGCCCAAAAATTTCCCCCAATGGCAAAACAGTTGCCGTGGTCGTTTCTCGACCCGATTGGAAAAACGACAAAAACAAACAGGAAATATACCTGATCAATTGCTCTGATGCCTCCAGCAGGAGTATTACTTATCAACGGAAAGGAATTTCTTCCTTGAGCTGGTCACCCGATGGTACGAAACTGGCTTTTCTGGCTCATGACGGCAAAAAAGATAAGGCACAGATATTTGTGATGCCCATGGATGGCGGTGACGCTATCAGGGTGACAGATTCCAAAACAGGTATTGATCTTTATTCATGGAATCCAGACGGACAACAAATTGCTTATATCGCTCAGGATAGTGTTCCTAATCCGAAAGCAATTAAACATCATGAAGATGCTTTTAAAGTTACCGACAACAACTATATGACCCGTGCTGCTGTGCAGCCCTGGCATCTTTGGATAATTTCGGCAAACGGTAAAAATGCCAAACAACTCACTTCAGAAAACTGGAGTTTGGGCACCGACCAGGGAAGTATGTCGAAACCGGCCTGGACCACAGATGGGAAATCTATTGTTTTTCAGAAATTTCCCAACGTTTGGGAAGGAAACGCCTGGCACTCAGTACTTGGAGAAGTTAACGTTGCCGACGGAAAAATCAGTACATTGGTTTCCGACCAGGGTTCAGCTACTCCCAAATTTGCTCCCAAAGGTTCTGTGCTGGCATTCAGCCGACCACGGAACGGAGATCAAAATAACGGGAATGCCATTTATCTTTTGAAGGATGGAAAAATCAGCGACCTGACAGTAGCACTGAACAGAAATCTCAATAATTTCGTTTGGTTGCCCGAAGGAAATGCCATGCTGCTTGCCGCGGAAAAAGGAACTCACACAGTTATTTGGAAACAATCTTTAACAGGAAATTCCCAACAACTTGACCTGGAAGATATTGATGTTTCTTCATGGAGTCTTTCCGTTTCCAAAACGGGTTCTTTTGTATTTACCGGAAGTACACCGGGACATCCCACGGAATTGTATCTGATGAGCTCCACATCATCGAAGCCCAAACAGCTGACCCATTTGAATGATTTTGCCGATTCACTGGCACTGGGAAAATCCGTGGGCGTCAACTGGAAAGGCCCGGACGGTTTTGCCGAAGACGGCGTGCTGACTTACCCTGTGAATTTTGAAAAAGGGAAAAAATACCCGATGGTCCTGGTGATCCATGGTGGGCCGGAAGCAGCTTCCACCCTGTCCTTCTCACCACTGGTGCAACTGTTGGCTACCAAAGGCTTTCTGGTCTTCGAACCTAATTACCGCGGCAGCACCAACCTCGGTAATCCTTACCAGCATGCCATTTACAGAAACACTGGCAAAGGTCCCGGCGAAGATGTCATGGCCGGTGTGAAAAAAGTGGAAGAAATGGGCATCGTTGATGAAAGTCAGATTGGAGTAAGCGGATGGTCTTATGGTGGTTACATGACTTCCTGGCTGATCGGAAATTACCCGGCTGTGTGGAAAGCAGCAGTTTCCGGAGCTGCCCTTAACGACTGGGTTATGGACTATACCATCGCCTATTATCAGAAAGGCGATCTATACTTTTTCGGAGGTTCGCCCTGGGTAAAGAAAACCTGGAAAATCTGGCGTGAACAGTCTCCCATCGCTTTTGCAACACGTGTAAAAGCACCCACACTGATCATGGGTGACGCCGGTGATCCGAATGTTCCTATCGTAAACAGCTATGAGATGTTTCACGCTTTGCGCGACAACGGAGTTACAGTAGATTTCTATGTTTATCCTGCTAACACACATTTTCCGCATGACATTGTCCGGACAACGGATATCTATGGGAAATGGGTCGACTGGCTGGTGAAATATCTGAAATAACCTTCTGATTTTAACAGGCAAATAAAAGCAGGGAAAATTTTCCCTGCTTTTATCATTTAATCATGATCCTGTAACGACTGCTGTCTATCAAAAACGTTTCAGTCGCCAACAATACTAACTTCATAAAAAAACCCCGGCCATGATCGGGGTTTTTGATAAAGAAATAAAATCTACCGTAAAGTTATTCCCGCTGAAATACATTCTTCAGTCTTTTGTCTTACAGATGGTTGAGATGTACTTTCCCCGTTCTTGGTGTAGAATGACAGCCTAAACAGGCTTGCTTTGTTGTGGGATCAATTGGTTCGAAAGTATGCGGATTATGACAATCAATGCAATTAAAGCCCTGGTGATTGCTTGCTACATAAGCACGGCTATCACCTCCCTGAGGTCCGCAATTGATACCATTTAACGACAATGCTGGTTCGTCACCTTCATCTGCCGGGTCGTGGCATGAGTTACATAATTTTGTTGCTAAAACAGGGAGTGAATTCTGGCTGGGGTAATAATAAGTCCAGGTCATGCCCGTAGTTAAAGATCTGACTACCTGGTAGGCTGCAGGCAATGTTGATAAATTGATATAACCGGGAGACCATGGACCATCTAGTTCTGAACCATACTTGGCCAACTTCATAGAATTGGTTGAAGCGGGGTTGTGGCAAACCTCGCATTTTGTAGCCTGCCAATCTTTGGCATTCAACGCTGTCCACGTTCCAGCCGGCGAGCCGATCGTATCTACCGGAGTTACAAAATGGTTAATTCCAAGTTTATATTGAAAAGTTGAATGACACTTTATACAGTCGCCATTGAGTAGCTCTGTAGAATTATGATCAGGGTTTGTCAAGACCGCGGCAACCGGAAGGGAATGCAAATTCTGAGCACTTGCCCATTGACTTTGTTCGGTAGCATGACAACTACCACAATTTGCACCTGCTACGTGAGGATCTACAGGCGTTGTAGTTGTCTTCTTACACGAAGTCATCAAAGCTATCACTAATAAGAGTACTAAATATTTTTTCATGATTTAGATAAATTATTTTTTAAAAGATTCCTAAAACGTTAACTATTATTTATTCACTTGACATAACTTAACGGTCAAAATTAAATTCTTTGTTTAAAGTATTCATATTGAATGCGTTCAAATCAAATTGCATTGGTAAATACATTTTCAAAATAACTTTCAATCAAATCAAATGTGCCACTTCAGACCTTAGGGAATTATTATCCCTGAAAATTTTACTAAAATTTGAGGAAATCAGTTTAATGGGCGGTCGCATTAAAACTCTCATAAGTCTATACCTTAATAAGTTTTCAAAATTAAATTTTTTTGTTAAACGATTAACAGTAATTGTTCCAGGTTTCACAATATATAATGAGTCTCATTTGAATTAGAGGCTGGATCAGGCCAATAACAACAGGAGTAACTTTACGTTGGTTTGTTATAGAAGACAAATTTTGCTCTGATTTGAAAGTAGCAAAAGATCGTAAACCATATAACGGATGGTTTTTGCTTATGATAGCGAAATAATAAGAAAGTTTCAAAAATTTCCTTTTAAGAAATGTCTTTTGATTTTTTCTTTATTTTTACCTTTCTTCTTTAAAGAAAAGTACGCTGTTTTCAAGAATATTTATTCATCAAAACTTAAATTCATGAGAAAAGTACTACTTACCCTTACAACAATTTTAAGTTTATCGTTCTTCCTACCCTTGTCGGCCCAGCAACTTAATATGAAAAAACTAAGCGACCTGAAGCCGAGAAGTATTGGCCCTGCGGGTATGAGTGGACGTGTTACCGCCATTGATGTAAACCAGAAGAATCCGAGCATCATATTTGTCGGGACTGCTTCAGGTGGTTTATGGCGTTCGGTGGACAAGGGCATTTCCTGGAAACCGGTTTTTGACAAACAGAACAATTTATCCATCGGCGCTGTTGCGATTGACCAGAGCAACCCGGATATCATTTGGGTTGGAACAGGAGAAGGACAGCCACGGAACAGTGTCTCCTCCGGGAAAGGTGTGTTCCGTTCCCTTGATGGGGGAAATACCTGGCAATTTATGGGTCTCGGTGATACCAAAAACATTTCCAATATTATCATCAGCCCGGTAAACAGCAATGTTGTTTACATCGGGGTTTTGGGTTTCCCCTGGGGACCACAGACCGACCGGGGGCTCTACAAAACTACAGACGGGGGTAAAACCTGGAAAAAAATATTATATGTTAATGATTTGACGGGAGTTGCCGATATGGTGATAGACCCCACCAATCCTCAGAAATTTTTTGTCGCTATGTGGCAATCCCAACGCTGGCCCTGGTTTTTCGAATCCGGAGGCCCCGGTTCAGGATTGTATGTAACTTATGACGGAGGTGATTCCTTTAAAAAACTAACCGCAAAAGACGGTATGCCTGAAGGCGAACTGGGTCGTATCGGACTGGCAGTTTCTGCTAGTAACCATCAAAGGGTATATGCACTTATTGAATCCAAAAAGAACGCGCTTTACCGTTCGGATGACGGAGGTAGGACCTGGAAATTGACAGCAACTAAAAATATAGGAGGCAGGCCTTTTTATTTTGGACATCTTTATGTTGATCCCAAAAATGAAAATAATGTTTATACTCTGTTTACCTGGGTCAATAAAAGTGAAGACGGAGGAAAAACCTTTTTCCCACTCATTAGAAATAACATTCACCCGGATAACCATGCCTGGTGGATCAGCCCAACAAATCCAAATTTTATGATAGATGGAAATGATGGCGGTCTGGCTATTACTTACGATCAGGGAAAAACATGGCGCTATGTGCAGAACCTTCCGGTTGGCCAGTTTTATCATATCCGGGTAGATAACGATTTGCCGTACCATGTTTACGGTGGCATGCAAGATAATGGTTCGTGGCGGGGCCCGGCTTATGTGTGGGCTCGTGGCGGAATTATTAATTCCTATTGGAAAAATCTTTTCGGTGGAGATGGGTTTGATGTATTGCCAGACCGGAGCAACAATCAATTTTGCTATGCCATGGCCCAGGAGGGTTATGTTGCACGGGTGAATTTTAACACCGGCTTTACTAAAAACATTCGTCCTGTGGCACCGCTTGGAAAAAAACTGAGGTTCAACTGGAATGCAGCCATTGCCGGAGATCCTTTTGATCCAAACACAATCTATTTTGGCAGTCAATTTTTAAACAAAAGCACCGACAACGGGAATAGTTGGACGCTCATTTCTCCGGACCTTACCACCAACGATACAGCCCAGCAGCATCAGTTGCAAAGCGGGGGCTTAACACTTGATGCCACTGGTGCTGAGAATTACAACACCATTATTACAATTGCCCCAAGCCCGTTGAAGAAAGGTCTTATCTGGGTTGGGACCGATGA
>VAPK010618655.1_pt1 | contig 16142 bp, 14 predicted proteins | sample 3395031 | NCBI WGS metagenome assembly VAPK01 (sample SAMN08290443, study PRJNA428436) | hydrothermal vent metagenome | isolation source: Deep-sea hydrothermal vent chimney 1 | place: Pacific Ocean: Juan De Fuca Ridge
AAAAATCACAATTAATAAAAATTTAAAATCACCTACAACAGGTTCGTTTACAGTATACTATAAATCGAATCATCATTGAAAGAATAAAAAAATTCAAAATTTATTTTGTCACTTAAAAAAGATGTGTATTTTTGTCCATCTGTTTAAACCAAATGGTTAAACCAAATGGAAAATAAAGAAGAAAATATTAATACCACCGAACAACAAATTCTGGAAGCGGCCAAAAGTGTCTTCTTTGAAAAAGGAATGGACGGGGCCCGCATGCAGGAAATTGCCGACAGGGCCGGTATTAACAAGGCTTTGTTGCATTATTATTTCAGAACCAAGGAAAAGCTTTTCAAACATATCTTTGAAAATGTTTTTCAATCTATTTTTCAGACTGTCAATCAGAGCATCGAACAAAAGGCCGATCTTTTCGTATTCATCGAAATTTTCGTGAAGAATTATATCCGGGTTTTAAGTCAAAATCCTTATATCCCTAATTTCATCATCAATGAAATGAACAGGAACCCAAAGTTCGTAGTGGAGTTTACCGGCCACCTTCGACTGAATAAAAACAACCTTGAAAAATTGATCATCAAAAGTATGGAAACCAATCAGATAATTCCCATCAATGTGGATCATTTTTTGGCGGACATTATGGGCATGTGTCTTTTCCCAATTATTGCGAAACCAATTATACAGGAATTCTTTTTTGATGGTGATCAAAATAGTTATCAACAATTTCTGGATGCAAGAAGTGAACATGTCATTTCACTTTTGAAGAAAGCCCTGATCCCAAACTAAAATCGTAAATCATTATGAAAAAATTTATTTACCCCTTCTTTTTTCTGGTATTTGTTGCCTCAACGGTGTTTGCACAAAAGGTGCAGCCCGTAAGCCTGGAGCAATGCCTACAGAAAGCCGTGGAAAATTTTCCAAACGAAAAGCAGCTGCAATACAATCAGCAAACCCATCAAATCAAGGAAGAGATCATCAATAAGAATTTTCTACCTTCTCTGAATTTAAACGGTCAGGTATCGCATCAGTCGGACGTTACCTCAATTTCATTGCCCATTCCCGGAGTCAACATCCCAGCGATAAGTAAAAACATATACAAGCTCAACCTTGATTTGCAACAACTGATCTGGGATGGCGGCATGACATCCAACCAAAAAAAGCTGGAAAACAACAGCTATAAAATGACCAACCAACAGGTAAAAATATCTGCCTATCAGCAAAAACAACGCGTTGCCATTCTGTATTTCAACATCCTTTTTCAACAGGAAAATCTAAAAGCATTACACGTTTTGCTGGACGATTTAGATGCTCGCATCGGAGAAGCACAATCTGGTATGGCAAACGGCGCAGTCCTTGCTTCGGATGTTGACGTTTTAAGTGTCAGCCAAATGCAGGCCAAACAAGCCATTATTGAAAACCAGGAAAATACAAAGGGGCTGCTGGATGAAATGAACGAGCTCACAGGTTTAAAAATTCAATCTGCAGGGCAGTTACAAACGCCGGAATTCAAAAACAAACAATTCCCATTTGAAAACAATCGGCCCGAATTCCAATTGATGACCCTGCAACAAAACAATATCACAGACCTTAAAAAACTCTATACTTCCAAAAGAATGCCGATGCTTTCCGCATTTGGTCAAGCCGGATATGGCCGCCCGGGATACAACATGCTGAACAACGATTTTAAAACCTATTACATGATAGGGCTTAAGCTACACTGGAATATCTTTGACTGGAACCATGTGAAAAAAGAAAAACAGGTGCTCTCGATCCAAAAAAACATCATTCAAACTGAAAAAGAAACTTTTAATCAGAACCTGCGTGTGGAATATAAAAAACAACTTGCAGCCCTGGAAAAATACCAAAAGCTGATCAGCACTGACGAGCAGATTGTTAATCTTCAGGATCAGGTGGTGGCAACTTCACAAAATAAACTCAAGAATGGGACCATCACCCCTGCAGACTACCTGATCCAGTTAAACAAAAAGATCAAAGCTATGCTGACCATGGACACTCATCAGCTTCAGCTGCTTTTCACTAAATATCAATATCTGACTGCAATTGGAAACTTATAACATTGAAAAATTAATCTTATGAAAAAAAATATCATTCTTTTTGTTTTCGCGATTTTCCTGCTTTCTTCCTGCGGAAAACAAGACGGCATTTCTAACGGTTACGGAAATTTTGACGCTCATGCCGAAGTGATTGTTTCTTCCCAGAACATGGGAACTTTAGAGCAATTTAATGTGGAAGAAGGCGATCACCTAAAAGCCGGCCTACTGGTGGCCCAGGTGGACACCACCGCTCTTTATCTGAAAAAGAAGGTGCTCTTCAAACAAAGTAAAACCGTGGCGACCCAATTAAAAAGCATCAACGCCACCATCGCTTTGCAAGAACAGCAATTGAAAGTAAATCAGGTGGAACAACAGCGTGTTCAGAATCTTTTTGCCAAACATGCTGCAACCCAAAGACAACTGGACAACATCAACGGATTAGTGGAAGTCAACAAAAAACAAATTGCCGTTACCGAAACTCAAAAGGAAAATGTCTATTCACAGATACAAAGTATCCGGGCACAGGTGGCACAGGTCAACGAAAGCATTCAACAAAGTCTTATCAGAAATCCGGTGGAAGGAACTGTTTTGGTGAAGTATGCGGAAAAAGGAGAACTCGCCACCCCCGGCAAACCTTTATACAAAATTGCTAATCTGAAAACTTTGGAACTCAATGCTTTTGTAAGTGGAAGCCAGTTGAGTAAAATTAAACTCGGGCAGAGAGTAAAAGTGTTATATGATAAAAATAAAACTGCCGATAATCAGGTAGAGGGAACCATTTTATGGATTTCTTCGCAGGCGGAATTTACGCCGAAAACCATACAAACAAAACAGGAACGGGTTGACTTGGTGTATGCCGTAAAAATTAAAGTTTCCAACAGCAATGGCGCCATTAAAATCGGCATGCCCGGCGAGTTTAGAATTGTTTCACAGCAAAGTAAATAGCACTATGTGATGTTTTTATTTTAAAAATTAATTACTTTTATGCAATGAATCAAGATGATTCGCAACAAATATTTATTCATTAAAATTATAAACAATGAAAATTTCAAGTATTGCTATTGTACTGCTGGGTTTAATGATAATCCCTTTTACGAATGTTCAGGCACAGGAAGTGAAACCCAATGATATTGTTGGCGTTTGGCTCACTCAGGACAACGACTCTCATGTGCAAATTTACAAAGACGGGGATAAGTATTTTGGTAAAATCATCTGGTTGGAAACCCCCATTGACAGCATCACCGGGAAACCAAAAGTTGATGACAAAAACGAAAATCCTGCATTGCAAAGCAGACCCGTTATGGGAATGAAATTATTGAAAAACTTTGTTTTTGATGGAGAAGATGAGTGGGAAGATGGTACCATTTATGATCCTAAAAAAGGGAAAACTTACAGCTGCTACATGAAATTTCCAGATGAGAACAACAAAGACCAATTAAAAATCAGGGGCTACATTGGTTTCAGCTTGTTGGGAAGAACGGTTTATTGGACTAAGGTCAAAAAATAGCTCGCTGATATATCTTCAGGGCAGACAGCAGATGACCTGATTTGATTCATTTATAAATAATTTATTCATTTCCTTAAAACAAAAAACGGGAAAAAAAGGAGTGTTATGTCCGTATCCGTGAATATAAAAAACATAGTCAAATCTTATGAAAAGGCTGATGCATTGAAAGATATAAGCCTTAAGATTGTACCGAACGAGCTATTTGGCTTCATCGGGCCTGATGGCGCCGGCAAGACGACACTCTTTCGTATTCTGACCAGTTTAATCCTGGCCGACAGCGGAACGGTGGGTATTGACCATTGGGATGTGGTGAACGATTACAAAGAGATCAGGAAAATAACAGGCTACATGCCCGGGCGTTTTTCTTTGTACATGGATCTTACCGTGGAAGAAAATCTACAGTTTTATGCTCAGCTATTCGGCACAAACATAAAGGAAAACTACGACCTCATAAAAGATGTTTACGAACAAATTGCTCCTTTTAAAAACCGGCGGGCAGGAGCGCTGTCCGGTGGAATGAAACAAAAACTGGCCCTTTCGTGTGCCCTCATTCATAAGCCGCGGTTACTCATACTGGATGAGCCTACTACCGGTGTGGATGCTGTGTCGCGAAAGGAGTTTTGGGAACTGCTCAAAAAAATGCAGAAAAAAGAGATTACTATTTTGGTTTCTACACCGTACATGGATGAAGCGGCACTGTGCGACCGGGTTGCCCTGATGCAATCTGGGAAACTGCTTTCACTGAACACCCCGCAGCAAATTGTGGATGACTTTGAGGGAAACCTGTTTGCCGTCAAGACCAACAAAATGCATCCGTTGCTGAATGACCTTTCCTCTTTTGAGAAAGGAACCCGGGTTTACCGGTTTGGAGAGACTCTGCATTTGGTCAGCCATGCGGAACCTCAAAAAACAAAAGAAAAAATAACAACCTTCCTTACCGGAAAAGGTTACCAGGAAATATCAATAGAGTTAGTAACGCCGGTAATTGAAGATTGTTTTCTGGCTTTGATGAATAACATGACAACCTCATGAGCAACAGGGAAAAAATAATAGAGGTACAAAACCTCGTGAAGAAATTTGGCAACTTCGAGGCCAATAAAAACCTCACTTTTGATGTTTATCGGGGCGAAATATTCGGTTTTCTCGGCGCCAACGGCGCCGGAAAAACCACTACTATCAAAATTCTTTGCGGGCTGTCGAAACCTACTTCCGGAAGTGTACGGGTAGCCGGAATAAACATCAACAAAAATCCCGAAACAGTAAAAAAACGCATTGGTTACATGAGTCAGTTTTTTTCCTTGTACAGCGACATGACAGTGAAAGAAAATTTCCGCTTTTATGGTGGTGTTTACGGACTTGGCAAAAAAGAAATTCGCGACAGAACTCTGTTTTTCCTTGAAAAACTGAACATGCGGAGTTATGAAAACATGCTGCTGAGAAATATTCCTCTGGGCTGGAAACAGAAACTTGCTTTTTCGGTTGCCAGTATCCATAAGCCGGATATTATTTTTCTGGATGAACCCACTGGTGGCGTCGATCCGATTACCCGGCGGCAATTTTGGGAAATGATTTACGAAGCATCGGACAACGGAACCACGGTTTTTGTCACCACCCATTACATGGACGAAGCCGAATACTGCGAGCGGGTTTCCATTATGTCGGAAGGCGAAATAAAAGCACTGGGGCGTCCCCGCGACTTAAAAAATGACTATCAGGCAGATAACATGAACGACGTATTTCTGAAAATTGCCAGAAATGTGGAGTAAAAACAAATAAGAATTTAAGAGACAAAAGATGTGGGCATTTATTAAAAAGGAGTTTTTATATATTTTTCGTGATTACCGCACCATGATCATCCTGTTTGGGATGCCGCTGGTACTGGTGATGTTGTTTGGCTTTGCTATCACCAATGACATAAACAACGCCCATATTGCTATTCTCGATAAATCAAAAGATGTGGTCACACGCGAAATCACCCGGAAACTGCTGTCCTCCCACTATTTTATTCTGGATCGCTACCTGAAATCGGACAAAGAGATCAAGCCGGCTTTCCACAAAGGAGAAATTAAGGAGGTGGTAGTTTTTGAAAAAGATTTTGCAAAAAAAATCCAAACCGAAGGAAAAGCCCACATACAACTGATCTTGGATGCTTCCGACCCCAATACCGCCAATATCTTATACTCATACACCAATGGAATTATCAACACCTATCTCTTCCGGAAACTGACGCGTGAGGGCGGAATACCATTACGTGTAAACGTCCAAAGCACTATGCTTTACAACAAGGAGCTGAAGAGCGTATATATGTTTGTACCGGGTATTATCACTGTTATTCTCATGCTGGTTTCCGCTATGATGACTTCTATTTCCATTACCCGAGAAAAAGAGCTGGGAACAATGGAAGCGCTGTTGGTTTCGCCCGTGAAACCAGGCATCATTATCATTGGCAAAGTAGTTCCGTACGTGGTCCTTTCTTTTATTAATCTGATTATCATATTGCTCCTTTCCCGGTTTGTTTTTGGCATGCCTATGAATGGAAGTCTGGCTCTGCTGCTCGGTGAGAGTTTGTTGTTTCTGTTTATGTCGCTTTCGCTGGGAATTCTTATTTCGACGGTGAGTAAAACCCAGCAGCAAGCCATGATGCTCTCCATGTTTGCCTTGATGCTGCCGACAATATTGTTGTCCGGGTTCATTTTTCCCATCGAAAACATGCCAGTGGTGCTAAAGCTCCTGAGCGACATCATGCCCGGAAAATGGTTTATTATCATTATCAAAAATATCATGCTGAAAGGAGTAGGCATTACATACTTCTGGAAAGAAACACTCATTATTCTCACCATGACCATCGTGTTTGTCGGCGTGAGTGTAAAAAGGTTCAGTATCCGGTTGGAATAATCATTAAAGTTACAAGACATTGAGAACGATACGATATATATTACAAAAAGAGTTTATTCAGATTTTTCGGGATAAATCGATGCTCCCCATCATCATCCTCATTCCCATCCTGCAGTTGGTGATTTTGTCCTATACGGCTACCTTTGAAATTAAAAATATCAGGCTGGTTGTGGTTGACCATGACCACACTACCGAGTCGCGGAACTTGATCAATAAATTTTCGGGTTCGAGGTTTTACAAATATCTGGGACAGGAAGATACCTACAAGCAGGCTGAAAACAGTATTGCTAAAGGCGATGCAGACCAGGTTCTCGTCATTGCACCCGATTTTGAAAAAAAGCTGTTCACCGAAAAAAAGGGAGATGTTCAAATTACTACTGATGCCATCAACGGTAGTGCTGCCAGCCTGATGGCTGCTTATGCGGTTTCTATCGTCAATGATTTTAACGAAGGTATTATCATCCAAAAACTACCGCTGCACTACAAAGGATTACCCATTGATATTTCCCCTTCGTTTTGGTACAATCCCGAGCTGAACTATATTACTTACATGGTTCCTGGCATTCTGGTGCTGCTCATCACCATAATTGCCTTGTTCTTGTCGTCTATGAATATTGTGAAAGAGAAAGAGCTGGGAACCATTGAACAGCTAAATGTTACACCCATAACTAAGTTTGAGTTTATCGCCGGAAAGCTTATTCCGTTTTGGATTATTGCTATGGTTGACCTGCTGATCGGGCTGCTGATTGCCCGCTTTTGGTTTGGCATCATCATAGTAGGAAGTCCATTACTGCTCATTTTTGTTGCTGCGGTTTATCTCGTATTGGTTTTGTCGTTGGGGTTGTTTATTTCCACGCTTACGGAAACCATGCAGCAAGCCATGTTTATCTCCTGGTTTGTGTTGGTAGTTTTTATTTTGATGAGTGGGCTGTTTACCCCCATTGAAAGTATGCCTTTATGGGCACAAAACCTGGACAAGCTAAACCCGTTGGCTTATTTTGTGAAAATAAACCGGATGATTATGCTAAAAGGGGCAGTTTTTTCAGACTTCCGCAATGATTTCTTCATTCTGGTTGGTTACGCTGCCGCGATGCTGGTTTTCTCAACTCTGAAATATAGTAAAACGCAGTAGCTGCCTTTAAACATTCATCTTTCTTAGTTCAGTAAATTATTTTCGTCAAAAGAGATTAATTTGCTACTCTCAAAATCATATAGAGTGAGTTTTCTTATTTCATAATAATCTTCCCAATAATTTTTCAGTGCGTTTAAAAAATTTATTCGCGCGTCATCTTTCTCTTTTTGAGCATTAATTAACACTAATAAATCACTAATTTCCCCCGACAAATACATTTGATAAGTAATTTGATATCGCATACGAGCTATTGTGTCGGATTTAGCAGCAATCATTATTTGCTTTTTCTGGATTGCAAAATTCCTAACAGTCAAAAACACTTCTCGTTCAAAGTCAACTTTATCCTGTTCTACTGCCGACATCACCAAATCATAATTGGAGCCTGCCATTTTAATCTCCCCTTTTGTCTTGCCCCAATCAAGAATGGGTATATTAATCCCAAGGCTCACCATTTCTTGGTCCAATGGTGTTGTATAGGCCTCTCGGAAAGTCTTGGATGTTTGTGAAAGTCCAAAACTGACATTAATATCCATATTAAATCCGTTTGTATGTTTAGCTTGCTCCAACTGTTTCTTCGCATTCAAAATTTGTTTTTTGAATTCAAGTTCTGATGAAGTATTAGTTTTTGCTTTCTCAAGTGCACTCTGTGGCGAAATCTTAAAATAATCAATATGTGCAGGAACTAACAATACAGTAATACTATCTTTAATCCTTAGAAAGGATTTTAATCTAAATATTTTATTTTTATAATTCAATTTTGCTTGTTCTAATTCGGCATCAGCTCTCAAAGAGTTTAATTGTAACTGAAGCAAATCAATTTTTGATGTTTTACCCAACCTATAACGCTTTTGTGCTATTTCATATAAAGTAGAATAATTATGATAATTTTTTTGAGCAATAACCACCTGCATTTGTACTGTTAAAACTGAGAAAAAATAATCAACAGCAGTAATGGCAACGTTTTCTTCATTTTCTAAATATAACATCCTTGCCTTCTTATATTTTAAAGGTTCGATCTTTTTATCCCACTTATACGTGTTAAAAGAAAAAAGTGGCTGAACAAAACCAACCGAAATAACATTAGAAAGGTATTGACGTATTGACAACCCAGGTAAAAAATTATCCATACGTTGCAATCCCGTATTTACATAAACACTCCCACCAGTTATTCCAATTTTTTGGTTAAGATTTAAACTTACCCCATAATTGGCCAGCCTTTCAAGGGTATAGCTTGTGGTACCATTCTGGGAAGCGACAGGGAGGAAGGAACGTGTAATACTTGGTAATGTTGCACTTAAGCTTAAACTTGGCAAATAGTCAGCCTTAAACGAACGATATTCCCAATAACTTTTTCTAAAGGTATGTTTGGCTATTAAAGCATCTGACGACTGCATTTGTGCAATGTGGATTACTTCCCCAAGTGTATATTTTATTACTTTTTGGGCTCTCAAAAGAGGGGTTGGGAGACATAAAAGTATTACAACACATATTTTATGTACATTTATTATCTGTTTCATTTTGTATCTATATTGTCATTCCTGTTTCCTAAATAAAAAATAATATAGCACAGGAACAAAAAATAAGCTTACTATTGTGCCAACAAACAATGCCCCTATAACCGAGAGTGCCAACGGTAACTGCAGTTCAACCCCAAGTCCTTTAAAAAAGAACAAAGAAATTAGCGCTAAAATTGTTGTCAAACTAGTCATAACTATGGGGAAAAACCTGCGGCGTCCACCCTCAAGAATGGAATGAAATAACGGATTCCCTTTTTTATGAATTTGACGAATAGCATCTATTTTAATAATAGAATCGTTTATCACAATTCCACTCATAATAATAATCCCCAAAACTGACATCAAATTAAACGATGACCCAAACAGAAATAAAAATAATAATGCGCCGGAAATGTCTATAAAAATCTCAACTAAAATAATCATCGGCAATACAAGTGATTCAAACTGAGCAGCAAGAATTAGGTACAATAATATTATCGACACAAAAAGTATAACCATTAATTGTTTAAATAAAGTACTTTGCTCATAAGAACTCCCCCCCCATTTTACATCAACATTCTTTACCTGTCGAACAGCAGATAAAACACGTTGTTCTATTTGCTGCCGATTCATTTTGTTATTAGTGTTAAAAGATACCATGTAATACTCCCCGTCTTTATCAGAATGAATTGTTCTGAGCTCATTTACTCCCTTTACATATACTAAGTCATTTAACGGAATCCCAATGCCTTTTGTGTTAATTACAGATGTTGAAGAAAGCATTTCATAAAGACTCCGTTGTCTATCAGAAATTATAACATTCATTATTCTATTTCCATATGGAAGCTTGTCTATTACTATTCCTCCAAACATTATTTTAAGTTTGTTGATGACTGAGTTTAAAGAGACATCATAAAGCAACAGATTCGTATACTTTGGAACAATCTCATATCCTGATTGAAAATTGGAGAACTTTTCAGAAATAGTTAAATCCTTTTGTCGCGTTAATTGTTGATCAATTTTGTTGATGAAATGAATATCAACTTTATGGGTCAGCCTATTTCTAAATTTAGCTGTTAAGTCTGGCTCAGTTGTATTAAAAACGGTTCTAAAAATATTATTTGACGGTAATATCTTTACATCAGCTTTTGGATATTTGTGGTTAATATTTGTCTTTATGGTTTCACCCAAAGTCTGTTCATTGATTGTACTATCAAAATTTAGGTAAAGAAAAGAAGATGTACGATTCGGATTTTCGCCTTTATTCATTATAAACCCCTTTTCCCCAATATAATATGATGAACTTTTTAAAAATGGCATCAAAAATTTTGTCACATCGAATACCCTTTTCTTGTTTTCATCCAAGCTAACAGGTTTATTCCAATCAACTGTAACAATCATGTCTTTTTGTTTTAACTCCGGAAACTTCTCCTTCTTTATAAGTAAGTACATTATGAAGCCAATGGGTATTAATGCCAAGAAAAAAAAAGTCGATTTAATTTTATGGTGTAAAATAAAGACCATTACATTTTCGTAAGAATTTAAAAGCCTTTCACTCATCTTGTTATTTATTGATGCTTTCTTACTTTTATTTAGCACCAAATACAGCACAGGGGTAATCAAAATACTTACTAGCAGTGATACAATAAGACTTACGGTTACAGTGATTGCCTGATCAAAAAAAATGGCGCCAGCTAATCCACTTAATGCGGTTAATGGAATAAACACAACACAAGTAGTCAAAACCGAACTTATCAATGGCCGGATTATCTCATTAGTACCATAAACCGTAGCATCTGAAGGAGTATTACCAACCAAACGTAATTGATTTATATTATCAAGAACAATGATTGAGTTATCTACCATCAAACCAACACTTAATATAATTCCTGCTAAAGAAATTATATTAAGTGATATATGAGCAATATGAAGAAAGAAAAAAGAAATCACAAGAGATATTGGAATACTAAATCCTGCTACAATAGGAATTCCAGGCTGTCTGGTAAATACGAACATTATAAGCATTGCCAAAAATATACCCAACAGTAAAGTTTGCTGAAGATTAAGAAGGGAATAATTTAACAGTTCTGTCTGATCCTGACCTATCTTGAAGTCTAAATTTTTGCCATTGGAGGTCAGATTTTCCAATACTTTATTAACATCTTTCTTAATATCTTGCATTCGGGCATGAGGTTGTTTGTATACGGCTAAAGAAACTGCTCTTATTCTATTATGATAAAACATTCCTCCATTCCGCCCAGATTTAAGACTTATTGAAGCTAGATTCTTCAACCTGTACAACTTTCCACCCTTTAAGATATCCAAGTTATCGAAATCGCGTAGAGTTCCAAGAGACGGCTTAAACCTCAGATTATAAACAAAATACCCATTCCGGAGCGATAAATTCCCGAAATGCAAATCGCTGTTTTCTATAGCTTTGATAATATTATCATCAGTCAGCCCTAATGCCTTTATTTTCTTTTCATTAGGTCTTATTATGACCTTGGGGTACACCAATCCACTGACATCTACCATTGAAACCGCTGGGATTTGTTCCAGCTGGCCTTTCACTCTTGTTTCCACATAATTGCACAATTCCTGGAAATTACCCCCTTCATTGTAAAAGCCTTTTTGGGGCACTACACTTATGTAAAAGGCTGGGATGTCAGACGGTTTTATCATGATGACTTGTGGCCTATTCATGTCCTTGGGAAATTGGTTACTTGCTGCATCTACTTTCTCATTTACCTCAATAAATGCATAGCTCATTTTTGTAGAGTGACCAAAAGTCAGTTTTATTTCTGAAAATCCATCCCCAGTATTACTCTCAATATCCTTTAGACCATCGACAACAAGAAGTTGTTGACGTAGCGGTCCCACAATCTCATTTTCCATACTATGCGTGTCCGTATTAGGATAAGATACTTTCACAATAATTTCCGGGACATCAAGATTGGGTAACAAGGAAACGGGCATTGCTTTGAAAGAAAGAAATCCGACAATAACGAAAGCCAATGTAATCATTAAAACAGCAATTGGCCTGTTTATTAAAAATCTCACCATGACTTATCCGCCTTAATTTAATTTAACAGGAGCATCATGAGCCAAATTAATAGCGCCATGAATAATAACAGTATCACCTTCATGAAGTCCTTTTACAACACGATAGGAAGTACTGTTTTCGCCTTTAATGGTCACTTCATTCCATATAGCTTTCCCCTTATTATAAGTAAATACGACTTTTCTATCACCTCTTAAAACCAAAGCACTTTTGGGAATAACAAAACTATTTGGGATCTTTTTTTCAACAATTACACTCACATACATACCATTAAGCAAACGGACGGAGTTCTTTTGTTTGGAATAATCGTCAAGTGCTGCCCGAACACTGATCAATCCGCCTTTGTTCACCTCCGGATTTATCTCGGCAACATGTCCCTTGAAAAATAGTGAGTCGTAAGCTACTAGAAACACTTTCACAGGTTCTCCAATACTCACATAAGGTAATTCTGACGTGGTAATCGAGAAATCCGCAACGAATTTGTCTTCTTTTAACAACGAGCAAAATGGCTTAAAGCCATAAATCCATTCACTTACCCGATCTTTAATATCAGCAATTGTACTTGTAAAAGGAGCCTTTAAGACAGTATGTTGATAATTTAACTTGGCTGATTGAAGATTTAACAATGCTTTTGTATAACCACTTTGCATCTTCAGACTCTTTAAAAGCTTCCCATCAATACTGCTTGTATCTTTTTGTCTTACACCATAGCCAAGCAATAAAGAATGTAAATCATTCTCAGCATCCATAAAAGAAAGCTTGGCTTTTTTCAAGTTGATGATAGATTCGGATTGATCCAAAATAGCAATGACATCGCCTTTTTTAACTTTATCACCGTCTTGATAATTAATAATTCTAAGCTGCCCTGAAGTTTGAAATGATAGTTTAGTTAACATAACAGCATCGAGTATCCCATTAGAAAAAATTTGGAGGGAAAAACGACTCTTTTTCAAAACCATCACAGATACCTTTGGAACAAAATGGTCTTGCTCTAATGATAAATTATCCTGTTTATTTTTTATAACTCTATTACAAGATGGAAAGGCCAAAAGAAGAGAGAGCATATAAATAATAAAACCTTTTGACTTGTACATATATTGGGTATTTCAGCACAGACTCCTATTAAAAATAGTTTCACCTTCCAAAGTAAAGATCATATTCTTTATATGAATTTAATTATGGTATTTTTAACCCTTTAAAAGCTTATATTTTTTGATCATCAATTTTATGTAATCCATCGCAAGGCTTATATTTTGTTTATAGATTATCAAATAGTTATCCGATATGCCTTGTGCTGATAAAATATACATATAGGGAGAAGTGCTTTCATTTAAATCAGTTTCCATTAATCTTCTAGCACCTAATACCTGAATATTCAAACCTAATGTTTTCAAATAATTAGAAATGTTTATACAATCCTCATCTGAAGTTACAACCAAGACTTTATTCCATGAATCGGTGTTCACAACCTTCTTTAGTCTTTCAAAAAAATCTCTATAGCATAATTCGCATGAAAACCTTGGCAATCTAATTATCAGGGTATTATCATTTTTCTTATAGTAATTTGAAAATTTCATGAAAGAATTTTTCACAACAGACCTTACGAAATATTTACTATTGATTTCTGTGTTCGACACTTGATAGTTTGCTAATACACTTTCATTTACATCATTTTTAAAATTATTATATCTCTCAACTTCATAATTCAATTTATCCCTTAAAGAAAACGTTTGTGCTCTTAAATGTAAAAAAAACACAACTACCAAGATATTGGTCAACATTGATACTATCAACGCTGCGTTAATAACTTTCTTCATCTTTTTAAATTATTTTTTCAATTTATAAATAACTAGCAAGGTATTAGTCTTAGGAGTAACATTTTTGTATGTATTATAAACCACAGGATTATTTTTCTTAAACTTGGTCAATTCAGAATGACTCATCGGTTTTACAATACTATCTACCTCCTCTTTTAATTTCAAAGGATCCACAGAAAAGACAAGTCCATCCCTAACTTTCCCTACCGGAAAAAAATAGTTAAATAGCCTCACATTATGACCCTTTATGGCTACATCATCTATAAATTTATATAAGCTTTTTACCTTTTTTTCCCGAGTATTATAAATCGCCGGATAAATCCGTCCTGCAAAGGAATACGAGAAAAACAAGTTGTTTTTCAAAGCAAAGAAGTGTTCAATATTAAAAGCCAGATTGTTTTTTTGCGAAAATTGTATGAATTCCATTACATCTTTAAAGGAATGGTCCAAATCATTTTTCTCAAGTTTGTACTTCCCAAAGTCAGCAATTATTTCAGGTTTAGGAGCATCTGAAGAAATGTTGTAAATCGTATCAAAAGGAATATTAACAAAGTAAACACTATCATGCCATTGAAAGAAATTATCAACATGAAAACTTAGAAATCTTAAATATTTTGACTGTATTGGAAAGAATTGGCCAACGATTTTATTAGTACTCAAGTTGAAAAAATTGAGATGAGAACTGGTCCTTTTACATGGTTGTTCCACATCAATTGCATAAATAGGATATCTTATAGGAAATATGTTTTCAGCAAACAAGTCCAACTGACACGTATTTAATAAATTGCCTTTATAATTATATACTAATAACTTTTGTTTGTAGAAATCTACAAAGCTAAATACCGTATCATAATAACTGGCTGAAAAAGAACCAATATAATTAAATCTACCCGGACCTGCCCCATCTTTTAGTTCAAATTTTAAGTTTCCTGTTGAGTCAAAAATTTTTAACGACGTTCTGTTACTGACAATAAAGTCATTCCCTTTATTGCTCTGTATAACTTTTGAGATTCTTCCAATTAATCCTTTTGTTCCTGTATTTAAATTAATGATCTTAATTCCAGAAAAAATATCACTCAACGGAATACTATTTAACGACTTGGGACTAATTTTCATCACAATCTTTGGACTGCTTTTTTCATCTTTTTTATTTCGCGTACATGAAATCGAAATCACAAGTAAAAAAAACATTATTACATAAAAAATTTTCTTCATTTTTTGGCTTTTGATATAATAAAATATTGTTCCTTAATAATTCACCTGATTTTCTTTGGTTACCTCATTTTGAATAAATAAATCAGGAACTGCTTCACTTAAAAAATATTATCAATCATCATTGATTAATAAAAAGAGCTGCGCCACTTCCATAATGATAATCTTGACAATCATACGAGTCAGTATTCTGACATTCATATGTGTATCTACCACTTCCATTGTCTACACCCATAAGAGGTTCCCTCATGGTTGTCGAACTTGCATACGAAACTTTAGGGGTAAACATTAGCAGAACAAGCATAAAACCACCTACAAACAAATTAATCAAGGCTATAACAAATGCGTTCTTTATTAGCCCTTTCTTACGGTTTTTAATGATGGTTTTCTTAATAAATAATTTTTGTTATCAATTTTTTTGTAAAAAGTAGAATACTGCCATTTCCCCTCGAATACACAAAAATACTCTATATCATAGGCTAAATGACAGTATTCAATATTACATTATTAGTAACCTTGCTCTAGAAAATGCAACGCGCCACCGCAAGCCTCAACATCTTGACTACAGGAATAATCAGAGGTATTTCCGCAGCAATATGTGTAACTACCACCTCCGTTGTTTGCAGCTTTGAGGGGCCCCTTCACGTTAGCCGAACTTGCATACGAAACTTTAGGGGGAACCATCATCAGGACAAATAAAAAACACCCTAGAAACAAATTAACCAGAGCTATAGAGAGTGCGCTCTTCATTAGCCCCTTTTTATGATTTTTAATGATCGTTTTCATAATAAAAATTTTTAGTTGTTAATTATTTTATGAAAACCCTAATAAATACAAAAAAGAAAATCTGCCGGCGTAAATGATCTTAAAATGTAGAGATAAGGATTTTCGTATACAACAAAAGTGGAATAAAAATATTAATGTGCACAACTTTTTTAACTTTTTTTAACTTTTTTTAACTTTTTTTA
>VAPK010321044.1_pt1 | contig 16140 bp, 9 predicted proteins | sample 3395031 | NCBI WGS metagenome assembly VAPK01 (sample SAMN08290443, study PRJNA428436) | hydrothermal vent metagenome | isolation source: Deep-sea hydrothermal vent chimney 1 | place: Pacific Ocean: Juan De Fuca Ridge
CCGTCAAAGGTGAATATTTTGATAGATACCTCTCCTATATACGTTGAAGAGAAATCAAGGTTGAAAAGACCGTCTGTTGGATTTGGATGTACAAGACTTTTATCAAGCGTTAACTCTGATTCAGTAGTCGATAAAGTCGATTTTAATGCCGTACCGGAAAAAGTAAAGGTTCTATCCGTCCAATCGCCTGTCGATGTGGTATTGTTAAGCAACACTGTCCAGTTTGAACCATCGTTGGAGCCCTCACATTTAAACCCTTTTAAATCACTCCAAGATTTCTTTTGGATACGGATTTTCGTAGGTGAAACTTTTGAAGATCCAAAATCAAGCAATATATGTTTTGGGGTTTGATCTCCAATCCATAAACCATTTGGGCCGCTTAAATCACCATCAAAGGCTTTGTAGCTATCGTTTCCAAAACTACCGCTCACCGCTATCCCAGAACCTGAAGTATTTGAGGTGAGGTTTGTTTGTGGGTAATTTGTTGATCCGGCCAACCAACTCAATTCTATCATTTTATGATTAAAAGCATTGGTTACCGTATATTTTAAATATTTATAACCAGTACCGCCGCCGCCGTTTGATACGGTTATAGGATATTGTCTTCCGTTATGCAATTTTTGTGCCCAGCCACCATTTGTTGTAGTGATATAATTTTGATACTGGTAGTTTGAACCTACAGGAACACCGTTAGGAATAGTAAAGGTTAAATTTACAGTACCTGAGCCTGCACTTACATTTTGTGAGGCTGTGGCAGTTTGACCTCCCCATGTAGAAGTCCATGGAGATTCTCCTAACTGTAATAAGGATACTATTTTGCGATTGGTTGACGCGCTATAGTCTACAGCTACGGTTACACTTTGTCCTGTGCTAATACTTGCAGGGCCAGATACCGAAGTGATTTCGTCAGAACCTCCACTAGACGTTTTTTGATAAATTCGTAAATAGTCAACCTCTAAAGTAGCAGGAAAAGCATTTATATCATCTGCAGGACCCGGCCATCCACCTCCAGCAGCTAAATTGATAAGTACATTTGCTGGGTTTGAATCCCCCCAACCTGTATTAGGATTGTTAATAGGATAAGATACAGTACGGATAAGGTTATTGTCAAGATAAAATTTTACTTGAGTACTGGTCCATTCACATGCCCAAGTATGATAACCTGAACTTAAAGAGTTTCCTTTAGGTGATGCAAATGCGTTGTCGCCACTGTTACTAATGTGAACGTTATTATGATAAGCCAAAGGTGTCCAGTTTGGAGCTTTACTACTGTCCCATTGGTTATTTACAACTTCTACAATATCAATTTCAGCATTAGTTCCTCCTTTTTTTCTATACAACCAAAAAGCTGGCCATAAGGCTTTTCCAGAAGGTATTTTCATACGCGTTTCAAAATAATATGATTTTGAAGCAGTAGGTTTGTATGTATTTTTAGATCGTAAACAACCGGATGTGATTTCTCTGTTGGTACCTGTTTGGTCAGATCCCCCAGCATAATCAGGAGTGCCATTTCCATTAAGGTCATTGTTGAACCGAGCAATTATTTTTAAATGGTTGGAAGCAAAAGCATAGTTATTGCTTGTTAGAGTGGTATATTTTTGCCATTCTGCAGGGTTAGCCCAAGGGTTATTAGGGTTTGCATCTCCCCAAAGAAGACCCCAGTCATAGTTGTTTTGTAAGTCGGTTACATTTTTAATGTTTCCTGATGTGCCAAAGTTATGATTTAAAACTGAGGTGTAGCCTGAGGGTGCCTGGGCGTTAAGAAATGTCGCAAATGAAAAAAGAAAAAAAAGTATCGATAGTTTTTGTAGTAATTTTTTCATAATGTGTGGATTTTAAAGGTTATTAAATTCATTTCTATTCATAGTATTGGAATCTTATTCTAGATCATTGGTCAATTTTTAATGATTTGGTGGCTAGATCGATATTTACCTGCTCTTAAGCGAATGATGTACGTTCCGGTCGGTTGATCGGACAGCTTCATTTTATAACTGAATTGATTCTCTACCTTTTGTAATTTGAGTGATTCAATGGTTTTTCCGTCCAAAGAGAAGATATCTATAGTGACATCCCCTTTATATTCAGATACATATTCGATATTGAACAGTTCAGATCCTGGGTTGGGGTATATTGTGCTTTCCCCCAGTATGACAGCGTTAGAGAATTTGGTCTTGTTGCCCTGACCGTTGAACACAAATGTTGTATATGTGCTTTCGGCTCCCCAATCATTTACAGATAATCCGGTTTCTTTATGCAGCAGTGTCCAATCGGTCTTATTATTGGAGCCATAGCATTCAAAGCTTTTAGCTTGAAATGTTTGGTTGTAACCATTTTCAAATCGAATTGAAGTAGGGTTTGTGCCATTTTCCACACCTAGATCCAAATCCAGCGTAAAGGGTAGATTGTCAGCATTGCCCCAAAAATAATCGTAGTTATGATTTGTTTCGCCTTCAAACCAATCAATATCATAATATTCAACTTGCGAACCCCCGAGATTATTTACAATCTTTAATCGAAGATAGCGATAGCCTATATCATCAGCATTGTTCACTGTAATATCAACTGAACTTGAAGTTGTTGATTCTCCAGTATTATCTGTTACCTTAGCGGTCAAAGAATAACTGCCAACCGACAAGTCCGTCCAAGTATATGAATAGGGTGAAGTTATGTCTTCCCCCAGTTTTGTCGATCCTTGAAAAAATTCGACTTTCGTTATGCTACCATTTGTATCGGCTGCATTCACTGAAATAGTAATATTCTGGCCTATTGTAAAAGATGATCCACCCAAAGGTGATGTGATACTGATTGTTGGTTCAGTGTTTCCTCCACCCGAAGAAAACTGTACGGCACCGATATCAATGGCTCCCGCTGGCCGCGGATTGCCATAAAAATCTTCGGTCAAGCCATCGATCGCTATTCCTGTTCCAATACAATTACTACCTACTATTGGTTTTCCATCTGTATCGATCTTCGGATCTGCATATATAGTTTGCGAATCTGCAAAACTACTATTGTGCAGTGGTGAAGCTTGCCATTCAATAAGGGTGGAAGTGTCCCATTGGTCTACAGGAACATTGTAATCAGTATTTCGCACTTTCAAATCGCCATATAAGCCATCCCAATAGCGATTGTTTTTCATTTGAAGGGTTCCTGTCGCTACTGGAGGTAGATTTTCTTCTGGCGATAGCTCGATAAAGAAGTCGTGATATTCTGTTTTTGCTATGTCTTTTCTTATCACAACATTGTTTGCGAAAAAAGCATTCACGGTCGGTGGGCCATAATATGTGCCTTTATATACAAAAGCCTGTGTTCTAATACCCAATGCCGGGGTTCCTGATTCATCCTGTTTGGTACCACAATCAATTAATGTGTTATTGTACACTTTGGGACTATGCGCTGAAAAAAATCCGATGCCTTCACCGCGCATATCCTTTATGATATTATTTCTTACAATCCCATTGAAATTGTTATAATAATTAGGATTATCATCAGGAGTAAAGTGATCCCAATCAGTTTGACCACCGATCCAAACACCTGAATAAGCCCTTTCGAATTTATTACGCTCAACGATACAGTCTCTTGCTCCGCCCTTAAAAAATATTGCAGGATTATCACCGGGAATATCATGAATATAACATCCTTGCACCAACAACCGATCGGCGTTTACATTATCTATACCTTGATTATTTCTTTTTTCATCGATACTGCCTAAACACCCGCCAGGAACTTCATGAGCTATTTTTCTATTTTCATCACTTTCAAAAGCGACTCCCGTATGGTATATTTCACAGTTTTTAATGGTTATATCATCACATAAGGGGGTTATTTTAATAGCATCCGTTCCGCTGTGATGTATAATACAATCTTCAATTATAGCTCCTTTTGCAGCTATATTGCTCGCGCCTTCATACCCGAAATCACCATCAATTTTAATTACATAACAAATACCACCTGATATTTCTAAATTCTTTAAGGTAATATACGCCGCGGTATATGCGACATGTATAATGTTCAACGGACTATCTTTTCCAAAAGGTTTGGTAATATGTGGTAGTTCTCCTTGATACCCTCGTATGGTTAAATGTGGTTGTTCAATTATACTAGGTGGATCATACGTACCTGCTCGCAGTGTTATAATATCATAGGGCTCTGCTACTGCAAGCGCCTCATTTATTGTTCCAAAAGGCGATTCAAAAGTGCCATCGCCTGCGCCTGCCTGCGAAACATAGTATTCGGTTTGGGCACTAAGCGATAAAACTAAAAGACATGAAAAGAGTAGTGGTACGAATTTTCGTAGCAAATAGAACATAAGATCGAGATTTAAGTTACAATTGAATTGAGCTACAATTGTCGTAAGAAGTTGGGGTCACTATAAATGTAGTAAAAAAAACCGAAAAAACTTGGGGAATGAAAATTTATAACTGAACTGGTTTAAACTTTTTGGATTGAAGCGAAAATTAGCGATTTTGAGATCAGTTGAAGACTTTTTCGAGTTGCATAATTGACTATGGAACGAAAAAAAGACGAAAAATGGGCGCAAAAGGGCAATTTTTTAGCCAATTGAAAAAGTTTAAACCAGTTCACTAAGTCCAAACAATAAGTATAACAGATAACAATTATCTCGTCGAACTCATTTATTTATATTCGTACAATAGCAACACCTATCAATGGCTATCACAACTGAATGCCATTTTTCTGTCGGCACTACTCTTTCAATCTGAAATAACAGTACAATGGCCAGGCATGGGCATGAGCACAATATACGGGCATGTCGCCAAAATTTGCCGTTTGATCTGGTAAACCTTCACCCGGCATTAGAGAAGACTCCCAATTATCTGTCTGTGACCAATATGACGACCAATACGCTGGGAATTTTTTTGCGAAATTATCGAAGGTCATGTTTTTTAATAATCGCCATGCTTCTGGTTTATCAAACTTAGAGACCCCCAAAATCACAGGTCCGTTCAAAGCCCACCAGACACCCCCGTTTTCACGAGATCCTTTTTCAAATGCAGCAGATTCAAACTCAGGTGTTTGCTGCTGACGGGCCGCTATCTTTTCATTTTTATATAGGCTTTCCTGCATTTCTCTATACAGATTTCTTTTTCGCTCCGTACTCAGATCATTGATCTGAAGGGTATATCCTTGAGGTTCTAAGAACATATTTTCTTCTCCATAGGCTTCTCCATTAAAATAAAAACGCTTGGGAAATACCCTATCGCCAAGATCCTTCATAAAAGCATCATGAATACCATCGCGATAAAGCTTCATGCTCTGTATCAACAGATCCAGTCTTCTTGTAATATTCGGCAATGAAGATCGCTCTTTGGCTTTCTTGAGCTGAGGAATAAAATCATCTAGAATAGATATTGCCATGGCAGAGTTCATGTGCGATTCACCAGTATACAACACATCGTTATAGGGTTCTTTTACAATATGATATATTGCATCGTTCCAGTCAGAATTTAATAATCGTACCAGACCATGTTCTCCAGTATTGACTTGATCACGTAAAAATTTGAATTGAGCTTCTATATAATCCAAAAACGAAGCCTTCGGCATATCCTTAAAAGGAAAGAATGCCGACTTCTCATTTAAAACATCATAATCTTTAGTGGCTCTTAAATATTCGGCCATATACATAAAAGAGAATAGTTGTTGGTCACTTGTGAAAAAATACCATGAACTACTGTATCCGAATCCCCATTCGATCAACCGAACTCTGCCTTGAGGAGTAGTTCTTTTCATCATGTATTTTAAAACTGATTTTGCCAATTTCGGATTGTAATGTGGTAACGGTAAAGCATGTTGATAATTATCCCTAGCACTGGCATGTACGCCCCAGTCATAATCATAAGCGGTACCTTGAGGAATTTTTGTTTCTTTATAAAATTGACTATAGGTTGCCATAGCTTCTAAATTGTAGGCATTCCATACCATTTCTCTTTTAAATACTTCATCTTTTTCATCAGTAAACCGAGGAAGTATTTTTAACCACTCATCAGCAAATTTATTGGCATGTCTATTTTTTGTATATAGTTCTTTCGCTCTTTTACCAATGCTCTCGGGCGTAGAATCAAAAGTATACCCAATAACCATCTGAATAGATCTTTCTTCATTTGGTGCTAGCTTTAACTTAAACCACGCATTGAGTTCATCAGAAATCGTATTCTTTTTTGAAGACACATTACCTGTAACATCACCTTCGATCACTTTAAAGAAAAGTGATGGTGGGTAGCCATCGAATTCCGACATCTCTTCAGGGTCTTCTGGAATCAAAAACGGATCATCTGCTTTACCATTGATGTTGGCGACAATAATTCCATTTTTATGATATTCAACTATCGAATTTTCAAATTGTATTCTTCTGTCCGTTGCTTTTTCCTTTTGATGTTGAATAGATACATAATTTGCTGCTACAGATTCATTGTAAACCACTTCAATCGATTTGTTCTTTTTATTTTTAATGGTTACCGTTAAAAGAAAAGCGGATATACCATCATAGGGGTTTGTTGATGGTTTTACCGAGAGATTTCTGGTTAGTTCAAGTTTATCGAAACCATATTTATAATTTGCATAACCAACGCCAAAAGTTCGATCACATTTTTTTGGATTTGCCGCTAGGGAATTCATTCCTGTTAACTGATATTTTTTATTTGAACCTCCAACAACCGTCAATGAAGCACTGTTGCTACCACTATTGGGCAACTTACCCTGGTTCATTCTTCCCCATTCCCGTTCGCCTGTTATCAATTCATATTCCCCACTGACATGTGTAAACAAAGTCAATCGATAATTACCCAACAAGAACCAAGGATCTGCAGGAAGTTTTACTTTGCCGCCATTTTCTAAGGTAGCTGAATAGGGTAAAGAGCCGGTATATTCAAAAGACGGTAGTCCTTTTTCATCTGTTGACCATAAGCCTATCTTATTTTCCTTTATCTGAGAAAAAGACTTACCTATAATTATTGAAAATATTAAAAACATGATAACTTGTTTTGTTTTCATAGAATAAAATGAAATTATCTTTTACAGATTATAATTGCATTATTGATTCAATAATTGGATATAAACTTTTAGCCCAAATCCAATCGCCAGCTACAGATGGGTGTAAATAATCAGGCATAATCGATGTATCGATTGTTTTGTCAGGATTTAAAAAATTGTCGTTCAAGTCAGCATAAAAAATATTTTTACCATCGGCAATTTTTGATGCAATACGACTTGCCTCATTGTTATCGGCCCTTCGTTTATTATTAGGATCTTCGCCAAATGGAAATATTTTCAGAATCAGAATTTTTGTTTGAGACAACTTGAGCCTTACTACATCGCAAATAGCTATAATACCTTCAGCAACTTCAGCACCTGTATTTGTTGTCGGATAATGTTCGGCATCTGTGTTGTTTGTTCCGATCAATATTACCGCAATTTTGGGGTGCAGTCCCTCTATTTCGCCATGGGTGATTCTCCACAACACATTCTCGGTACGGTCACCACCAAAACCTAAATTAAGGGGGTTGTATTTTCCGAAAAACTTTTCCCAAATCTCTTTGTTTCCAGAACTTTCTAAATCGTTAATTATTGAATTTCCTATAAAAATAAGTTGTGTATTACTTTTTGGCCCTTTTATTTCTTCCAGCTTTTTTGCATGTCGGTTTTGCCACCACTCACTGGCTTTATTTTCTTTCGGAACAACAGCAGTGTTTTCTTTTTTCCGAAGCCCTGATACTTTGGAATTCGATACCTGCGCCAACAAGAAAAACGGCATTATCAACAGTGCTGCAACTAATAAAATCTTTGTGTTATTCATTTGTTTTTTCTAGATCTGTTCATCAACTCAAAAGCTTGAGGAATATCCGTTTGTGTGAAGATAATAAAATGAACTCGTCTTGAGTTATTGTTTGGAACCGAGAATGAAGGCTTTCGTGCCATAATGAAGTCATTTTTTGGTTCCATAGCATCGCTACGGAACCAAAAACTGGCAAAATTAGGGTGTGAAATGCGAAATTCGCAGGTAAAAGAATAACTCAAGACGAGTTCAATACATATCCATAAACCAAGTCTAAATCAGTTCTTTGAATATACATTTTGTGCTGTAACTAGTATTGTCTTAAGTAAGATTCTGACCGTCAAAAAGCCTAAAAAAAGAAAAATGATATGGGTGGGCCTAACCCATCAAAACCTCCAAAACCTCGATGGCCGCTTCCGCTATTTTTGTTCCTGGCCCGTAAACGGCTGTTACACCTTTGTCAAACAAAAACTGGTAGTCTCGTTTGGGAATAACCCCACCTACGATGACAATGATATCTTCACGACCATGGGCTTTGAGCTCTTCGATCACTTGAGGCACCAACGTCTTGTGCCCTGCCGCCAAAGATGAAATACCAAGAATATGAACGTCATTTTCCACAGCTTGTTTGGCAGTTTCCTTTGGGGTTTGAAACAGTGGCCCAATATCTACATCAAAACCGAGATCCGCGTAGCCGGTCGCCACAACTTTTGCACCTCTATCATGCCCATCTTGCCCCATCTTGGCAATCATTATCCGCGGTCTTCGACCTTCTTTTTCCGCCACTAGATCGGCAAGCTCTTTTGCCTTTTTAAAAGATCCATCTTCTTTGATCTCACGTGCATAGACCCCAGTAAACGATTTTATCTCAGCCGTATGCCTGCCATACGCCGTTTCCAAAGCAAAACTTATTTCTCCTAAAGTCGCTCGTGCCCTTGCCGCTTCAACTGCCAATTCAAGTAAATTTCTAGAATCCAAGTTGCTCTTTTTTTCTTTGGCAGCAAACGTAATCGCTTTTAGGGCCTTGGTCACTTCACCATCATTTCTTTCTTTTTTGGTCTTTGCCAATCTTGCCAATTGCTGCTTACGAACTTCATCATTGTCGACTTCCAAGGTTTGGATCTCATCTTCGTTCTCTAATTGAAATTTGTTTACCCCTACAATAACATCGGTTCCACCATCGATCCGTGCTTGCTTTTTCGCAGCTGCCTGTTCTATTCTCATTTTGGGGATTCCCGCTTCAATAGCCTTTGTCATCCCTCCCAATTCCTCTACTTCTTCAATTAATTTCCATGCTTTTTGCGAAAGTTCATGAGTCAATGATTCAACAAAATAACTGCCCGCCCAAGGGTCTACGGTTTTGGTCATCTTCGTTTCTTCTTGTAAAAAAATCTGAGTGTTCCTTGCGATCCTTGCTGAAAAATCGGTTGGAAGCGCAATAGCCTCGTCCAAGGCATTGGTATGCAAACTTTGTGTACCTCCAAAAACGGCCGCAGCTGCTTCAATGGTCGTTCGCGCTACATTATTAAAAGGGTCTTGCGCTGTAAGGCTCCAACCACTGGTTTGGCAATGTGTACGCAAGGTCAATGATTTCTCGTTCTTTGGATCGAACTGTTTTACTAATTTTGCCCAAAGCATTCTGCCCGCTCGTAATTTGGCTATTTCCATAAAATGGTTCATGCCAATACCCCAAAAGAAGGACAAACGTGGAGCAAAACTATCGATATCAAGTCCGGCTTTGATACCTGTTCGAATATATTCCAACCCATCGGCCAAAGTGTAGGCCAATTCAATATCTGCTGTAGCACCCGCTTCGTGCATATGGTACCCTGAGATACTTATACTATTGAATTTGGGCATTTTCTTACTGGTATACTTAAAAATATCAGCCACTATCTGCATAGAAACCGTTGGTGGGTAGATATAGGTGTTTCGCACCATAAACTCTTTGAGGATATCATTTTGAATAGTACCTGCCAATGTTTCCAAAGAAACGCCTTGTTCTTCTGCGGCCACTATATAAAATGCCATAATGGGAAGCACCGCACCGTTCATAGTCATTGAGACCGACATTTTATCCAACGGAATTCCATCGAACAAGATCTTCATATCCTCCACCGAATCTATGGCGACCCCCGCTTTACCAACATCACCGACCACACGTTCGTGATCACTGTCATATCCTCTATGCGTGGGCAGGTCAAAGGCTACGGACAGCCCTTTTTGGCCCGCGGCCAAATTTCTTCTATAAAAGGCATTGCTTTTTTCTGCCGTTGAAAAACCGGCATATTGGCGAATGGTCCACGGTCTTCTTACATACATGGTCGAATATGGACCCCTTAGGTAAGGTGCGATTCCGGCAACGAAATCAAGATGCTCCAAGTTTTCAATATCCTCTTTGGTGTACTTCTTCTTAAAGACAATGCCCTCGGCAGTGGTGAAATCGTTTGGTGATTCTGTGGAATCTTTCCCCTCAGAATCGAAATCGTTCTCCGTATTCTTTAAACTGATATGTTGCAGTTTTTTTCTGCTCATTTTTTACAAGGGTATATTGCCATGCTTCTTTTTCGGAAGGTTTACAACTTTGTTCTCTAACAATGCAAAAGCTTTTAAAAGCTTTCTTCGGGTCTGCTTTGGTTCGATTACCTCATCAATAAAACCTCTTTCTGCTGCACTATAAGGGTTGGCGAACATATCAGCATATTCTTGTTCTTTTTCGGCCAGTTTGGCTTTGGGGTCATCTGCCGAACCAATTTCTTTTCTAAAGATAATCTCACTAGCACCCTTGGCGCCCATCACGGCAATTTCAGCTCTCGGCCATGCAAAATTGAAATCGGCCCCAATATGTTTTGAGTTCATTACGTCGTAGGCGCCCCCATAAGCTTTTCTGGTAATCACGGTGACTTTTGGTACGGTAGCCTCACTCAATGCGTACAATAATTTTGCGCCATTGGTTATGATACCGTTCCATTCTTGATCCGTACCCGGCAAAAACCCAGGCACATCTACCATTACTAGCAACGGAATATTGAAACAGTCACAAAAACGAGTAAACCGCGCTGCTTTTTTAGAGCTATCAACATCAAGTACCCCAGCAAGAAACATAGGCTGATTTGCTACAATACCAATACTTCTGCCCCCCAATCTCGCAAAGCCGACAACGATATTTTTCGCATAGTCCTTATGGATCTCAAAAAAAGAGGATTCATCGATGATACTATTGATCACGCTACGCATATCATAGGGTTGATTGGTGTTTTCAGGAACAATGGTTTCTAAAATATCCCGTAGTTCATCATTGGCTTCAAAAGGCAATAACCCCGGTGTATCTTCACAATTTTGAGGCATATAGCTCAACAATTGTTTGATTTGAGCAATGCATGCTAGATCATTGACGGCGGTTAAATGATTAACACCGCTCTTTGTGGCATGTGTCATTGCACCTCCCAATTCTTCCGCAGTGACTTCTTCATTGGTAACCGTTTTTACCACATTGGGGCCGGTAACGAACATATAGCTGGAGTTTTCCACCATCAAGGTGAAATCGGTCATTGCCGGCGAATAAACGGCCCCGCCCGCACAGGGACCCATAATGGCCGAAATTTGAGGTACTACTCCTGAGGTTGTTACATTTCTGTAAAAGATATCGGCGTAGCCGCCCAATGAACGTACACCTTCTTGAATTCTAGCACCTCCACTATCGTTGAGCCCGATTATGGGAACACCTATCTTTAGGGCAAGATCCATTACCTTGCATATTTTTTCAGCATGGGTTTCTGATAGTGCACCGCCAAAAACGGTAAAATCTTGAGCGTAAACACAAACCTTTCGATCATCGATCGTACCGTAGCCCGTTATCACACCATCACCGTAAAATACCTGCTTCTCCATTCCGAAGTCTTTGGTTCGGTGAGTGACCAAAATGCCCGTTTCCTCAAACGAACCTTCATCCAATAAAAAATGAACTCGCTCTCGTGCGGTTAGCTTTCCCTTGGCATGTTGTTTTGCAATACGGTCGACACCACCACCTAGTTTGGCCTTGGCGATTTTCTCTTGTAATATCTCTTTGGCTTTGCTCATGATCACTATACTTCTTCTTTGTTGCCTCTGTTGGTTTTCCAATTGGAAAATGATTTCTTGGGAATTTTCAATGATTCTCTATTTTTCAAATAAATATGAAGACCCACCAATGAAGCAATTCGTTTTTCCTCCATTTGATTCTCGTTATGGCTTTCTGATAAATAATGGTCTTTTACAAAGTGTGTATCAAAATTACCGGAAACAAAAGCATCATGTTCACAAACATATTTGCCAAATGGCAAGGTAGTGGCAACCCCTTCGATCTTGTATTGCGATATAGCCTGCAACATCAATTGAATGGCATCGGTTCTATTTTTTCCATAGGTAATCAATTTTGACAACATGGGGTCGTAGAAAATCGGCACCTCCATACCTTCCTCAAAACCGTCATCCAGTCGAATTCCCTTACCTTCTGGTCTTTTATATGTAGTTAGCGTTCCAATACTCGGCATGAAATTATCTTTTGGATCTTCAGCATATACACGTATTTCAATCGCATGGCCCTTAATAGTCAAGTCTTCTTGTGAGATTGTCAAAGGTTCGTTCATGGCGACCTTGATCTGTTGTTCAACGAGATCGACATTGGTAATCAATTCGGTCACCGGGTGTTCTACTTGCAGTCTGGTATTCATTTCAAGAAAATAGAAGTTCTTATCGGCATCCAATAGAAATTCTACGGTTCCTACCCCTAAGTAATCACAAGATTTTGCAACTTGAACGGCAGCCTCGCCCATGGCATTTCGCATTTTGGATGTCAGTACGGTAGAAGGTGCTTCTTCAACTACTTTTTGATGTCGTCTCTGAATGCTGCATTCCCGTTCAAAAAGATGGATTACATTACCAAAGTTATCGGCCAATACCTGTATTTCAATATGTCTTGGTGAGGTTACATATTTTTCTATAAAAACAGAACCATCGCCAAAGGCAGATTGGGCCTCACTGATGGCACGTTCCATCTGTTCTTGAAGGTCTTCGCTTTTCTCAACGATCCGCATTCCCTTTCCACCACCTCCGGCCGAGGCTTTTATCAAAATAGGATAGCCGATTTGTCCAGCTATTTTTTTGGCGAGCTCAACATCGGTAATCGCTTCATCAATACCTGGCACCATAGGAATATCATACGCTTTAACGGCTTCTTTTGCAGCCAGTTTATTGCCCATGATTTCGATGGAATGTGGTTTTGGACCAATAAAAACCATACCGTTGTCATTCACCATTTGAGCAAAAACGGCATTTTCACTAAGAAATCCGTACCCAGGATGAATGGCATCCGCACCTGTAGCTTTCGCAGCTGCAATTACTTTATCCATCGCCAAATATGATTCTGAAGAAGGGGGTTTTCCTAACAAAACAGCCTCATCGGCAAATTTCACATGGGGAGAATCACGATCTACTTCTGAATAAACCGCTACGGTCTTGATTCCCATTTTTCTTGCCGTTCGCATAACCCGAAGTGCAATTTCACCTCTATTGGCCACTAAAATCTTCTTCATTCCTCTTTGTTTATTCAAGTGTGATCAACAACTGACCTTTATCGACCGCCTGGTCTTTTTCGACTTCTATTGATTTTATAATTCCTTCATTTGGTGCAAGAATGATGTTTTCCATCTTCATGGCAGAAAGCACTACAAGGGGCGTGCCTTCCGATATTTCTTCTCCGTTTTCTACCAGTACATCAATCACCAATCCGGGCATTGGAGATTTTATATCGCTCACTTTTTGAGATGCGGCTGAAAGAAGCCCCATCTTTTTGATCAATGCGTCATAGGTGTCTTGAATTTTAACTTTATAATCGTTGCCATTGACCGATACGATCATTTCTTTGAAAGAATTTTTCGTATGAGAGAGTTCTATCTGATGGGCTTGGTGGTTATCGAGCAGGTGAAAAGTAGTATCATTGATCTGAACTATATTCAATTCTTGAATTTCTTGGGTATCGATATAAAACTCATCATTCGCTACATTGATCGTGTACTTGGTCATCATCTTAGATAATTATTGAAATATTGGGTTCTTATCGTATTTCTAAAAGTTCTGAATTTTCAATTTTTCAATTGGGTCAAGGTCATAATTTTAACTCTAAGGGGAGTGTAAAGGTAAAACTTGAATCTTGAGAACAGTCCTATTTTGTAGGAAATTTTTAGAAAAAATCCGTGATTCTTGCTACCTGTTCAGAAGCTCAATATTATATCTCTTCAGACATCTTATCTATTCCAAATTTTACCATATTTACTTAAGGAAAATAGAAGGGTTTTTAGCTACACGCAATTGTTTTCTCAGAAAAACTCATTCAAAATCGGTAATCTTCAATTGCTTAAGATCCCAATATTCAGGCTTTCTAAATTCGTATTTTGTAGGATTGAATTCACCAACAATAGTTACATCGGCTTTTATCGGTACCGGCACATCCATTGCCCAAAATACGCCATTTACCATTAGCCTTCGGGTTCCTTCGATCAGCATATCGCTTGACGCACCAATGGTAGTGGCAAAAACCCTTCCCTTTTTACCATCGGGTATTTGGTAGCTCTTTGTCCATGCAATGGGCATATTGACCACATTTACGGTTTTTCCCTCGCTGTTCTTTATTGCTATATCATCATCTGAAGGTTTCATTCCATAGAAAATATCGATCTCGTCAAATTCTCCCTTTCTGTTCATCACCTGTCCGTAAACAACGGGTTGGGCACCATCGGGAAGTGGCAACCTGACTTCGTAAACATCTGTAGACCCCCAAATATCACCATCGGCAATCCCATTTGTAATATCAGAAGGGTTTTCATTTTCGGCTATGATGCCTCTAGTACTCTGGTTTTTATGATGGCCATGATGTGATATCCAATTTTCACCCAAGACCAAACGGCCAAAACCATTTTTCCATACGGTTTTATCCCCGTTGTAATAGTTGCCATAATGTTTGAATTTGGAAATAGAATCTTTATCAAAATTAAATGCATGGGTAGCTGTTCGAATACCCATGACGGGCCTACCGCTTTTCAGGTAATCATCAATATGTTGCATTTGATCGTCGGGCAGTGCACGAAATCTGGTGAATATAATCATCATGTCTGCCGTAGTCAGCGCTTCCAATCCAGGAATATTCTTAACGTAATTAGCATTGATAATTCCAGGTTTAACAGGGTCTTGGGCAAACAATACGGTACATTTAAACCCGTGGTGCCTTGACAATATTTTGGCCAACTGGGGCAGGGCTTCTTCGGATCGGTATTCTTCATCTCCTGAAACAAGAACAATGTGTTTTGATTTCTCGTCATTACCTTCAAAAACCAGCCACTCTTTAGGCGTTTCGACTACTTTAGGTGTTTTGGTTGTTTCTGATTTTTGCTCTTTACATGCAAAGAGCGAACAACAAAGAAATAAGTACAGTAGTTTTCTCATGAGTGATTTTTTGGCAAGACCAAGTAGCTTTAAATGCCCATTCCGTTTTTTATAAATTGCAATCCTTTGGTGTAAATTTCGTCAGATGGCGAGTAATCTCGCCAAACATTGATCGCATTGGCAAACTCGGGAATTATAGTGCTAAATGCCTCAATTGTCAACCAACCATCATAGTCGATTTCTTTCAAAGTCTTAAAAACCTCGGTCCAGTTCACCTGTCCACTGCCCGGTGTGCCCCTATCATTTTCACTAATATGAACATGCTTTAAATAAGGTGCAATGGTCTTGATCGCCCCAGACTGACTTTTCTCTTCAATGTTGCCATGGTGGGTATCGTACATAGCGCCGAGACTAGAATGATTTACCTGTTCGGCCAATGTATACAAATCGGCCATGGTATTATAGAGATAACATTCAAATCGATTCAGTGCTTCGGGCGCAAGAACGATATTGGCCGATTCTGCATATTCGGCCGCCTTTTGTAACATTTCAATACTTCTTTGTCGTTCTTCTTGAGTTGGGGGCTGCCTTGTGAAATAGGCAAAACTCGAATGAAAAGGACCACAAATAATTTCAACATTCGCTGCCTCACCCATATCGATCGACCACTTTAATTTATCGAGACCGGCTTCCCTCGTTTTTTGATCAGGGCTTGCAATATTTTCTTCAGGAGCCAAACTAGCAACGGCCGTAACCCCCATGTCGATATCGGAAAAATGATTCCCCAATTTGGCATATTGGGAAACATCGCCCTCCCCTAAAAACAATTCAATACCATCGTATCCGGTTTGTTTTAGTTTATCTACAATACTAAAATGTTGTTCAGTAACATGATTCGTCCAAAGCAACATGTTCATTCCTATTTTCATTTA
>VAPK010258478.1_pt1 | contig 16138 bp, 13 predicted proteins | sample 3395031 | NCBI WGS metagenome assembly VAPK01 (sample SAMN08290443, study PRJNA428436) | hydrothermal vent metagenome | isolation source: Deep-sea hydrothermal vent chimney 1 | place: Pacific Ocean: Juan De Fuca Ridge
ACCATGGATAATGCCGCTGATTCTTTTCTCTTTGATTGGCGGTTTATGGTTCTATTTTCATAAGGCAACCAAAAAGTAGTGCAGGTTAGTGTTGTTATACCCACCTATAACCGTGCCGAAATGGTGGTACGTGCTGTGGATTCTGTACTTGCACAGAGTGAATCGGCAGATCAGATTATTGTTGTGGATGACGGATCGTCTGATGCCACACAACAACTTCTGGCATCCTATCATGAACAGATAGAGGTGATTTATCAGCCAAACAGAGGTGTCTCGGCGGCAAGGAACAGCGGTATAAAAGCAGCCAGGTATGAGTGGATTGCCTTTTTGGACTCTGATGACTGCTGGCATAAAGAGAAACTCTATTATCAAAAAGCGTTTCACCGAAAATATCCTGAAATATTATGGTCGCATACGCTGGAAGCATGGATTCGCAATGGAAAAACAATCTCTCAGAAAAAACATCATGCAAAACCGGAAGGAGCCTGTTTTTACGAATCACTCTCTTTTTGCAAAATAGCACCTTCAACAGTGATGCTTCACCGGGATATTTTAGAGGAAATTGGTTATTTTGATGTAGATTTACCGGTTTGTGAAGATTATGATCTCTGGTTGCGTATTTTAAAAGTATATGATATTGGATTGGTTCATGAAGTATTGACCACCAAATATGCAGGACATACCCAGCTCTCTTTCTCCGACTATATTTTAGATCAATATCGGATTAAAGCACTCTGTAAACATCTTCCTGAAAAAAAGGTACATGAAGAGATTGAAAAAAAATTGATGATTCTCAAAACTGGCGCACAGAAGCACAAAAATCAATCTGTACTTCATTTTTGCGACGAAATCGAAATGTGTATCAGGCGGAAAGAGGCTCTTTAATCTCCAACGGTTTTTTGGCAAGCTCTAATTCTGCTTTGCCGATATAAAATCCCTGAGAATAGTCAATTCCTATTTCATTGATAATATTGAAAATCTTTTTATCGCTGACATACTCTGCTACAGTTTTTGCACCAATTTTATCTGCAAAGATTTTGATTGTCTCTACTGTTTGCCGACATGCGTTGGAGTGGGCGATATCTTTGATAAGTGAACCGTCAAGTTTGATAATATCTGGTTGAAATTCGATAATACGGATAAAGTTGGAAAAGCCGCTTCCAAAGTCATCAATGGCAATTTTAACGCCGTAACTTTTTGCCAATTGGATAAAGTTTTTGACAACTTCATAAGAGTCTGTCTCTTTGTCTTCAAGCAATTCAAATATCAATTTATCGGTAACATCTCTGTTGTTTTCCAAAGCTTCGAGTAAAAATTCACGCATTACCGGATCTTCAATATCAAGAGAAGAGAGATTAATAGAAATCTCACATCCGTTTTCTCTGATTTTTTGTATTACTTTATCGATAAGCAGTTTTGTAATATATGGATAGAGTTTACCTTTTTTGGCAGCCTCAAGAAAGTAGGGCTGTGGAAATACCACATCATATTTTTCATCATACATCCGTACCAGTGCTTCATAACGTTTGATTTCGCCTGTTTTGTTATTATAGATGGGCTGAAAAAAGGGAACAATCTTATCATCTTTCAGGGCTTCTTTGATTACTTTGAGAATTTTGAGATTCTCTTCAATATTCTCTTTGAGTTTATCAATCATTCCATCTGAAAGAAGATACTCTTTTTTCTCCTGAAGCGCAGCTCCAAGAATTGTATGGGCATCTTCATAAAGTGTTTCAGGCGAAGTATTCGAATAACTCATTGTAACATTGACATAAAATTCATACATATCGAAAGTAAAACGACTCTTTTTGACATACTCGATCAAATTGGTACAAAATGCTTCAATTCTGTTACTTTCAAAGTTTTCAACATCGACAAGAATGGCATATTCCCCGTTTGAAATATGGTAAATGGAGTGTCTGGGTAACAGTGCGCTGAATTGTTTGAGTGCATTCAGAAATATACTATCAAGTTTTTCAGCGATTTTACTGCCGAAAAAACTTTCGTTGAGTGTATAATTATCCATATATACCAGAAAAAGTCCTGCTTTTTTCATATCGGATTGCTGAATATCTTTCATCAGTGCCAGTTTATTGGGGTAACCGCTTGCTGCATTGATAGATGCAAGAATATACCGCTTGTTGAGTCTTGCCGTTTCAATATAGGATTTACATCTGGCTTTGAGTTCAAGTTTATCAAAAGATTTGTTGATAAAATCATTAACACCGCATTCAAGAGCTTTAATCTTGTCTTCTTTGCTTTCAAGTGAAGTAATCATCAAAATCGGCGTTCTTTGGATCTGATCTATTTTGCGTATCTCCTGTGTTGCTTCAAAACCGTCCATAACCGGCATCATTGCATCCATCAGTACAATATCCGGTGATTCTGACAATACCTTTTCAATTGCTTCTTTACCGTTTTCTGCTTCAATAAAGGTATAGCCTTCCTCTTTCAGTGCCAGTTTGATCATCATCCGATTTACGGCGATATCATCCACTATCAATATTTTTGCACTCATTGTGTTACTTTCTCCTGTACAAGTTCATAGAGTTTTTGCCCCAGTTTGTTATAAAGTGATTTGTAATCCACTGCTTTTTGAAAAGTCGCTGCAGCTTCGATCTCTTTGGAAATGGCATATATCTCATCAAGTGCAAGATTTGCTGCACTTCCTTTGATAGAGTGTGCTTCATTACGTATGGTTTCATAATCTTCAGAGAGTATTCCCTGATAGAGTTTATGCATATTCTCATTTGCACTTTGCATAAACATATTCATAAGCATCTGGGCATCTTCTGTATCGATATCCATTTTTGTTGCAAGTTCATTTATATCTACCATATCATCTCCTTTTTCATTCCCATCATGATTTAAAAATTTTGTAAACATCTCCAGAAGTTGCGCTTTACTGACAGGTTTGGTCATATACTCATCCATACCCGCGTCGATAAATCGCTCTCTGTCACCCTTTAGTGCATTAGCTGTCAAAGCAATAATCGGTGTATGTGTCAATTTTTTGTTTTTTTCTATATCCAGTATCACTTTGGTAGCCTCAATACCGTTTAGATTAGGCATATTCTCATCCATTAAAATTAAGTCATAACTTTTTTGCTCAAATGCATGAACAGCCTCCAGTCCATCATTGGCTATATCGTACGTTAGACCAAATTTTTTCAGTAAAAGTGTCATGTACATTTGATTTGCTTTATTATCTTCTACCAGCAGAATATGTTTGCCTTTGAGTCTGGATGTATCCAGTTTTGGCATAGTTGTATTGTTTTTATATTCACCTATCTCAACAGGAATAGAGAAATAAAATCTGGTCAATACGCCAGGGTTGCTGTAAAGTTTAAGTTCCCCACCCAACATTTCAACCAAGCGGCTGGAGATAGAGAGTCCAAGACCTGTTCCCCCGTATTTACGGGTTGTAGAACTTTCTGCCTGTGAAAAGGCTTTGAAAATATCCTGCTGTTTCTCTTTTGGAATACCAATTCCATTATCTTCTACTGCAACATTGAGATAACCATTTTTATATTCGATATAGAGACTGACACGACCATTGTTTTTGGAAAATTTAATAGCATTGGAAAGGAGGTTTGCAATGACTTGTTTGATACGCAATGGATCACTGACAAGCGCATTTGGCATATTGTTATGATCCATATGTAGTGTCAGTGAAATATTTTTTTCCGATGCCTTGGCACGAAAGAGGTCTGTCATGGTATTAAATTCGTCATAGGTATTGAAATTGATCTTTTCGATAAAGAGATTGCCACTTTCGATTTTGCTGAAATCAAGAATATCGTTAATAACTCCAAGCAGGGCATTGGAAGAGTTCTGGATGGTATTGATATATTTTAGTTTTTCGGGATCTTCTTCCTTCTCTTTGAGTAAATCTATAAAACCGAGTATCGCATTGAGCGGTGTACGTATTTCATGAGACATATTTGCCAGGAAGTTTGACTTTGCCTGATTCGCTTCTTTGGCTTTTTCTGCCATATCCTGCGCCTCTTTTTTGGCAGCTTCAATATTTTTATTATATTTTAAAATCTGGTTGCTGATAAGATGACTTACATAGAGGAAAAAGACAATTACTAAAGAGATCGCTATAAATTGATAACCTGCATAATAAAGTATCTTTTTATCAAGATCTTTGTTGATTGTCTCTATCTCTTGAAATGTTTTCTCTAAAATATTATTGTTGATTTTCTGCATCTCTTTGATCATATAGATCACCTCTGAGATATAGGAATCTTTATCCATCTTCATTTTTTGGTTAAAGTCATTCAATGAAAGTTTGAACAACATAATATATTGTTTCAGGCTCCGTATCTGTTCCCTTGTATAATTGTAAAATTCTTGATTGTCAACATTGGATTCTGTTTGTGCTATCTTTTCAAGTTCTTTGATATTTTTGGCAAGTTGAATGATTTTGTCATTAATCTTTTCTTTAAAATAGAGTTGGTTTTTGCTGTTGGATTTGACAACGGAAATATCAGATATATCTTCTCTGAGGTTGAGTAAGATAGTCGAAATGGCAACTTCGGTGTTTTTTTTCATTTCGAGAATTTTAGTCTGACTGTAAAGATTCTCTATCATATTGTTGAAAATATAATTCAGACTGATAACTATCAGCAATCCCATGAGAAAAAGACGTGTCAGAAGCTGCAGGTTTTTATAAGTCTGGTTCTGATAATTTTTGTCTGTTTTGTTCATATAGTTATCCCAAATTTACTCTTAATTGTTCTCTCACAGATACTATATCGACAAATACCAACTGTAGTAAAGTATAAAATAATATTTTACGTTTGTTTAAGTAAAAAATTTTTAATGATGTCGTTCCATTGCATACTCTTTTTCAAAAACCCTTTTATTCCATGAGATGATGACAACCAGCGCCAGGGCATAAAGGAGTGTAGAGAGTAAAATAACTCCGACAACAATCGCTTCAAACATCTCTTTGTGTGCAAAATCAGCCGGAAGCATCTGCAGCATTACAATAGAGAGCCCGCCTTTGATACCTGCAAAAAGCAGAACACTCCACCAACGAAAAGAGATATCTGTCATTTTTGCCGAACGATTGGAAAAGAGGGCAAAAAGAGCCATCATAGCAGCACGAATAAGCGTTGTCACCAGAAACATCCAGAGAATTTCACTGGCATATTTGAGTAGCAGATTGATATGTACAATACTTGCCATAGAGATAAAAAGAAAAGCATTGGCAAGCAGAGCAAGTACGCTGATATACTGCATATTGAGCTTATGCTGTTCAATTTCTGTTATATCTGATCCCAGTTTACGGGTAATACCACTCATAAACTGGGTTGAGAAAATTTTCTTGCTTTTGTTGGTACGGTCAAGAATACGTTTGCTTTTGCGTACCCTTCGGTCAATTTCACGCAGGGATTGCTGGGTGATGGTATTAAGCGTAATAACTGCAACAATTACTGCAAGTAAACCCGAAACATGAAAATGTTCGGCAATTTCAAAAGCACTGTATGCAGTCAGAAGAATCACGACAAGTTCACTCATTCCGTTTTCTGTAGTACGCATCAGTTGAATTCCCAGAAAACCTGTTACTAAACCAATAAGAACAGAGAGAGTAAGTACTTTTGCAGAAACAGTTACTATATCCACAGGACCGATATCTGTGCCGTTGATCATAGGAAGGGCGATAAAACTGAAAATAATCAAAGCGGTAGCATCATTGAAAAGCGATTCTCCTTCTGCGAGGATTTTTAGCTTATGGGGTACTTTGAAACTGGAAAAAACAGAAACAACAGAAACAGGGTCGGTCGCAAGAACCATTGCAAAAAGGGCGATAAGCGCACCTGCTCCAAGTTCATATTCGCTAAAAAACGTGATTGCTGTCCAGTATCCGGAAAGCAAAGAGAGTATTACTGCGATAACAGCAAGGAAAATAAGACTTAATGCATTTTTTTTCAAATCTTTCAAATCAAGCTGCAGTGCATCGGATGTAATTAAAATAGGTATCAGGAAAAGTACCAGCTCTGCAAAATTCTCTTCTGAAAAGATACGCAGATTAGGAAATATATAGAAAGATAAATAACTTAAAATCAGTAATGAAACCGGTGATGGAATTTTAAAATACTTTTGTATCTCAATTGAGAGGAAAAGAACAGTCAGTAAAAGCAGTAATTCGAGTATCATAAACACCCCTTTTTAATAAAATGTTATGATACCCGGATTTGATTTAAGGTCTAAGAATACTTCCTACGCCTACACCCACATCAATACCGCCGACATTGACTGTTTTACTAGCTCCAATATTGGCATAGGGCGTAGAAACACAACCGTTCAGAAATAAAATACCAACTATGAGGAAAAAGTATTTCATGATATCTCCTTTATCTTTCCAGCATAGCACAAAATCGTGAAACGATTGTGGCATTGTACTTATTGTGTAATCAAGCGCGCATTGATCGGTTGTACCGGTCGGTTATTATTTGTTCCTATAATTTTGTGTATCTGTTCAATTTGTCCTTTTGAAGCAGTCACACTTTTTTTGAAAAGTGCCCAAAGTACCCCTTCACTGCACGGTGGTGTTGTAAGTGAACCGTTGTAGCGGTAATAATCGACATCCATAGGCATCAGGGCAGAGGCATTTGCAGGTTGTTTGAGTTTGCTGACAGTTCCTTCGACAGGGGAAAGGACTTCAATTATTTTCTGCAATTCCGGATTTTCCGCACCCTCTTCAAACAGGAGTCCAAGTACGGCAATATTTCCCTCTTTGTCAAGATGCACAAAATGTGCTTCCATCGGGAATGATTTTCCCTCTACAGTATGCTCACTCGGCGTATGAAAATGGAACTGTTTAAGTTCAAAAGTATGTCCGTCGATTGTAACAAGACTGCCTGGTCTGTAATTTACCTCTACAGCGTGTCCGTTGTATGTTGTATTTTCTCCACCGACAAAGTAACGGAACTGGATATGTTTTTTAGCAATATGGCGCGTATCTTTGATATCAACTGGAGATTGGTTTTTTCCCTCTTTGCACATATGGTACTCAGGTTTCAGATCTCCCCAGTGCTCTGGTCCGTATGCCGTATCATAGCTCCAGTGATGTGTTGCAACAGGATGAACTTCTACTTTTTTCTCTTTGGATGCACAGCCGCTTATAAGGATTGCAACTGACAATCCCGCAAATAGAATTTTGAACATCAAATCCTCCTTTGGATATTTTAATTTTCATACTATCAAAAAGCGATTTATAACTTTACATGCTATAATCTGTAAATGCAGAGCTTAATCAAACTTACAGAGTTACTTGAATCGAACAACATTTTTCTTACCGGCGGTGCGGGCGTTGGTAAAAGTTATCTTACCAAAGAGGTGATTTCCTGGTATCAGAAAGAGTATCAGGGTGTCATTGTTCTGGGGTCTACCGGTATTTCAGCTGTCAATGTCGGCGGTCAGACAATCCATAGTTTTTTTGTTTTCGGGATTGCAGGCAATCTTGAAGAGTTGAGCAGTGGTGACCGGTACAACAAGAGCCGTATCAAAGAGTTGTGTAAACTACTCAAAAGTACCGATCTGATTATCATCGATGAAATTTCGATGGTCAGTGCAGATTTGATGGAAATGATTCTTTACCGTTTCAGACAATGCGGATACACAGGAAAACTGATGGTAGTAGGAGATTTTTACCAGCTTCCTCCGGTACAGAAAGCGGGGCGTAAACCTTCTCAAAATATTTTTGAACAGGATCAGGGAATCTACGCATTTGAAAGCAGTGCGTGGGAGATTTTCGATTTTATGACGGTATCATTGACAAAAATCAAAAGAACCAGCAATACAGAGTTCATGAAGATACTTGAAAAGATCAGGATAGGGGAAGCAGATGAAGAGGTATTTCACTATCTGGAACATTTGCGCAGTAACAGTTTCGAAGGTGAAAATGATGCGACGCTTCTTTTTGGAACCAATGCCCAGGCAGACAGGCTTAATCTTCAGAAAGTAGCTGCTGTTAAACGGCAGGAGATTGATCTTCCCGCTATTGTCAAGGTAAAAGATCCATCCATTGACAGACGCCGTATCGATGGCTGGAAAAAGAATCTGCCTGTTATTGAAAATCTGAAACTCAAAGAGGGAATTCCTGTCATATTTACCACGAACAAATGGGGAAGTTACCATAACGGGGAACGTGCTGTTGTGGAGCATATCGACAAAGATGCGATTGTGGTAGAGAAGAAGGGCAAACTGATAAAGGTGGATAGATTCTCTTTTGAACTCTCCCGTCCCGCACTCTCTGCTGACGGTATGATTGAAAACGACACCGTTGCCGTACTCGAACAGTTTCCCCTGCGTCCTGCTTATGCTATTACCATTCACAAATCCCAGGGGATGAGTATTGAAAAGCTGATCTGCAATGTAGATACCATCTTTGCAGACAGTCAATTTTATGTGGCACTTTCACGGGCGGTAGACCCCGCTTTTTTAAAGATCAGTTACGCACGAAATGATTTTCAGAGCTATCTACAGCGTGCAGTACGTGTAAGCGAACGTGTGAGAAAATTTTATGACAAGGCAGAAATGATACCGTTAGAGTAATATCTTTTTTGCCAGTGTCATGGCAAACCCTTTTTCATAATAGGCCGCCTCATTGATAAAAAGAGCATGCAGCGGCTCTTCCTCTTCATAATATACTACACTTCCATCCAGTCTGCGAAAGAGGGGATCTCCTTTTGATACCAGCTCAAAATCTCTATCCTGCCTCTCTTCATGAACCATTCCGTCAAGATCACCCCGGGCATCTCTGGGGTAGTCAACCAGTTTAACATGATCATAAACGGTAATCTTTTTTGGCAATTCATCCTCAAAAAGTTCACCCCTGTTTCGTTTTTCGAAAAAATCGAGCAGATGGGAGACCAGTTCTTCTGTCTGAAAAAAGAGATCACTGCGTAAAACTCCCTGCGGAACAGCGCCGACTTCAATAGCAAAACCGTTTGGTGCAATCGAGTCTACAAAAGCATCCTCTTCATCACCTCTCCACCGATAGATACGAAGTTTCGGCTCTTTGGCACAGAGATAACGTATTGCTTCCCAGGTAAGCGGGGTTTCTGAACTGACTACGAGAGAAAGTCCCATATTGGCAGTGGTTGAATGCAGATCGACAATGAAATCGACTGCTGTCTCTTTGGCTCCTTTTGGTCCAAGAAGTGCATTTAACTCTTTTGCCCGTTTTGATTCATATGAAGTACCCTCATTTTGTAAATCCTCTGTTGCAAATGAGCGGTTCAGATCTTTGTCGATATAACGTCTGCATGCTTTGATCGCTTTGGGATTGGTGTGCAGTGTAAGCGTTTCAAAACTCTCTCTGTCTATCGTTTTTGGATTTTGCTGCCACTTTTTGATCAGATAAACCCCTGTCAGTTCATTGCCATGGGTTCCGCCGGTAATTGCAACACGTTTGATCATTTCTTACCTTTTAGCGTTTTGTAAATCTCTGCAGAAATCTCTTCAGGTGATTTATCCTCAACATTGATGATGATATCGGCTACTTTTTTATAGTCCGCTTCTCTCTCTTTATAGAGCGCTTTTGCTTTTTTGGGGCTGGAAAAGAGAGGACGTTTTGCCAGTTTGTTGCGTGCATTTGGATGCTCCTGGATACGTTTCAGGATAGCGTCAAAACTACTGTCAAGTAAAACAACAGTACCGATCTCATGTAGTTTCTTCTGTCTGAAAAAACCGCCCCCTGTAGAGATAATGGCATTTTCTACACTCGTTGCCAGCCACTTTGCAGTTTTCTTCTCCAAATCACGAAAGTAGGGCTCTCCTTCACTTTCAAATATCTTTTTGATTTTACGGTTTTCCAGACTCTCGATCAGATCATCCGTATCGATGGCATAGTAGTCATAAAGTTTGGCAAAGGCACGTGCGACAGTACCTTTGCCTACGCCCATAAAACCGATTAAGATAATATTTTTCATGATGTAAAATCCTCGTCACTCTTTTTCTTTTTTGCTTCAATGATGATTGGCGTACCGCTGAAATCGAAATATTCGCGCAACTGATTGATAAGATAACGCTTGTAGCTGAAATGCAGCGATTTGGGTCTGTTCATGATCAAAGCGATACGCGGCGGCTTGATATCAAACTGTGTACCGAAATAGATTTTGGTAATTTTTCCATGATCGGAAGGAAGCTGATGTTTTTTATTGGTACGTTTGAGTATCTCATTGAGCTGGGATGTTGGAATACGGAAAGTATAGTGCTGATATACCTCTTTGATCAAATCATGGATCTTATGTACCCGTTTTTTGCTCAGTGCAGAAACGGTGATAACCGGTGCATAGGAGAGAAATTTAAAACGATCACGTACACGCTGCAGACTCTCTTTGTAATCATACTGTGCTTTGTCCCATTTGTTCAGCACTATGATACATCCAAGTTCAAATTTATCAACCAGATTGGCAATACGTTCATCCAGTTCCTTGAAATCTTCACTTGCATCGAGTACCAGCAACGCAATATCTGCATTTTCGAGCATCGCCTGGGTACGATTGAGTGCAAATTTTTCAATACCTTCAATTTTACCCCGGCGTCTGATACCAGCCGTATCGACAAAAGTAAAGAGTGTATCCTCATAGACAATCTGTTCATCAACAGGGTCAATCGTAGTGCCTGCCACTTCGCTGACTACAGAACGCTCTTCTCCGACCAAAGCATTTAAAAGAGAACTTTTACCTACATTGACGCGACCGATAATGGCAATCTTAATCTCTTTTACCTCTTCCTCAGGACTCTGCGTACGCTGTTCTTCCGCTTCCAGGATAGCTTCCAGTGAAAAATCATCTTCATCTTCCTCTATTTCCGCTTCAGGTTTGACACGCTCCTCTTCAGGGATCTGGTTTTCGATCCAGTTAATCAGTTTGCGCGTACCACGGTTATGTGAGACTGAGAGAAAAAAGAGATCTTTCGAACCAAAAGCGGTAAACTCCCAGCCGATCTCTTCCTGTTGTCTGTCATTGTCGATTTTATTGACTATCAGGGCTATCTTTTTGCCAAGTTTCTGCAACTCGAAAAAGATCTTTTTATCTTCATCTGAGGGAAGCATTTTCCCATCTACCATATAGAGAATTATATCTGCCTCAGCAGCTGCTTTGAGTGATTTCTCCTTCACTGTTTTAAAAAGGGTTGACGAATCGTCAAGACCACCTGTATCCACTAAAAGTGCCGGTGTTTCATTGAGCATTACCTCTGCGGTTTTAACATCTCTGGTTGTTCCACTCACTTCCGAAGTAATCGCATCCCGGCGTTTTGCAATACGGTTGAAAAGGGAACTTTTCCCCACATTTGGTTTGCCTAAAAGGGCTATTTTTGTCATAATTTCTACTCTTTTGTATTTATTATCTAATATAACATATATTTTGTGAAAATTGATTATAGCAAAAAAGATTTGTTCACTGTCAAGGGAGTTACGCTCTTATTTTGCTACAATTAATAGATGAAAAAAATAGTACTTTTTATTTTATTTACTACATTACTGTTGTTTGGGGCAAAACCACGTACATTAGAAGCAGAGTATGCTATCTCCTATGCCATTTTTGGGAAAATCGGTCAGGCAGAAGCCAGATTGCAGGTTCAAAATAACAGATACCATATTGAAATTAAAGCTGAAGCGACTGGTATTGCAAAGTTTATGAGCAATCAACGTATCGAACGATACAGCAGCAGTGGTATTATAGAAAATGGAAGATTACAGCCGGAACACTTCATATTAGAGACACGCAAAGGCAAATATTTCAAAAAAGAGCACCATTTTCTTTTCGATCATCTTCAAAAAAAAGTAAAACATCTTACATATATTATAGATAAAGAGGAAAAAAGAGAGAACGAAGAGATACTCTCCTATTATGCCAGAGACGATATATTAACTCTTTTTTTCAATCTGCGCTTCTATCTTCAGCAAGAATGTAAAACAGGAAAATGTACCCTTGTTGCAGCAGGGGCAAATGAGAAAGATGGTCGTGTAGATATTATTTCACTGGGCAAAAACAGATTTAAAGTGATTTTGCACCGCCGTATATTTGCCAGTAAACAGGGTGAAATGGAGATTCATATCAATGAGATGGGTATCTGTGATTTTGCACTTTTGAAAGATGTGGTATTTTTTGGAGATGTAAAGGCAAATACAACTAAAATATCTTATCCAAAGAGAGAGGTAGAACAATGATTTTGATATCTGGACCATGTGTAATAGAAAACAGAGAAAATTTAATGCGTATTGCAGAGGGACTTCAAAAGTATCATGAAGATACCAATATCGATTTCTATTTTAAAGCCAGCTATGATAAAGCGAACAGAACATCACTTGACAGTTTTCGTGGTCCGGGATTGCATGAAGGATTGAAAATGCTGCAGGAGGTACAAAAAGAGTTTGGATACAAGCTTTTGACAGATGTACATGAGACCTGGCAGATCAATGAAGCTTCCGATGTTGTGGATGTTTTGCAAATTCCTGCTTTTTTGTGCCGACAGACCGACCTGCTTGTCGCTGCAGCACAGACGGAGTGCATTGTCAATATCAAAAAAGGGCAGTTTATGAATCCCCTGGATATGGAGTATTCCGCACTAAAAGTATTACAAACCAGAGGTGTTGAAAACGCCACCTATGCCCAGAGTCAAAAACATGGACTCTGGCTCACAGAGAGAGGCAGCAGTTTCGGTTATGGCAATCTGGTAGTGGATATGCGTTCACTGGTGATCATGAGACAATTTGCACCGGTGATTTTTGATGCGACACATGCGGTACAGATGCCGGGCGGAGCAGGAGGAAAAAGCAGCGGAAAAAGAGAGTTTGTCGCACCGCTTGCACGTGCTGCGGCAGCGGTAGGAGTGGATGGATTTTTCTTTGAAACACATTTTGATCCTTCTATCGCGTTGAGTGACGGTCCCAATATGCTGACACTGGAAGATTTACATACGACAATTACAGATATCCAGAAGATTGGAGCGTGTGTAAACTGATTTTTTATAAGAGGAAGTAAAGGATTTTTTATAATTGTCGATATAACTGCAACGAAGCTATATTTTGCCGGTTTTAGTTATATATAGATTAAATTATAAGGAGTCTGTTTTATGGTATTGCAGAAACTATTTGTACCTCTTGTTTCTGTCATGAACAAACTTCCTTTTAAACTTAAAATTCTTCTTTCTGTTTCAATTCTCTTTATTTTGCTTATTGCTCCTTCCTATGGCGGGTTTATGGATTTTATAGAAAAGAAAAGTTTGTATAACAAGCAGTTGGTCGGCTTGGATTATGTAGAGCGTTTGCAGAGTATCATCGAGACTGTTCAGGTTCACAGGGGACTGAGTAACGGGTATTTTAACGGAAACAGAGCGTATCGTCAAAAGATTATAACGACTGAAAATATGCTCCAGAAAAAGGTTATTGAGTTTATAGATTTTGATGAAAAGCATTTACAGTTGCTAAAAAGAAGTAAATCTTTTGTCAATGCTTTGAGTCTGCTTGAAGCGGTAAAGTTAAATCATGTCACAAGAGAACATTCCACAGATGAAATCTTCAAAACACATAATCAGATCATCCACTTTTTTATCAAAACACTTAAAGAGATAGCTCAAAAGAGTTCCTTTGACTCAAGTGATGACATCAGAATCAAATATATTGCACAGATTCTCAGTGAAAAACTTTTACTCTTACAAGAATATACAGGGCAAATCAGGGGATTGGCGACGGGTATTTTTACAAAGAAAAAAGTGACCGAAGCACAGATTGAAGAGTTGCTCAAACTTTATACACTTATCAACAGTATGAAGATGATTTTACTGGATAACAGTGTTTTACTAAATACGAACAACTATCTTATGATACAAAAAGAGACAATATTTGCAGACAATAAATTAAAAGAGCTACTCTTTGTAGTCAATAAAAATATTATTGTCAACCATAAATTACTGGCATACAACGGCAACCTCTTCTTTAAAAAGGCAAGTGAAGCGATCAATGCACAAACCAGACTCTATCAACTTTATGCTGCTGATTATCGTCAAATTCTGACAAATACCCAAAAAGAGATGTATTTAAAATATGCCTATTTATTTTCAGGGTTTCTTCTGATCATTTTGCTGGCATTTTATATTTTCGGTGCTTTTTACCACTCTGTTACAGGAAGTCTGAAAAAATTGCAAATTGCTTCCAAAATGATTGCAGAGGGGAAAACAGATATTCATATAGAAGCAGATACAAAAGATGAAATATCTGATGCACTGCTTGCTTTTAACCATATGAGTCATAAATTGAATGAAAATATATCGTTCCTGAATGGTTATAAAATGGCTATAGATGAAACAAGTATCGTTTCCAAAACCAATAAAAAAGGGATTATTACCTATGTAAACAAAATGTTTTGTGAAATTTCCGGATATACAGAAGAGGAGCTTCTGGGATTTCCGCACAACATTGTTCGCCATCCTGAAACACCGAAAGCAGCATTTGAAGATTTGTGGAAAACCATCAAATCGGGTAAAATCTGGAAAGGTATTATCAAGAACAGAAAAAAAGATGGTGAATACTATATCGTTGATGCTACGGTGATTCCTATCCTGGATGAGAAAGGGGAAGTTCTGGAATATGTAGCGGTACGTCATGATATTACAGAACTGGAGAGGAGTAAAGAGGAACTCAAAAAACAAAAACTCGATTTTCTAACAGCACTTCCCAACAGAAATCAACTGCTTGAAGATTTGAAAACAGTTCCTAAACCAATTCTCTTTTATTTCAATATCGATGCATTTGCAGCATTGAATGATTTTTACGGTACTGATGCGGGAGACAAAGTATTGCTCGATCTTGCTGCACTCTTTAAAGAGATAGCACAAAGCAGCGGTGCACGCATTTATAAGCTGCAGGCAGACGGTTTTATACTGCTGTTTGAAGAGGGAAAAGTCAATAAAAAGAATTACCAGCAAATATATAGCACAATAGTTGACTATATCGAAGCTAAAACGTTGGATTGTATTTCGGATACCTGTATCAGTATTACTCTCAGTGGAAGTGTTGTTTTCTACGATGCAGACAAAGATTATGAAAAATTGCTCGCTTTTGTGGATGTTGCACGGAAATTTGCACTAAAAGAGAATAAAAAATTTATGTTATATAGACAGGAAATGCGCAAAGAGGAAGATTACGCTAACAATATTACCTGGATAAACAAGATCAAAGAGGCTATTGCGCAGGATCGTATCGTGCCTTTTTTCCAGCCTATTGTCGACAATAAAATTGGTGCAGTTACAAAATATGAAGCTCTGGTACGTTTTATCGAAAAAGATGGTAAAGTTGTTTCTCCTTTTTTCTTTCTGGATATCGCAAAAAAAGCCAACCTCTATACACAGATTACGAAAATTGTCATCGACAAAACTTTCAGAAAATTTGAGAACCTGCCACAATATGAGTTTTCAATCAATATCTCTGTAGAAGATATCTATAATGAAGAGGTAAGTGCTTATATCTATAAGAAATTGCAAAATTTCCGCAATCCAAAACAGGTTGTATTTGAGATCACTGAATCTGAAGAGATTAAAGATTATACAAAAGTGAACACCTTTATAGAGCAGATAAAAAGTTATGGCGCAAAAATATCAATTGACGATTTTGGAAGCGGATATGCCAACTTTGAACATATTCTCTCTTTAAAAGCGGATTATATCAAGATAGACGGTTCTTTGGTTAAAAATATCGATACCGACGAACATTCACGTATCATTATTGAAGCGATTATCGCTTTTTGCAAAAAGCTTGGCAGTAAAACAGTTGTGGAATTTGTCCATAATGAAACAGTGTCCAAAAAAGTAATCGATCTGGGCGCGGACTATTCGCAGGGCTTTTTTCTTGGAGAACCTTCAGAAGTTGTAGCACATGAACATCTCATCAATACCCAGGAACAAACGCAAAATATCCGGTAAAACAGATTATTTTATTGCCAGAAATCCTTCAAAATTCATAAATTTCTGTATCGTAATAATATCTACAAAACCGGCACGTTTAAGCATATCGATATTGCCTTCGGTGGAAAAAGGTTCCAAAACACCCTTCAAACTTCTCGATTTACCAATAATCTCTTCCGGAGTATATCCCTGATCCAGTTTATAATCGGTATAA
>VAPK010011931.1_pt1 | contig 16123 bp, 15 predicted proteins | sample 3395031 | NCBI WGS metagenome assembly VAPK01 (sample SAMN08290443, study PRJNA428436) | hydrothermal vent metagenome | isolation source: Deep-sea hydrothermal vent chimney 1 | place: Pacific Ocean: Juan De Fuca Ridge
GTGGCTTTTGTTCAAAGTATGTGTTTACCCTAAATAAAAAGCGAGCTATTAGAAATAACTCACTTTTCAAAATTAAGTTGAAGGGTTGTACTATTTTATAACCAATTTTCTAGTAGAGGTTTTTCCGTTTTCAAAGGCTTTTAAAATATAAATACCAGCATCTAGTTTTGATACGTTTAATTCTACACCTCTTAAATTTGTTGCAATTATTTGTTTACCCAAAATATTGTAAATCTGTATTTTTTTAGTAGTATTTCGAAAAGAATAGATGTACAATTTTCCGTTAACCACAGGGTTTGGGAACATTTTAAAATCCTTTATTTCATCAGGATTTTGAACTGAAGTTTTTTGATTTACCTCTGAAGTATCACCAACTTTTTGTCCGTAAAAATAAGTTGATATAAATATCGTAAATATAAAAATGTAAAATTTCTTCATACTTATATTAGTTTAATTACAGCAAAAGTGGTTGATTGATCAATTGATTAATTGAATATAAAGGTATAAAATTATTGTACTCATATGACGTAAAACCTAAAATTGTGAATAACTTTAACATATTTAAAACAATATTTGTAGTGGTTAAATAAAACAATCAAACAACAATCATATGATTATCAATTATTTATAATAAGAGTAGATAGTTAACCGTAATTTACGGTTGTACTATTAAAAGAGGATTAAGTTTATAAAAATATTTAATTAATCCTTATTTTTGAGGAATTTACTGAGTTAAATGAAAAAAAAAGACATCAAAATTTTATTAGTAGATGATGAACCAGATATTTTAGAGATTGTAAGTTACAATTTAAAAAATGAAGGGTATCAGATATTTACAGCAACAAATGGTCTTGAAGCTATAGATAAAACAAAAGAAATACGGCCTCACCTTATTCTTTTAGATGTAATGATGCCTAAAATGGATGGTGTAGAAGCTTGTATAAAAATCAGAAAAATAGAGACTTTAAATGATGTAATTATTGCTTTTTTTACAGCTAGAAATGAAGATTATTCTCAATTGGCTGGTTTTGATGCTGGTGCAGATGATTATATTACCAAGCCTGTAAAACCAAAAGTATTGGTAAGTAAAGTAAAATCTTTATTAAGACGTTTAAAAGAGGATAATACAGACCAAGAAAATAGCATTACTGTAGGAGACATTATTATCAATAGAGAAGAATACTTTGTCCAAAGAGGAGAAACAAAAATTATATTACCTCGTAAAGAGTTTGAATTGATGTATCTTTTAGCCTCTAAACCAGACAAGGTATTTAAACGTGATACTATTCTTGAAAAGGTTTGGGGAAATGATGTGGTTGTTGGCGGTAGAACGATAGATGTACATATTAGAAAGCTTAGAGAAAAAATAGGTGAGAATTATTTTAAAACCGTAAAAGGTGTTGGTTATAAATTTACAATTAAGTGAAATTAAATAAGACATACAAGTTTGCTTTCAAATCTTCTTTATACATTACACTCCTTATCTTTGTTGTGTTTTTAGGAGTTTCTTTTTTCCTCGTGCATAAATTTAACCTACTCTTAGCAATAATTATAGCAATCTTTGTTTTTCTGATCTCTATTGTAATTATCCATTATCGGGTAGAACATTTTATTTATAAAAGGATAAAAAATATTTATGAAGATGTGGCAATTTCAAAAGCCGAAACCTTAAATAATATAAGTATTACTTCTGATATGGATACTTTGTCAGAAAAGCTAAAAAAGTTTGCTGATGATAAGCATCTTGAAATTGAAATGTTACAAATACGAGAAGAATATAGAAGGGAATTTTTAGGAAATGTTTCACACGAATTAAAAACACCACTATTTACTGTTCAAGGTTATTTATTAACCTTAACAGATGGTGCAATTAAGGATGCTACGATAAGAGACAAATACCTAGACAGAGCGAATAAAGGCGTAGACAGATTGATAAGTATTGTTGAAGACCTCGATATGATTACGCAATTAGAATCGGGTTCTTTAAATGTGTTACATGAAAGTTTTAACATTGTTAATTTGATACAAAATGTATTTGATTCGCTAGAATTGAAAGCTAAAAAAAGGAACATCCAATTGCGTTTTGATAAGGTCTATGACACTCCGATTTTGGTACAGGCTGATATTAAACGTATTGAACAAGTGCTAATTAATTTGATAGAAAACTCAATAAAATACGGAAAACAAAAAAGTGCTTCTATAGTAAGTGTTGATAATTATTCTAATTCTCAATTTATCATCCGTATAATAGATGAAGGAGAAGGGGTCAAACCTCAACACCTGTCAAGGTTATTTGAACGTTTTTATAGGATTGACCCAAGTAGATCTAGAGAACAAGGAGGCTCTGGTTTAGGTCTGTCAATTGTTAAACATATTATTGAAGCCCATGAACAAAAGGTGTTTGTAGAAAGTGAATATGGCAAAGGTTCAACCTTTTCATTTACTTTAGAAAAGTTCAAATAGACTTGCATTTAGACTTATTTCACATGAGTTGATAAATCCATCATAGTTTTCAAGTTTAGCTAACATATTCAGTGTAAAATTTTCTTGAGTTGAGAAAGAAGCTATACCCATATCTTTCATTCTTTCAGCGAGATATTCTTGCTCATGTTGACCAGGTGTTGGGATAAAAAAGCATTTTTTTTCAAGTTTAGCTAAATCTAATACAGTAGAGTAGCCAGATCTTGCTAAAATAACGTTGCTTTCATTAAAAGCCTGTTGTAATTGCTCGCTAAGCATATAATTTACAACAGTTGTATGTTTGTTGATTTCAGAGTTGGCTGTATTAGAAAAAACACCTCTAACCAATAGTGTCTTTTTAGTAGAAATTTTTAATTCAGTTATTAATTTTTCTTCTAATAGTGTGCGTTGAGGTTCAGGGCCCGATAAAACAATAAGTAAATCGTATTTTATGGGTAAAATTTTCTTTTCAAACCTACTGATTGCACCAATGTATTTAATGTTTAGTTTTTTATTCTCAAAAGCAGATAATTTTCCTGAAAGTGTTGAGTCTTGATAATCAGGAATCCAACATTGGTCAAACTTTGCAATAATTTTTTGATGTAAATTGGAAGTGATTGCCGTAGTTTTTCCTGAAAGCACATTGATTTGATGCGTGATGTAAACTGAAGGGATTCCTATTAACCTTACACCAAACCTATTGTCAGAAATAATACCAGATAAATTTTCTTTTTTATGGATTTTTCTGACTTCTTTTTGTTCGTTTATACTTGCTTTTAGGATGGCTGGACTGTTTAAAAATAGCTTTAATTTTTGAGAAGAACCTTTAGAGTATTTGATGTTATAACTTGGTAATTGATACGATTTAAGTAGAGGAAATTCTTTTTGTAATAAGGTTAAAGCATCACCATCACTTGCCAATATAGGCTCGAAATCATGCCTAATCAATGTCTTAATGATAGGAATGCATCTGGCGGCATGTCCTAATCCCCAATTCAACGGTGCTATTAGAATTTTTTTTTTCATTCTTATCACTCCTGCAAGACAGGAATCTCATTAAAATTCATCAGATTCCTGCCTTCGCAGGAATGACATATTAGATTAAATCAAAACCAATATCTTTACGATAATTCATTTTTTCGAATTTGATATTTTCTATACTATCGTAAGATAATTTTAAAGCCTCTTCAATGGTGTCACCAAAAGAAGTAATTGCCATAACTCTACCTCCATTCGTTATAATTTTACCATTTTCTTGCTTGGTTCCTGCATGAAAAACGGTTGAATTGTTTACTTTTTCTAAACCTGTTATTTCTTTTCCGTTGGTATAGGCTTCAGGATACCCTCCAGAAACTAACATTACTGTTATTGCCGTTTTCGGGTTTACAACAAATGATTTTTCATTTAAATTTTGATGAGCCACACCTTCAAATAAATCAAATAAATCAGATTCAATTCTTGGAAGTACTGCTTCTGTTTCAGGGTCGCCCATTCTTACGTTGTATTCAACAACAAAAGGGTCATTGTTGATATTCATTAAGCCGATAAAAATAAACCCACGGTAATCTATTCCGTCTTTTTGAAGGCCTTGAATGGTAGGTTTTATAACACGTTTTTCTACTTTTTGTAAGAAATCAGCATTTGCAAAAGGCACAGGAGAAATAGCTCCCATACCACCAGTATTCAATCCAGTATCACCTTCTCCAATTCGTTTATAATCTTTTGCTGAAGGTAATATTTTATAATTTTTCCCATCTGTCAGCACAAAAACAGAAAGCTCAATACCATCTAAAAACTCTTCAATAACAACTTTAGAAGACGCTTCACCAAATTTATTATTGGTTAGCATTTCTTCTAATTCTTCTTTTGCTTCATTTAATGAATTTAAAATCAGCACACCTTTTCCACCCGCTAATCCATCTGCTTTTAAAACATAAGGAGGTTTAAGGGTTTCTAAAAATAGCTTTCCTTTTGCCAAGCTATCCTTAGTGAAAGACTGATACCTAGCTGTAGGAATGTTATGTTTTATCATAAACTGTTTAGAAAAATCTTTACTTCCTTCTAGTAAAGCACCATCTTTTTTAGGGCCAATAACAGGAATGTTTTTCAACTCAGCATCCGCTAAGAAAAAATCATGAATACCCTGAACTAAAGGAGCTTCTGGCCCTACAATCACCATTGTAATTTCTTTGGCTAACACCAATTGTTTGACAGCTTTAAAATCAGTTGGACTTACAGCTACATTCTCAGCAATTGAAGCTGTACCTGCATTACCAGGAGCTACAAAAAGTTGATTTACCTTTTTACTTTGAGAAAGTTTTAATGCAAAAGAATGTTCTCTACCGCCAGAACCTAAAATTAAAATATTCATATGTTTTGTTGTCAATTTAGCTTACAAATATACAGTTAATACATTATAAAATTAAATTGGTATTAACTCCATTTCTTAAAATACTTTAGACTAGATTTTAAATGGATAAAAAATAATTTCAAGTTTTTTGATGAATCCTTTTTAAGTATATGTACAATTTCTTCTTTAGGATAATACATTTTTTTCTTACCCAATACGTCTATTTTTTTACAGATATCAAGGTCTTCCATATATAAAAAATAACGTTCATCAAAGCCTTTTAATTGAACGAAGTATTCTGTCTTATATAATTGAAAACAACCATGTAAAAATTCAGGATAAAAAGGTTGAGATAAATTTTTATCATGATATTCTCCTTTTTTAATTATTGAAGGAAAAAGGTATTTTAAAAATGAAATATTTCTAATGATTAATTCAAAGAATGAAGGATATCTTCTGCTTGTATATTGATGTTCTCCATTCGGGAACAATACTTTTGGAGATATTAAGGCTAATTCTTTATCTTTTTCTATTATTTTTATAAGATTAGGTACAGTTGACGGTTTAAAGGATACATCTGGGTTTAAAATCAAATGATATGTTGATACGTTTTTTATTTGATCAATAACTCTATTATGCCCACCTCCAAAACCTATATTTTTTCCTACAAAAACATACTCGATATCAGGATGGTTAAATTTATTATTCAAGTCATCAAAAGGAGAATTATCAACTATAAAAAGTTTTTTAGAGATAGGAATATTCAAAAAACTATCAATAGTCTTTGACAGCTCCTTCGTATCTTCATTATAAAGAACAATGGTAGCAGTTAATACTGTAGAGTTGTTTTTCGATTCTATCATCAATACTTATGCTTAATACGCTTTTTCTTCATTTCTGAAGAAATTTAACATGGTTTGAATAATAATTTTCAAATCTAAAAAAAATGACCAGTTTTCTATATAAAAAATATCTAATTTAATTCGATCTTCCATATCTTTATTATTTTGTATTTCACCACGATAGCCTCTAGCTTGAGCCAGACCAGTAATTCCGGGTTTTACAAAATGTCTTACCATGTATTTGTCTATTTTTTTACTGTATTCTTCTGTGTGATTTAGCATATGAGGTCTTGGGCCAACAACACTCATATCTCCTATTAAAACATTAAAAAATTGAGGAAATTCATCAAGACTAGTTTTACGTATAAATTTACCAATGTTAGTAATTCTATAGTCTTCTTTGTTTACTTGAATTTTATCAGATTCATTATTAATATACATAGATCTAAATTTATAACAGTAGAAAATATGACCATTGATTCCATCTCTTTTTTGTTTAAAAAATAGCGGCCCTTTAGAATCTAATTTGATTAAAATATACATTAATGGAATAAGCCAAGATAGAATAAAAACAATGACTAATAAAGAAAAAACAATATCAAAGCTACGTTTAAAATATTTAATTAAAGGCTTATCAAAGGGTAATTTTCTTAGAGATAACACAGGTGTGTAATCAAAATATTCTAACACCATTTCTTTACTAAAAACATCTTTAGCATCAGGTATTAATTTAAAAACTATTAGGTTGTTTTCACAAAAATGAATGATTTTTTTAATTTGCTGTTGACTTAGTTCTGTTGTTGAGCAATATAGTTCATGTATTCCTTCCTTTGTAATATAAGAAAAAGCATCTTCAATAGTACCTAAAAAACCATCCTGATTTATTTGAGGCTGGTCAGAAAAGTAGCCAAGTAATCTATATCCATATTCAGATTTATTGTTTAAGAAATGGATGATATTTTTCATATTTTCATTCTGACCAATAACAACAACCTTTCTAAAATTACCCCCTCCAATTCTATATTTTTTTAATGCGTATAAAAATAAAATTCTAAATAAAATAATTAGGAGGTAAATGATACTTAAAACTTTTATGTGAAAGGTGATTGAAGCATTGACCTTAAATACATTGATATAAGCAAAGTAAGCCAATGTAAAAATTGTGATTTGATTGAAAAAACGAGAAACAACTTTTGCAGCTTTCAAAAGCCTATGAAAGTTATAAAACTTGGTGAAAAAGCTAATAAACAACCAACTAAAGTTAATATAAAGGGCATAACCAAGACCTATAGTACTAAAATAATAGTATAGTACGCCATTAAGAATAGCTAAATGGGCAATGATTGATATCGGTTTTATAAACTTAGAGTACCTCTTTTTCAAAACTTTTAATATTAATACTTTGATCTTTTTCTTTAAAGAACAGTAAAGTTACGGTTATAAAAAACACCATTCCTCTTTGTCTCCAAAGATAGGATTCTGTAACACATAAAATTGCAATTAAAATAATAAATGATAAATAGAAGAAGTTTTTATTTACATAAGCTTCTTTTAAAGAAAAATAAAAGATACTTATTAAAAATAAAAGCCCTAAAAGTCCTAATTCAGAAAAAATCTGTAGGTATTGATTGTGAAAATTAAAATGATAAAAACCTGGATATAAATTATATTGGATGTATTTTTTCTTCAACATATCTTGTGATGCGTCTATTCCATATCCGCTAAAAAAAATTGCATCTTCCTCTAAAAGTTCAACAAATGCTCTTATTTGGAACAGTCTTAAGCTTGCCCCTGTCCAATAATAAACCTGTCCAAATTCATTTTTAGAGAATACCTCAGAAAAGTTTGTATTATTAATTTCAATAGTAAATCTATCAACAATTTTTTTAGATAAGAAGATAAGTATGATTAATGTACTTATTAAAAAAAATGTTTTGAGAATTCTTTTTTTAGTTTCTTTTTTGAAAAACAAAGGTGACAAACCAATAGCAATTAAAGTGACTGAAATCACCAATTTAGAAGACAATAAAACTAAAAAAACACTTAGAACAGTCAAATAGAAATAATCACTTTTCTGTTTTAATTTTTTAGTAAAGAAATACAATAAAGAAAAGGCTGTATATGTTGACATGTATATCGCATTTATATTGTCTAAAGGCTTGCTTAAATTATGGTAAAACAAGACATCAGAATTACTGCTTTTTAGATATGAGAACAAACCAACACTTAAACAATATAGTGCATATAAAACGACGGCTTTTGAAAAATTTGAAAATATAAGATTCAACTCTGACTTGCTTAACTTTGGAATTAAAACAAAAAGAATTGGCAAAATTAAATAAGAAAGCTTTTGAGACAAACCTTTTATTGATTCGTCTATATCAACACTCCAACTTAGAGATATAATTGCTAATAAATAGATAGAAATAAAGGAAATTGAGATAGGATTAATTTCTAATTTCGGCTTATTTTTATTTACACTATAATTATATAAAAAATATAGGAATGTAATTATTATAACAACACTATTTATACTGTGTTTTAATGGTAATGTTATTAAAACCAATGAAATAAGCCACATGTCAATTTCTTGACTGTCGATAAATTTACTTAATACATTCATTGAAAAAGGATTGATACTGTTGATTTATGGAGTCATAATTATAAAATGATTTTATTTTTTGTAAATTTTTGTCTAATTTAATATTTTCTTGAGGTTCATTTTTATGAATCTTCTCAACCAAAGATTGTACGTCAAGGCTGTTTTTAAAATAATAGGCTTCTTCTTCTAAAATATATTTGTTGTACTGATTGTCATGAGCAACAATTAATGCATTTGATGCCATTGCTTCTAACAAAGAAGGGTTTGTACCACCTACAGAATGACCATGAAAATATAGCTTTGAGAAATAACGTAAATTATTGAGGATATTAATATCGTAAATTCCGCCTAAAAATTGAATTTTGTCATTATTTTTATAGCTATTATATATTTCTCTCCCGTATTTGCTAGCGTTATAATTTCCAACAATCAAAAAAATATTTTCAGTAGACGATTTTGTAACTCCCTCTAAAATAACATGAATATTGTTTTCTGGTTCAAGCCTAGCAATTAACATATTGTATTCAAATTCTTTTACCGAAAACTCTTTTAAAATAGTATTATTTGGTGTTTCAAAAACATGACCACCATATGCAATGAATTGAGAGTCTTTATGGTACTTATTTTTAATATAACTCTGAATACCAATTGAATCTGAAATTAAAAAATCGCTGTGTTTAACGGCTAATTTTTCTGCAAACTTTAAGAATTTTTTAGTCAGCGAAGAATATTTACTTCTTTTCCACTCCAAGCCATCCATATTTGTAATAACAATGGCTTTTTTAGGAAATAGAAAAGACCAAATAGAACTGCTTGTATAACCGAGTTGTAGAATAATATCAAAATTCATCTTTCTACTGTGTAGAATACAGTTAAAATCATAAATAAATTGACCTACTGTGCCAATTTTATTTTCAGGATCATAACAGTGAACTATATGAACACTTTTATATGTCTTTTCTTTGTATTGATGATTGCTAGAATTGTAAACATAAATGTGATGATTTTCTTTTGCTAGAAATACTGATAAATACTCAGCAAACTGTTCAAAGCCTCCATAATGATTCGGAATTCCTCTAGTTCCAATTATTCCTATTTTCATTATTTTTTAGGCTAAGTTTGTTAGTAAAAGATGTTTGTTGAAAAAAAAGTATTCCTAATATAAAGGCAAAGATATCATGCATGTTATAAATACCTGTGATAATTAATGACGAAAATAAATAATACAACCCTATACCAGAAATTAAATTACCAACTACAAATTTACTTAAATTATTTTCTTTTGGATATGAATTATAATAGAGTCCTAATAAAAAAATAAAATAGAGTACCAAACCAACAATACCAGTTTTAAAAAGGATATAAACATATCCATTATGTAGAATTGGTATAAATCGTATTTTTTCTGAATTTAAAGGAGCATCAAATTTTAAATCTACCAAAGCACCAAAACCTTTACCCATAAAAAAACTTGAAGGGTTTTTTTGCATTTGCTCTAAAGCCGTTGAAGCTTCATAGGCTCGCCAATGATCCCAAAGGGAAGCGTGATTATTTACATTAATATTCGTTTTTGGTATAAAAATTTCTGAAGGGGCAATTTTTAATTTGTATAAAAATGATTCAAGACCAGGTTTGTCTCTTTCTATTTTAACGGAAAATAAATACGTGTAAAACAGCCCAACGGAAACTAATAAAATAAACCCGTATTTTATTCCTTTCTGACTAAGTTTCAAATAGCCTAAAATGGCCAAATAAAATATAATAAACGCAACCATCATAGTTCTAGAAAAATAGGCTATAAACGAAAATGACAAGAGTAGTAAAAGGGTATTTTTCAACAACTTATTTTTAAATACGTTTAAAAAAGAATATTTGTAAGAGCCTAGTATTAAAACCAATGCAAGAGATTCTATTAAGTTTGAAATCCCTCCAATTCTTCTAATATCAGTAATTGTCCAATGGTTAAAATCTGCATGCCAAAAAACCTTAGATAAATGGAAAATTGAGATTATTGTGGCTACAATGATGATGCCTTTAAGAATGTAATAAAAATTGTTTATTTTTTTTGCTATGATAAAACCTGATAGAAGAGCAATTATTGGCTTTATGAAATACATAAAATCTTTTAACCAATTGTAAAAAGTTCTTTGGTGAAAGAATGAGGTAATAATACCGACAAAAGTGATTAATAATAAGATAAATATTAAATTGAAAAACTTTTTTGGAAGCTTTGGGTTCTTATCAAAAAGAAACAATGAAGTAGTCAAAAAAAACAGCACTAAATGAAGTTCGAATATTGGAAAAGTAACCAATAAAATCAGAATCAGAATATATGATATTTTATATATATTGATCATTTTCAAGCCTTATTAATAATAGCAGTTATTGTTTTTGCAGATTCTTTCCAAGAATAGCGGTTTTTAATAATCTGTTGAATATTGTCTAAATATAATTCATTTTTATCAATAATTATTTTCTTTAATGCTTCTTGAAAACTTTTTGTGTCATTTGGGTCTATAAAAAACGGATTAAAAAATTCAAAATCAGACATTGCTGTAGCGTTAGAACATAAAACTGGTATTTTTAATGCAGCAGCTTCAATGGGTGGTATGCCAAATCCTTCTGCTTTTGACGGAAAAACAAAAGTTGTTGCAGCTCTATAAAAATAGATTAAATCGTTTTGGTCTATTTCTTCAATATAATGAATTTTTTTTCTTTGCTCTGTATTTAGCGACGCTAATAAACGTTCAAACGTATTGTTTTTAATAGAATTTTTACCAATTAAAACTAAATGATAATCTTGTTTGTATAATTTCAGGTCTAAAAAAGTTTGAACTAATAATTCTTGATTTTTTCTAGGTTCAACACGACTGATATATAAAATATAATTTTTTAAAGCATATTTTTTATTGATATACTGAATAGCATCCTCTTTGTTGTAAGCTTCTAAATAACTATTATTTACTCCATTAGGAGTTATTAAAATCTCGTTATTTAGTAATTGATATTGTTTAATTAATGATTGCTTAGAATAGTTTGAAACTGTAACTAAAAAGTCTGATTTAAGTGCACTGTTTTTAAATAGAAAATTTCTTCTAATTCTGTATAAAAAAGAAAAGTGATCAGGGAATTCATTGAATAAAATATCATGTATGGTAACAATGTACTTGCAATTTTTATTTTTCACTAAAGGCATTACATATTGAAAATGTGCAAAATCAAATTCATTTTTTTTAATGAGCTGAGGTATTTCATAAATCATCCTTAAGAGTCTCGATTTTGTTTTGAAATAAATAAACTTCACATTTTTATTTCCAGAAAACTGATTGATGATATTTTCATCATGAAAAATACCTACATAAAAAATAAGGTTGGGGTTGGCTACAGCTACTTCTTTATAAAGCTCTCTAATATAGGTTTGTGTACCTTGAGGTTCTTTGTTTAATAAATAACCATCAATGAAGATTTTTAAAGGCTTTTTTAATTGCATAATTTAAAGACAAACTAAACTTAGCTATAATTTGTTCAAATTTATTAAAATGTTTGGAGGAATAAAGAAAATAACCTTTAATTAAATTCATTTCTCTCTTAGTGCTAAAACCGACATGATGTATATAAGATACAGAAGGCACAAAAATGGTTTTTTTACCAATTAGTGCCATCTTTTTACAAAAATCTACATCTTCTACATACATAAAATAATCTTCATCTAATCCTTTTACCTGTTGCCAATCTTTATTTTTTACCATTAAAAAAGACCCTGAAACCCAATCAACTTGAATGTGCTTTTTGTCATTAAAATCACCTGTTAAAAACCCTGATGATTTGTAATTTAAGTGTCTAAACCTTAGAAGTTTTAAAGGTTTTGGGAACTTTCCGAAAGAAGGAATGTATTTTTTTTGAGTATTCAACATCTTAATTCCTAATACTCCAATACTATCGTCATTTTCAAAAAAACTAAATAGAGAATTAAAATCTTGAAGTATAAGAGTATCGTTATTTAATAATAAAAGATACTCTCCTTTTGCTGTTTCAGCAGCTTTATTATTGCCTCCAGCAAAGCCTAAATTTTTAGTACTTTTATGTAAGATAACCTGCTTAAAATCCTTTTCAAGAAAGTTTATACTAGTATCAGATGAATTATTATCAAAAATAATGACTTCAAACGTAAAAGAAGTGCATTTTTCATAAATTGAAATGATACATTCTTCCAAATACTTGCCACAGTTGTAGTTTACAATAATGATTGATAATTTAACTTTATTCATTTATATAAAAGTTAAAAAGCCTAGTTTCTTTTTAATGAAAAACAGGCAAATAGCATTGAGTACTATGTTCGTTACTAAGCTGGCAATAGCAGCACCATTTATCCCATACATTGGTATTAAAACATAGTTTAAAATTACATTTAAAATAAAACAAAATAGTGTAATATTTCTTAAAATTTTATGACTATCGGTCATATTTAAAATTTGATCTACGTTTCCTGATATAGCACTAATTAACACACCAAAGCTAATTATAATTAAGCTTATTTCACCACTTAAAAATTCACTTCCAAAAAGACCGAGAACTTGCTTTCTAAAAAGGATAATTAAGAGCACTAAAGGTATGGTTAGTACTATAATTAGCCATGTAGATTGATGAATAACTTTTTTTAAATCCTCCATTTTATGTTGGCTATATAATTCAGAAATTTTAGGTGCAATGACAACATTAATAGCAATGATGATGATAAAACCTAAGGATGCAATTTTAAAAGCTGCATTATAGATACCTACTTCAGCAGAACTTTTCATTGAACTTAGCATAAAAATGTCTGTCCAGTTCAACAAAAAAAGTAAGGCAGTACTGAACATCATTGGGAGTGATAGTTTTAATAACTTTTGGATTGGAAAATTTGTTTTTGCACGAGTATTTATTTTTGAATACAGAAAAAACTCAATGATAAAAGTGATAGTTATACCAATACCATAACTTAAAAATGTAATTTCTTCTCTTGAAACATATTTTATTATGATAAAAAATGAAATAAAGAAAAGTATGTAGGGTATTATAAATGTGAATAGGTTATACTTATTAAAATCTTTTTTACCTCTAAAAAAATTTGAAAGCAATTCATGAAATAGTAGCGGAATAATAAAAAGACTTAACAATTCAAAATAATAAGCGAGTTGTACATCTTTAAAAACTGTAACTGCCAAAAATTCTGAAGAAAGATATAAGATTATGGTTGTTATGATACCTGATAATAAGGTCAATAAAACACTTTTTGTTAAATAATTGTTTTGAGGAATATTATTAAAATTGAGGGTGTCTGAAGTGAGTTTGACAATAGCACTTGGCAAGCCCAATGTAAAAAGCATAACTACCAATTGAGCAAGAGTTATTGTAATTGAATACCTACCAAAGACACTTGCACCAAATTTATTGGTTATCAATAACAGCAAAGCATAAGCTAATACTAAGCTAACTATTTTAAAAGAAAATGTGGAAACTCCGTTTACTAAAACCTCTCTAATATTTGAGTTTTCTTTTAATTTTAAAAAAGATAAGATTTTTTTCATTTTTTTCTAATCCAAAAAGAACCAGGTTCTCTATCTTTTTGTGTTTTTAAAATTGGAGCAATATTTTTTAATTCTTCAGGATAATGATGTTTTAAATAGTTTAACGAACCTATAATCTCAAAATCAGTATTATTACTTAAAAAAGCTTCTAGTAAGTACTGTTCGTTCCAAAGTCTATGTTCTTTTTTAATCCAATCATCTGGGTAATCTTTAGGTGAGAAAATATCATGGACATGAATTATTACACCAGAATTTAGAGAAGGTAATATTTCTAGTATTTCAAATAGAACATCTCCTTGAGGGCGTATTACATGAGAAGAGTCAATAAATAGGATGTCATTTTCACTTAATGAACTAAAAAGAGAGAGTTCAATATTTTCAACTTTATCTCTAATAATTTTTGCATCTGTTTTCTCTAACCAAGGCTGTTCATAAGGCTCTATACAAATATGTTTAGATGTAGAACCGTTATCTTCTTCTCTATTTTTTTTTTAATGCAGCTTCAGCTATCAAAGTTGAATGTCCAGAGCCAATTTCAATAATATTTTTAGGTTTGAAAAACCGAATAATATTATATAGAAACTCAGCATCACCTGATTCAAAACTATTGTTATTATAATAAAACTGGAGTTCAGATGTTTGATTTTTCTTATTTACAGGGAATTGTTTCAATTCTTCATTATAAGAAAATTGCTGTAACAAATTTAGTTGTCCCTTGATATTAAAGTCAAGCCCAATTAAGTTTCTGTCAGTTCTTAAAGATTTAGTCAAATGTTTTTTAGGATTGATTAAAGGTTGGTAATAATGATCTTTTACAGGTAAAAAACCAAAAAATAGAAATGTTTTTTCAGCAAGTAGAGTTCTATGCATTCCGCCTAAGTTTAAAACTTTTATCCAAATAGCAGATAATAATGTGACAGGAAACAAAAGAATTTCAATTATTTTAAATATAATTATTTTCATAAAAAAATATGGACTTATTTGATGTTAAAATTAATCAAAAAAACCTTCTGTTTTATTTATTGTTTGCTCTTATAAAATACTGTGTGGTTAAAAATTCTTCAAATATTCCAAAAGTAATACTGTTTATATTTTTTTTCAATGATTTTTGTTTGTAATTTTTAAGAGCACTTTCAATAAAAGAAACTTTATATCCTGATTCATTAAATAATGTAATCATGTCCTTTTTACAATAAAATCTTAGATGTGTATTGTCAAATAAGCCTTCATCTTCATATAAAAAACTCCCTTTTATAAATATTTTATGCAAAGCATTAAAAGTCCTAATATTAGGGATGCTAGAAATTATTTCACCATCTTTTTTTAAGTTACGCTTTAACTTTTTTAAGACTTCATTTGGGTTTTTAAGATGTTCTAAAATATCTGCTAAAACGATTACATCAAAATAATTAGGGTATTCATCTAAAGACATTTCTTCAATATCTCCAAAAATAAAATTATCAATTTGATTGTAAGAATCTTTCTTAGATTCATCATAGTTCAAATCGACCCCTGTCACTTCTTTTGCACCTTTAGACTCTTTTAAATACCTTAAAGTTTCCCCATAACCAGCACCAATTTCTAGCACTCTAAAATTATTTTTTTTGGTAATTAAACGAACTAAGTCTATCCTAACATTTGAATAATAGCTTTCATTTTTATAGTTCATAATTTATATAAACAGTAGTATTAATTTCTATTATAATTAAACAAATATTTATTCAAACGCATTAATAAAATAAACAGTAACATTAGCAAGCCTAAGCTTAAGCCTAGAATAAATGTCCATTTTTTGAGTATGCTTCTTTCTTTTACACCAATTTTACTAAAAGTAGAAACTACATTTACTATTTCAGTAGTTTCAGCTTTTTCTTTATTATTATCAATTAGTTCTTCGTTTAATTCTAAACTTTCTTTAAATAATTCAATTTCATTGGTTTTCTTAGCTCCTTGTGCTAAAGTAATGGCTGTACCTGTATTTTGTTTGTTAGCTTCAGTAATTAATACTTCATTATAAATTTTTCTAAGCGTATCTACTTCTTGTAATGACTTCCTCAAGACTCTTTCATTTTGAAGTAAGTTTTCATCATTTATCTTTTTTTGGTTTTTAAAATAAGAATTATTCTCTACAGAACTAATAATAGGAGTACTTAACTTTTCAAAAATGGTATTGTTCAAAGACTTTACCTCTATTTGATGATATTTATATTCATACTTTGTAAAAGCTTTTTTAAACTCTTTTAAGTTGATGTATTTTACTAAAGCACTGTCAATAACTTTATAAAAATTATTTAACAATTCA
>VAPK010604599.1_pt1 | contig 16116 bp, 11 predicted proteins | sample 3395031 | NCBI WGS metagenome assembly VAPK01 (sample SAMN08290443, study PRJNA428436) | hydrothermal vent metagenome | isolation source: Deep-sea hydrothermal vent chimney 1 | place: Pacific Ocean: Juan De Fuca Ridge
ATAATAAAACAAAAAAGTGCAATAACAATCATAATACTAAATAAACCCAATTCTTCAGCTAACACTGCAAAAACAAAATCCGTATGTGCTTCTGGAAGATAAAATAATTTTTGTACACTAGAACCTAAACCAACACCAAACCACTCTCCTCGTCCGAAAGCGATTAATGCCTGAGTTAACTGAAAACCACTATCAAAAGGATCAGCCCATGGATTAAGGAATGTCATTAAGCGTTCCATTCGATACGGAGAAGAAATAGCAGCCAGAGTTAAAGCCGCTCCCATTGTTAACATAAGAAAAATAAACTGAAAGAAACTAGCTCCGCCTAACCACAACATACCCATTGCAGTCATTGCAATAACAACCACGGCACCAAAGTCAGGCTCAAAAATTAACAATGAAGATATAATAAAGATCAGTCCTAAAGGACGTAAGAAACCACTCAAGTTTGTTCGTACTTCTTCATTATGACGAACAAGATACCCCGCGAGATATATAACTGTAGAAAGCTTAGCGAATTCTGATACTTGTAATGAAATAATCCCAAGATTTAACCAACGCATACTACCGTTTACTTCTTTACCTATTCCAGGAATTAAAACCATTAGCAATAAAAACAGACTAATAACTATAAGTACTGGTCCGGTTTTTTGTAAGAAATCTAACGGAATTTTAAAAATAATAATCGCCGTAACAATCCCTACCATTGCATATGAAAACTGACGCCAAAAATAATAAAGTGGCTCAGATAACTGACGTTCCGCAATTGAGATTGATGACGATGCAACCATTACCAAACCAAGACCTAACAAAGCCAGAGCACTTAATAGTAATGGAATATCTAAATTTTCAAGTAATGGGGTAGCTTTATTCCTACCTGAACCAGCAGAAAATCTATTTGTCGTAATATGAGTAATACGGCTTTTAGGTAAAGATATTACACTCATTGCAATGCCTCCTTAACCGCAACAACAAACATATCTCCACGTTGTTCATAACCAGAATACATATCAAAACTGGCGCAAGCGGGAGATAGCAAGACTGCATCACCTGCTGTTGCAACTTCATTAGCTTTACTCACTGCTTGTGATAAACCAGTAACAAAACTAATGTCGGTATAATCTGATAATTCAGTGTTAAGAAGTTCTGCATCTTCTCCTAGCAAAATAAGATGTTTCACTTTATTTTTAACAACATCTTTTAATGGTGAAAAATCCTGACCTTTAGCCTGACCACCGGCGATTAAAATAATTTTATTTGCATCTATACCGTTGATAGCAGCAATAGCAGCACCAACATTGGTCGCTTTTGAATCGTTATACCAGGCAACACCATTTTTTTCTGCTACCCATTGGCTGCGATGTGGTAATCCAGGGAATTCTTTTAATGCTGTTAGCATTCCATCTAATGGAATATTCGCTTCTTTGCCTAATGCAAGAGCAGCCAGAGCATTAACAACATTATGTTGTCCTTTGATCTTTAATTCAGATACAGGTATTAACTGTTCGAAGCCATAACATAAAAATTCCCTATTATCTTTAGAGCAAATACCAAACTGGTTGTCATCCGGTTTGTTAGCAGTAAAGCCCACCAAATCACGACCTTGTCTAATCAGGTTAACTGTTGCCATAACACGTTCATCATCAAGATTTACGATAAGTGTGCCCGTGCCGTAATAAATTTTAGCTTTTGCTGCGGTGTAATCATTTAAATCATAATAACGATCCATATGATCTTCACTAATATTTAAAATAGCAGCTGCACATGCATTTAAACTTTCGGTTGTTTCTAATTGAAAACTTGATAATTCAAGTATGTATAAATCAGGACGTGGCTCGTGTAATAAATCTAAAGCGGGTACACCAATATTTCCACCAACTCTTACATCCAATCCTGCTGATTTTGCCACCTCACCTAACAATGATGTGACTGTGCTTTTACCATTAGAACCAGTGATAGCAATAACAGGCGCATTTGCATTACGTGCAAACAATTCAATGTCACCAATAATTTCAGCGCCACGAGCGCGTGCTTCTACAATTAAAGGTTCACGCAAAGAAATACCCGGGCTAACAATTAAACACGTTGCGCGTTTAAATGCCTCTGAATTAAATCCACCAACAAATATGGCAATGTCAGGATAGGCTTCTTGTAACTCATCTAACGCGGGTGGATGATCACGGCTATCCGTTACTGCAACCTCAACATCTTGTTCATTTAAATAACGCGCACACGATAGTCCGGTTTTACCCAAACCAACAACAAGAACGCGTTTGTGTGACAAGCTATCCATATTCTCTAAGTCGTTACTCTCTATTTGTAAATTTTCTGCCAGCATCGTGTTTTATCGAATTTTTAACGATGCCAAACCAATTAACACCAGGATTACTGTAATAATCCAAAAGCGAACAATCACTCGTGGTTCTGGCCAGCCTTTAAGTTCAAAGTGATGATGCAAAGGAGCCATGCGGAATATTCTTTTGCCGGTTAATTTAAATGAAGCCACTTGCAAAATAACCGACAAAGTTTCAACAACGAAAACACCACCCATAATAAATAAAACAAATTCCTGGCGAACCATCACGGCAACCACACCAAGTGCAGCACCTAACGCCAAAGCACCTACATCGCCCATAAAGACCATAGCTGGGTAAGTGTTGAACCAAAGAAAACCCAGACCAGCACCAACAAGCGCACCACAAAAGATAACCAGCTCACCAACACCAGGAACATAAGGAATAGAGAGGTACTCAGAAAAAACTGAATTACCAGAAAGATATGCAAATATGCCCAAAGCACCCGCAACCATAACGGAAGGTAAGATAGCCAGACCATCAAGACCATCGGTTAAGTTAACCGCATTACTTGTTCCAACAATGACAAAATATGTCAGGAACACATATGACACCATTCCTAATGGAATAATAATGTCTTTAAAGAAAGGAAAAATTAATTGTGTTTCAACAGGTGATACCGCTGAACTAAATAAATAGATTGCCACACCAAATCCAGCAACTGACTGCCATAAATATTTATAACGCGAAGCTAATCCTTTAGGATCTTGTTTAACCAGTTTTTTATAATCATCAACCCAGCCGATTGCACCAAACATAAACATCACTGCAATTACTACCCAGACAAAACGGTTTCCTAAATCTGCCCATAACAAAGTACTAATTGCAATAGCAACAATAATGAGTGCTCCACCCATTGTTGGCGTGCCCGCTTTACTAAAATGCGACTCAGGACCATCATCACGAATCGGCTGCCCTACATTATATGCACTCAACTTTCTGATCATATAAGGACCAATTAGAAGAGAAATTAATAATGATGTTAATATTCCAAGAATTGCGCGCAACGTTAAATAATTAAACACGTTAAAGCCGCTATAAAATTCCTGTAAGTATTGTGCTAAGTGATACAGCATCTGTTTACCTTTCTGCCATTGTTAATGCATTCACAACATTCTCCATATGCATACTTCTTGAACCTTTCACTAAAAGTGTTACGTCTTGTGAAAGCTCATTACGAAGTGCATCGATCATGTCTTCATGCTTGTCATAGCAAAATCCATTTCCACCAAATTCTTTTGCAGCTTTAGCTGCAAGTTTTCCAAATGAATACAATGAATCAACGCCACTTTCTTTTGCGTAGCTTCCCGCTTCAATATGTAATTCATCAGAGCTATTACCGAGCTCACCCATATCTCCTAATGCTAAAAAACGTTTCCCGGAAAAACTCTTTAGTACATTTAATGCTGCATGTAATGATGTTGGATTGGCGTTATAAGTATCATCAATAACACGACTATTATTTAAACCGTGTTTCATTTGTAAACGACCATTAACCGGCTGTAAAATTTCTAAACCTTTTACAATTTGTTCTAGCGATATATCTGCTGCAATTGAAGCAGCAATCGCAGCTAATGCATTCATTACGTTATGAGATCCAAGTAACTTAAGATTTATAGTACAAGCACCTTTCGGTGTTGTTACTTTTAACATGCTACCTTCTGTACCTGACTTCCATTCACATGTTACATCGGCTTTATTTTCATCTTTGTTATTCAATCCAAAACTAAGCACATTGTATTGAGCTGTTATTTCTTTTAAATAATTAAAAAATGCATCATCTGCATTAATAATTGCCGTTCCTGACTCAGATAAACCCAGAAAAATTTCACCTTTTGCTTTGGCTGTATTTTCAATGCTTCCAAAACCTTCTAAATGAGCCGCGCCTATATTTGTAACAACGGCAATATCAGGTAATGTTATATTAGTTAAATATTCAATTTCACCAGAGTGATTCGCGCCCATTTCAATAACGGCAGCATCATAGCTTTCATTTAATCTAAATAAAGTGAGTGGAACGCCAATATCATTATTTAAATTCCCAAACGTTGCCATTGCAGATTGATTTTGATTTACGATACTTGCAATCATCTCTTTAACTGTTGTTTTTCCATTGCTTCCTGTAATTGCAATAACAGGCTTATGGAATTTTTGACGCCATGCTTTAGCCAGCAAACCTAATGCTTGATGTGTATCTTTTGTTATAACAACATGATCCACACTAGCGTCAACATCAACTTTGTCCTGAACTAAACAAGCTACCGCACCTTTCGCAAGTGCTGCTTTAATAAAGTTATGCCCATCAAAGTTAGGACCTTTCAAAGCAAGAAATAATTCTCCACCTTTAATGGTTCTGGTATCTGTCGAAATTCCTTTTACAGTAATATTTTCACCAATGCGTTCGGCTGCGAGATGTTCTACTAATAGTATTTCTGCAATATCATCAAGAGACATAGAAAATGAATTTATTGCAATAACTGAATTCATCCTACGCATGCCTCAAGTTGTGTTTTACTTCTTCAGCATCATTAAATGGATATTTAGTATCACCTACGATCTGATAATTCTCATGACCTTTACCTGCAATTAATACAACATCACCTGCTTTTGCCTGAGAAATCGCAAAATTAATTGCGGCATGACGATCTTGTTCTATTGTCACGTTAGTAACATTTTTAATTCCTGATTTAATATCTTTAATAATTTCTGCAGCAGCTTCACTTCGTGGATTATCATTCGTTAAAATAATATAGTCTGCTTTATCTTCTGCAATCCGCCCCATTAATGGACGTTTACCTTTATCACGATCACCACCACACCCAAAAACACACCATAAATTATTTTCAGTATGTTGACGTAACGAAGTTAAAGCTTGTTTAAGCGCATCAGGCGTATGTGCGAAATCAACAATAACCAAAGGGGTGTTGTCACTACCAAAACGTTGCATACGACCTACTACACTTTTGATAGTTGTTAATCGTTTTAATACTTCATTAAATTCAATACCCTGTAATAACATCACAGATAAAACTGCAAGTAAGTTACTGGCATTAAAGTCACCCATGACTGGAGCATTTAATTGTCCATTACCCCAGGGTGTACTCACTTGCATCGATAAACCATGTTGATCTAATTCAACATTAAACCCATATACATCAGGATTAAATGTTTTATTTAAACCATAACGAATACAATGAACATTACTTGCTAAATCATCAGCAATATTTCTTCCTGCTTCATCATCAACATTAATAATTGCATTTTTTAAACCTGCAAAATTAAAAAGCTTTGATTTTGCTTTTGCGTAGCTTTCCATATCACCATGAAAATCAAGATGATCACGACTTAAGTTTGTAAAAATAGCACTATCAAATCGAATGCCATTTACACGTCCTTGAATAAGAGCATGAGATGAAACTTCCATAACAGCAAATTTTGCATTATTAGATTTAATGTCTGCTAACCACTGATGGCAAGTAATTGCATCTGGTGTTGTAAAACCGGTTCCCTTTAAATCCGGATATAAACCACTACCCAACGTTCCCATTACGCCGCAAGGTGCATCAACACTCATCATTTGTGCAATAAAATCAGCACAAGATGTTTTACCATTAGTTCCTGTAATACCACATACAGAAATTTGTTCTGATGGGCTTCCATAAAAACTATCTGCAAATTTACCTGCTAACAGGCTTAAATTTTCAATAGCAATAATTGGAACATTAATATCTGATGTTGTTTTACGCCAATTAATTTTAATCGCATCAACAGCTATATCCGCTTCCCATAAAACAGCTGCGGCACCTTTTTCAATAGCATTGTTAATAAACTCAATACCATTAACTGTCTCACCTTTAATGGCGATAAACAGGTGTTTTTCTTTTACTTCACGACTATCAAGACTTAAACCTGTGATATTTATGTCATTAAATTTATCATCTGTTATATAGCTATTTAATAAATCATTCAGATTCATTGAATATTGTTTAGTATGAGAGGTCATTAAATATTTCCTCCCATAAATAGTTCTGCAAGTTGAACAGATTTGTTCGTTACGTTATCAGGTGCGATATCCATTAAACGTAACGCACCTGACATCACCTTGGAGAAAACAGGTGCCGCGACCTTACCACCATAATAAACATCACCACGAGGTTCGTTAATGGTTACAACCATAGCAAGACGAGGATTACTTGCTGGAGCCATGCCTGCGAACACTGCGACATAACTATCATCACTGTAACCGCCTGCATTGGCTTTCTTTACTGTGCCGGTCTTACCTGAAATACGATATCCCGAAACAGCAGCACGAGATCCGGTGCCTTTTTTACTTACAACACCTTCTAACATTTTTCTAATTTGTTTTGCATGTTTAATTGATAAAACTCTTGTTTCATTTTCAACCTGTGCAACACGAATAAAACTTACTGCAGGCATAACACCATCATTCGCAATAGCGGCATAAGAACGGGCAAGTTGTAGTGGCGTTACAGATAACCCGTAACCATAAGAAAGAGTCGCTCTTTCTACCAATTGTTTTTCAACTGGCATATTTATAATTCCACCAACTTCACCAGGAAAACCACTACCAGTAGTAAAACCAAAGCCAATACGTGAATGTACATCATTTAAATTTTTAGCCGGGATAGCTAATGCAAGTTTACTTGCACCAATATTGCTGGACTTGGATAAAATAGTTGATAAATTAATACGTCCATAATTTTTAACATCCTGAACAACATATTTTCCTATTCGATAATATCCAGGACTTGTATTCACCATACTATCAGGTGTAAATTTTCCACTTTCTAAGGCTGCTGCAACAGTAAAAGGTTTAATAGTTGAACCTGGTTCAAATACATCTGTTACTGCACGATTACGTAAGTGTGAAATTTTTAATTTTCTGCGGTTGTTCGGATTATAAGATGGCTGATTTACCATCGCTAAAACTTCACCTGTTTTTGTATCTAAAATAACAGCAGAACCTGACTTCGCTTTATATTGGAGAACTGCACGTTTTAATTCGCGATAGGTTAAATATTGCAAACGACGATCAATACTTAAGGTTAAATTCTTACCTGGTTGTGCCGCTTGAATAGACTCTACATGTTTAATGGTTCGACCAAGACGATCTTTTATAACCATTTTACGACCAGACTCACCACGCAACCAGTCATTATAAGCGAGTTCTATTCCTTCTTGTCCGTCATCATCAATATTGGTAAAACCTAAAACATGAGCAGCAACTTCACCCGCAGGATAATAACGGCGATATTCGCGTTGTAAATAAACACCAGCAATATTCAATGCCGCAACTTTTTTTGCCAACTCAGGGCGAATATGTCGTTTTAAATAAACAAACTCACGTTTTGCTCGTTGTAAAACCAAGCGTTCGACTTTATCTGTTTTTAGTGAAAGTAATTTAGTTAACTTGCTCCATGACGTTCTCATGGTTAAAAATTCCGCAGGATTAATCCAGACTGAATCTACTGGTGTACTAACTGCAAGTGGATCACCATGGCGATCAGTAATCACACCACGATGTGCAGCAACAGGCATAGTACGCATATAACGTGCATTTCCCTGTGACTGTAAAAAATCTTTATTCATCACATGTAAATCAACCGCTCGCCATAACATAACAGCAGCCACAGCAAAAACAATTCCCACTACAACTAATAAGCGAAAATGACTAATAGGGCTGTGAACTTGTTGACTCATTATTATTTTGTTGGTCTCACAATTAAAACTTGTTCATATTCTGGTGTAACCATGTTTAAACGCTTTTTAGCCGTCTGTTCTATTCGGCTATGAGTCGCTAATGTGCTTTGCTCGAGTTGTAAGCGTCCCCATTCAACATTCATTTCATCACGTTCTTTTTTTAATGTATCCAATTCAACAAATAACTTACGCGATTGGTGTTTCGAATAAACCACACCCAATGACGATGCTAAAACAACCAATGCTAATACCATCACTAACTTCATCCCAACTTTTCAGCAATTCGCATAACAGCACTACGTGCACGTGGGTTTTCATCCAACTCATTACGCCCGGCTTTAATTGCTTTACCAATCATTTTCATATTTTGATTAAGCTGCGCATGCATCACTGGTAAATCCAACGGGTAGTCATCACCTTTACATTGTTCACGAATAAAGCGTTTTACAATTCTGTCTTCTAAAGAATGAAAACTAATCACAACCAAACGACCACCTGGTGCAAGAAGTTCAACCGCCTGAGATAAACATATTTTTAAATCTTCTAATTCCTGATTAATAAAAATACGAATGGCTTGAAAAGTACGTGTTGAGGGATCTTTATTTCGTTCTCGAGAAGGATTCGCCGCAGCAACAATTGATGCTAATCGCTTTGTTGTATTAATAGGTTGTTCTTCTCTTGCGGCAACAATAGCGCTTGCAATACGACGAGCAAATTTTTCTTCACCATAATCAAATAACACCATCATGATGTCTCTTTCTTCTGCGCTGGCGAGCCACTGTGATGCAGACATACCGTGTTCAGGATCCATTCGCATATCTAATGGGCCATCAAAACGAAAACTAAAACCACGTTCTGCATCATCAAGTTGTGGAGAAGAAACACCAAGATCAAGAAAAATTCCGTCGACCTTCCCTTTCCAGCCTAACTCATCAATCGTTTGCTTTAGTTGGGTAAATGAACCTTGTTTAACATGTAGACGCTCATCATTTGCTGCAATAGTATTTGCTGTTGTAATAGCTTGGGGATCTTTATCAAACGCAAGTAACTTACCGTTTTCACCCAGTTGCTTGATAATTTCTTGACTATGCCCACCACGGCCAAAAGTACCATCCACATAACAGCCTTCTGGTTTAATATTTAGTGCGGTGAGTGTTTCCTCCAAAAGAACTGGCTTGTGAATAAGCGTACTTGATGTACTCGTGGTCACAATGATAAAGACTCCAGTTCTGCGGACAGTGCTTCGTCGGTATTGTTATCTGTTACCCAACTATCACGCTCACTAATCCAGGTTGACTCATCCCAAATTTCGAATTTATTACCCTGACCAGTTAACGCGATACGTTTATCTAAATTAGCGAATTCTCTAAGTGGTGGCGGGAGAAGAATTCGGCCGTTGTTATCCATTTCAACTTCAGTAGCGTGACCAATAAGTAAGCGTTGTAAGCGGCGGGCTTGATTATTGAGGTTTCCAAGACGAACGAGTTTGCGCTCAATCTCTTCCCATTCAGGTAAAGGATAAAGCAACAGGCAGGCATCACTACGATCAACAGTGACCACTAACTGACCTGCACACTGAGACTGCAAGCTATCCCGATATTTACTCGGCACAGCCATACGACCCTTAGCATCCAGGTTTAATGTATTAACTCCTCGGAACAAGTTCCGACCCCTCCAATTTTAGAAACAGATCTAAAGCTTTTTAAATGCTTATGATCCACTTCTACCCACATTGATCCACTTCTTGACACTATAGTCACAAAAACTCCACTCCGCAAGTCGACTAGTCCACATTTTGCTTGTAAGACAAGGACTTAGCGCACTTTTATGAGGTGGAAGAGGTTTAAAACGGAGGAAAACTGAAAATACTTTAACTATAAAATTCAATAAGTTACAAATTTTAGTTAAAGTAATACAATAGATATCTAGGGTTAAAAATGCTCATTTATTGAACAAATTAAAAGACAACAAAAACGATGTTTATTAAATTAAGTCAGGAGATAAGAGTTAACTGGTTGAATCATATTTCGAGCAATATTTTATAGGATCAACAAAACAGTCCACGAGGCAGCACTTAACTCAGTAATCCATTTTCTAGCTGTTTGGTCGCATTGGTTGCAGAATAGATTTCAGATCGGAGTAGTTTATCCCATATGTCTAAACATATATTAATTGCGGAGCTATCTTCATCTTCCGTTGCTTCATCATAAAGTCGTTGTAATACTTTAATTAATGAAGACTCGCGTATATGCACATTTTGCATATCATTCTCAGACGTAATTGATTCTGTAAGATTATTAATCAACTTTAATAGCTGTTCCTGATATTCAAGTAAGCTTCCAGAATATTTTCCAATTGCTTCAAATATACCATAGAGATTTGTCAAAGCAGCTGGGGAGCTAACAAGCATATTAAACAATTCATTTGTTATAGATTTATTCCAGTAATTATCATCACGTACACAACCAGCAATCCTTCGTAAAATTTCATTATTCGAATCATTAACCAATTGGGAATAAATAGGAGGCAACTTATATAAAAGTTCGCCATTTTTGTCTTCACACAAGAATTGCGACATCACTGACACAACACCATGCTTATATATGTCATCACCCCGCATAATTTTGTCTAATTCATCATGAAATAAATCATTAAAAAACCATCGTGCAAATATTTCTTTTCCCGCTTCTTTCTTTATTTCATCAAGAGGAGAATCAAGCATATTTAAAACGAGCTCAATATAATCTTCCTTGCGATCTCCATAAAAGCCATTGTTAAAAAAATGAAGCGCTCCATGCCCACAAGTCATTCGAAGATCTTTTTTACTCAAAGTAATGAATTTTTGCAGTGCAAAATCCTCATCATAATTCAGCATTGGAAGCAGCATGTCCAATGCAGACATATTAACGGCAGGATGAGGATCATCAATGGCAGATTGAATTAAATATTTAAGCTCTTTTGCTAAAGTTTCATTATTCCAAAATAAACGACTAATACCGCTATATGCCCTTCCTCTAGAACAATTAATCGCATTACTTCTTAAAGAGTGCACATCGGCATCTTCTGCAAATTCACTTTTTTTAGGATCTCTTACGCTCAAATGATTGGGCATAGGGTCTTTTGAATTTAAAGCAAAATCTATAAGTATATTTCTCACATTTTCAGTCCAACCCTTTTCACCAAGACGACTATCAAGAAGTCTTATAAGTGAATATTCACAATTTATATTTTCAAAATGATTTATTACTTCTTCTGTTAACTCAGGAGGACATAATTCCCACTTGTTTCGATATTTCTCATTAATGTTTTCTCTGTTTGTTTCTGATAAACCATCATAAAACCCATTAATGTATTGCTTATCGATATTTGAAGGTAATGAAAGAGCCAAATGAGCAAACCTAATCGGTTCATTTTTTACCTCACAACTTAAGCTTCTAGAAAACATCTCAACGCTTGATTCTGCAACAGAATCTTTTCCACGCTGAATCCAAGTACCCCTATTCCTTCTTTCGTTAGGAGAGAGAATCAATTTTTCCCATGCTTTATCAGATAGAATATTCGCCTGTGGTAATGGTGACGATACAAACCCTCCTCTCATTCTAGCTCCATGATAAAAATCATCTTCTGTATATGTCTCAAATCTTCTATTAAGCATACCGATCATCTGTACTGTATTATTACTAGTGCGCGTATCAAATAATTTCGGCAATAAAAAATACTGTGTTTCTCCCCAATAACTATAAACATATCCTTTGCGTCGACTCTCTAAACAATACTTTATACTTTCAATATCTCTACTTACTCCGAAATAATAAATGCTCTTCTCTAGCTTATTAAAAAGCACACCACTGCATTTCACAGAGAATTTTTCTATAAGTTTTCCAGCTAGTTTCCATTTTGGTTCAACATAATCATTACCACAGATAAACCGTGATTTAGGGTTATCAAGCAACCAGCCTATAACTAAATCGGAATGATTTTGAGATAAATTAATAAGTAATTTTGCCATTAGGTGCGTTATAACTTGGTTGTTACTTACTAAGTATGGTCTTACTAAATCTAACAAGACATCAGATTTATTACTTAATTGCTCTCCAGCACTTTGAATAAAAGAAAATATTCCTTCAATCATTCTACTTGCATCTTCATAGTTTGAATATTCTTCTTTGTAAATCCACCTTTTTATAACCTCGTCATCATTATTGTTTCCAATAAAGTCGTTTATTATTTTAAGCAGTCTGGTTAGCACTTCTTCTGGTATTTTCAGTGAAATATCTTCTAATTCATCTATCTCTGTTCCTGACCATGAATCTCTATTTGTCATTTTATTTTTACTGCGATTAAGTCGTGGATATCTCGGAGAACACAGAATATCTTTGTAGTGATACAACAACATTTCAATCAGGTCTAATGCTCGGCCTGGCATTTCTTTAGCTAAAATTTTCCACGGAATAAAATGGGCATGACAACCATTATTTATGAGTTCTTTTCTAACCTCGAACATTTCCTTTGAATCTTTTTCTATATCCCAACCTAGAGCAGAATAAACCCCGTCATTCCATTCATCTGACTTATTAATAAATGGAGTTAGTTCTTTTAGAGCCAGTTCTGGGGATTGTTCAGCTATAGACCTCAATAAATTTACAGCTTTATCTCTAAGCTCATTATCTTCACTCTTCAACCAACTTGAAATTCGACCATTTTCTGAGAGGTAGTTAATAACTTGTGGATTGTTAATGCAACTATTTGAAAGAAAGTGAGATAGTAATTTAGGGTTGCTAGAAATACTATCTAGCATTTTCTTTGCAGGACTCTTTATTAGAGAGAGTTCCTTAAGCAAATTAAACACAAGGTATTTTAGATGGAACCGGATTTTATCTGTGTTTAATATTGCCAAAACATTAAGACAAAACTCACTTTGATCATATTCTAGTAACATGTTCAAAGCATATTTAATATGTTCGCGCTTAGTAAGTGTCTGTTGTGAAAAACCACCAATTTCACTCAATAGTTTTTCCGACGAATCCAAGGCCGCATTAAATAACCTTATCCCTATTTGATAATCATATAAGGCTTGATGTCGAAAGCTTAACTGCTGAGATTGACTCGTTAATATTCCAACTGACAATAATGCTTCCAATGTTTTTGGTGCACGAGTTGGTAATAAATTTTCAGATACAGTCAGTTTCGACTTACTATTCATTAAGCTAACTATTTCATTAATAAGCTGATTAGCTTGATCCTCACTGATACCAAGAGATGCAACTTTTTCAATCCTATCATTCCAAAACTCTTTAACCAATTCTAACTTATTTCTAAATTCAGGCGCGGCATTAATATTTTTTGCGATAACTAAATAAATACTCAACCACAAGGGAATAGTTAATATATCTTTTTTATCATCCGATAATGATTCCAACTTTTCATAGGGTTCAATCAATGTTGCTACCGTATCATTATTAAGGCATGACAAACCAATTTTAGAAATATCTTTGAGTTCTCTAACCCAATTACTTAATGCAATATCTTCTTCTAAATCAAAATCTCTACAAGCTAGTATAACGCTAACATCAAGCCCTTCGTATCGAAGCGCAAACACTTGGCGGACAAGTTCTTGGCAAACTTGCAATGCATTACTTGAGTGAACAGCTGTCCATCTTAAAGCGTCTAATTGATCAAGAATAAAGACTACTTTATGATTCTTAGCAAACGGTTTTAAACAAAGTACAGGGGAATAAGGAAAGCCGAGCTTTTGTCCAAATGCATTCGCGTTATCTTCTGGTCTATTTCTATCAAGCCTAATAGGAATGCTTATGGTTCCTTTCGCCATAAGCTTCTCATGCACTTCCAATAAAAGAGCACTTTTTCCCATACCTGACTCTGCTTTTATTAAGGTGACGGCATTATTTTCACTGGAATATAAAACTTCATCTGTTTCAGTTCTTGATATAAGAACATCATCAATCAAGTGAGGTTTTATTGTAGAAATAAAATATTTCGATATTTGTTTAATAATAGGAGTAATTCTTTTGTCATCAGGTTTAATTCTTGCGGTGAAACCATGACTCTCTAAGTCAGCAAGTAACATAGGAGCAGTAATTTTTACTCTTAATTTATTTTGTTCAACTGGATAATGTTTTAAAAAGTTTAAAAGATCATTTGGATTACCTGAAAACAAAGCTGTCGCTTTATCTTCTAAGATATCTGAATTATATCGATTAATAACATACTGAGTTACTTTAAATTTTTGTAGAAATAATAAAGCTTGTTCTAAATCTAACTTGTTTGCTGTATCCAAATTCAGAAAACTACATATTTCATTGAATAATTTTTCTCGCTTCTGACTATCTTTTATTTGATATTTATAGAAATCATTAACATTATCATTTGTATTTAATGCACTATCCGATAAATCAGATAGATTTTTAAATGCTAGAGGTGAAACAATGTGGAATTCACTTATTCCTCTTTTTATTTGAAATTGAGCACTTTTGAGAATATTTACTTTATTTAGCTTTGAAGGTGTCCAGTGTTCACTGTTACCGCTACCAACTTTGCATTGGTGATATTCCTTTATACCATTATGATTTTCAACGATAACATCAACACCAACTTCATCATCACCAATGGACTCAATTGAAACTGATAAAATTTGTTCATTAAGAAGCTTTAATAACTGATATGCTACCCAATTAGCTTCATAACGATTGCCTAATTTTTCAGAGTATCCTCCTGCTTCCAAAGCCAATATTTAATTCCTCTTAACTTAAGTTATTCAGGCTATACAAAATTATTTTAATAATTCTGGTTTATTTTCTCTTAACCAATAATTAATATCATGCAATAAATTTTCAGCATACTTTACACATTCATCTACTGCACTTGCTGGCACAATATGCCCTGAATAATCTGCAACATTTCTTTGTTTTCTCAGTGCATCTAAAATAATCACTGTTTCTTTATCAAGCTCAATGGTTAAACTTAATACTTGAATCATGGTCATGTGATGACCAGGTTTACTTGTTAATGTGCGGTAGCCATTTGCTTGTAATGCTGCATTTGATAATTGCATAATCGCTTTGTAGGCGGCATCAAAACGATTCTCAGAACTAATTTCCATTACATGTGAATCTGAGATATTTCGTTCTGCTGATGCTAATAATCGTTTAATTACTACAGCATCTGGTTCAATTTTTTCTAATGTTCGACCGACTAAATTATCTAAGCTCATTACCTTTACCTATAACATCCATTGTTGGTTTGGATAATACTTCCTTAACAAAAGTATCACTTTTACTTAACATTTGCATCCATTCTTCTTGCTTATATATTTTAGGGTTTATTTCTCGCCCTAATTTTTCCTGTGCTGAATAAAGCGCTCTAACGACATCACTAAAGTTCACTTCACCAATAACCATTAGGTCTATATCACTGGCTGCCGTTTCTTTATCACTTGCGACAGATCCAAAGATAAAAGCCCACTCTATTTTATTTCTCAATGATAATAGTGCTAAATTGAGCTCATCCATAATACCAAAGGTTTTTTTAACTATCCCCAGTAATTCAAAATAAATTGGACAATCTTGGTTTGCTTGGTAGTGGTGTTGATTACCAATGGGGGTCATTGTTAATATGCCAACCGAGAGCATACGATCTAGCTCTCGCTTAATTGTCGCAACCCCCATCCCCGTTAATCTTAGAATTTCTTTGGTGTAAAAGCTTTTATTAGGCTGTGCATACAGTAAAGCTAATACTTTTTGCTGAGTGGTGGTAAATAATGCGTTTCCAAGCTGACTCATAATAAATAACAAAACCTATAGTTCACAATATATGAACTATAGTTCATATATTGTGAACTATCAAATAAAGGGGTTATTAAATAGAAGTGGAGTTGGCCGATAAGCCGGGTTCTGTCGTGGACAGTCATTCATCTGGAATTATATCACCATAATCCTCAAGCAACCTACCCGGGAACCATGTGGGCCACACGTTGTTCCCCTATTTGGTCTTGCTCCGAGTGGGGTTTACCATGCCGTCGAAT
>VAPK010073458.1_pt1 | contig 16115 bp, 8 predicted proteins | sample 3395031 | NCBI WGS metagenome assembly VAPK01 (sample SAMN08290443, study PRJNA428436) | hydrothermal vent metagenome | isolation source: Deep-sea hydrothermal vent chimney 1 | place: Pacific Ocean: Juan De Fuca Ridge
AACCCGGTATTTCAAATTGATTGATTTTCCTTTTGCCATCTTCTACTGTTCATCGAGAAAGTAAAAGGATGATGGCGAAAGATGTCCATAATCGTGTGTTAGCCAGGTTGATTTCCATGGATTATCGGGATGTGTCATCATTGTAATCCCTTCAACCACATCTGGTCGGGCAGCACGTTTTCCATGATAACCGCACCATTTTGCTTCTTTACCCAGTGTTTTTTAGGCAGCTATTCCGCCTTCAGAATTAATAAAATTTAAAATAACAGGTCTTTCTCAAACGGAATTTATAAGAAAAGTAAAATTTAAATGGTAGGTAAGCAGCTTAAAAAAATTAATTGCGGAGTTGTCGAAGTTGCTTATTGTCGGGATTTATTTTGCAGATTGAATCACCTTGCTTTTTGCGAAATTACAAATCGCAATATTCAGAACTAAAGCTCCGCATGGATACAAACGGCATGGTAGTTTCATCTAAAAAAGCTAACTTTGTTCAAAACGAATTTCAAATATCAATTTAAACTAAATAAAAATGAAGTCTTTTTTTAACCTACTTTTATTAGCAGTACTGTTAACCTTTTTCTCTTGTTCACCAAAAACAAAAAAAGAACCTAAAACAGATAAGCCAACCAATTTTGTATTGGTATTTATCGACGACATGGGTTACGGCGATGCAGGTTGTTTTGGTGCCACCGGCTACCAAACTCCCAACATCGACAAGTTGGCGGCAGAAGGAATGCGTTTTACGAATTTTTATTCGGCTCAACCCGTTTGCAGTGCATCGCGTGCGGGAATACTAACCGGCTGCTATCCTAACCGGATTGGGTTTTCAGGGGCACTATTTCCCCAAAGCAATGTTGGAATAAATGCCAACGAAACTACCATCGCAGAAATGTTGAAAGAAAAAGGCTACGCAACAGCAATTTTTGGAAAATGGCACCTCGGTCATCACAAAAAATTCCTTCCACTGCAAAACGGGTTCGACGAATACACCGGACTGCCATATTCCAACGACATGTGGAGATATAAACCAGATGGGACACAACGTAAAGATTATCCTGATTTACCTTTAATTGAAGGCAACGAAACCAAAGAATACATAACCACACTTGCCGGTCAGGATAAACTTACCACGCTCTACACCGAAAAAGCGGTTGACTTTATTGATCGCAATGCAAAAAATCCATTTTTTCTGTATGTTCCACATTCCATGGGGCATGTTCCATTGGGCGTTTCCGATAAATTCCGGGGCAAAAGCGAGCAGGGTTTGTATGGCGATGTAATGGAAGAAATCGACTGGTCGGTGGGGCAAATTATGAAAGCACTCGATGATAATGGAATTGCTGACAACACTGTATTTATTTTTACAACTGATAATGGTCCGTGGCTAAATTTTGGCAACCATGCCGGATCTGCAGGTGGCTTGCGCGAAGGAAAAACAACGAGTTGGGAAGGTGGCCAGCGCGTGCCGTTTATTATTCGTTGGCCGGGGAATACGCCCGCCGGAACAGTTTGTAACAAACTGGGATGTGCAATAGATATTTTGCCAAGTTTCGCGACAATTGCCGGTACTTCGTTGCCCAAATTAAAAATCGACGGCACAAGTATTATCGATCTCTGGAAAGGAAATATGGATGCAAATCCACGCGAAACTATCCTGTTTTACTACGGGAAAAATAACCTGAATGGTGTGCGAAAAGGAAATTGGAAATTGGTGTTACCACACACCTGGAGGTCGTACGATGCCAGGCCAGGGATGGACGGCAATGGTGGGCCACGCATCAAAAAAACCGTGGAATCGCCCGAATTGTATAACATGAGGCGCGACCCCGGTGAACAATACAATGTAATTGAATCGAATCCCGAGAAGGCAGTAGAAATTATGAAAATCGTTGAAGCCGCCCGCACCGAATTGGGTGATTTAAACGTGGGTCTGGAAAAAGGTGCCGGCTCGCGGGAGATTGGGAAGGATTAAGTTGTCAGTTTCAGTCACAGTATTCAGAGAAAGAAGATAGCATCCATATAATTCAAATAAATTATGGATGCTATCTTCTTTTAAAATGGCTTAATCGTCAACTTGTAATTGCGAACTCCGGGCTGAACACGATATTTTTGCAACTGGCGGATGGCAGTTCCTCCAACTCCTGAAACTTCGTAATCCACATTCAGGATTGTATTTGGAGAATCTTTTAATTGGTAAGTGTACATTGCCCGAGAAAGATTATCGCTTGAATATTTATGTAGGCTGAAATTCAGAAGTTCACCACCTTTTATTAGTAAACCCTTGCCATTTTCATTTTGAACTTTTAACCAACGAACATCGGTGCGGTTGCCATATTCCTGTGGAATAATATAAGGCACGTACATTTTATCGGCATCGGATTGATACAATCCAACTTTTGCTCCGGTCTTGCGGTCGGGATAAGTTTCGAACGGTCCGCGGCCAAACCATTCAACATTACTAAATGCTTTTGGCAATTGAAACTGTAATCCTATTCTTTGAAGCATGTCGGGCATCGGTCCATGTGGAATAATTTCCTGTTCGAGTTCAATAGTTCCGTCAGTAAAAATGGTCCAAATTTCATCGCGCTCAAACGCTGAGCTGAAACCCATTTTCTTCAAATTTTTATTTGCAGGCAACGAAGAATTCGAAAATGCTTTTATTCGAATTCTAACTTCTGATCCTGGCTCAAAAGATTGTATCCTTCCTTTTTTAAAGTCATAAGGATGCCATCCTTCATTAAGAACCTCGATTTCGTCCACTTGCGAAACCAAATCACGCATTCCTAAAGTACGCAATTGGTTGTCGGTACTACGGCCAAATCCGGGAGTCATTTTCTCTTTGGTAAACATGTAACTTCCCCACGGATCAATGTCGTTTGCGATGGGAGCACGCCAGACATTAAAAACAGGCCCGCCCTTTAAATATTCCGTTCCATCGAATTCTATCGAGTTAAATTCGCCCGTTTTTTTATTTATTACATATTTAAAATTCGCTCCTGAAACGATAATTTCTATAGCATTTTCGGAGGTTTTTACTTTCCCGGTAATCTCGGGTTTTTCAAGATAATATAACAAAGCCGGAACATTTAGTTGCTCCCACGCGATTTCATGTCCTGCTTCTGCCCATTTTGTATCTTCCTTCAATTCGAACGAAACACTCAAAATACATTCTGAATTTACTTCAATTTTAGGTGTTCGAAATGGGATGGTGTCAATTTTGGATTGCTGAGCGGGCAAATCAAGTTCAAAAAATCCACGTTGAATGGTGTCCCCATTTACAGATAAGTCCCAAATCCCATTCAATTCATTTAAGTTTTTAAAATGATGGCGATTTGTAATTTTAACCACCCCATTTTTAATGTCAACGGCTTCAATTTTTACGGGCTGTCCCGATTTTTTTATTTGATGGATTTCGGGTTGAATTTCGCGATTTGGCCAAATAATCCCGTACGTTCTTCCCCCCAATCCAACTGCGTAGAAATTACCCTCTTTATTATCTGTTTCAAAATCGAGGTATAGAATTGCATCACTTTCATAGCTTTTTAGTTCCAATGCAGGAACCGCTTTGTCAAATACTTTTACATCGTCGATTATCATTTTCGACAAGCGGCCAGAGTATTCGCCCTGATCTTGTGTTTCGGCTTCGCGACCGATACAAAGCGGAAAAGGAGTAGAGCTGATTTTTCCGCTAAACCGGGTTTGGGCAAGCAATTTTTCATCGATAAATAGTTGTAATTTATTGCCGTTGTAAACCCCGGAAATGTAGTGCCAGTTTCCGTAAAAATTGGCATCCACTTTTGCTTTTGCTGAAATCCGTTTTCCACTATAAATATAAAATTCCAATGTTTTGGAATTTTCCATTATTATTCCGTACTGGTCTTTTCCTTTTGTAATAAATGTATTGGGTTGCGGTATTTCAAAAGGTTTCACCCAAAAACCGATAGAGATTTGATTGCCAGTAATGTCGAGGCTTGGGTCGCGATAAAATTCAACCCAATCGTCGTGGCCTGAAAATTCCAATCCCCTGCCATTTTTGTCCTCCACAAAAGTTGGCCGTCCCATAATTTGTCCATCATTCTTCTTTCCCGACAAATCGGAAAGGATCCAACGCGGTGTTTGTATTCCCGGGCTAATCCAATCCCAAATTGCACCACCGATCAGGCGGGGATATTTCCAAATCAATTCCCAATATTCGTCCATTCCGCCCAATCCATTTCCGGTGGCTGCCAAATATTCGTCCATAAAAGAAGCCCGCGAATCGTTTCTCGGTAAAATTTTTCCTTGTGCTAATTTTTTATAATCCAACGGAATCCAGTATCGTGGGCCAACAATATCTTCGAACGGGATATAAAATGTATTTCCGCCGTACATCCAAGCCGGGCGGCTGGGATCGATCGCCTTTCCCGTTTTGATAACTTCGTTAATATTAAAGCCACTGCCCGATTCATTCCCCGCACTCCAAACAATTATCGATGGATTATTCCTATCGCGGTAAACCAATTTCCTTGAACGATCTTTGTACATTTCTGTCCAGGCAGGATTTTGCGAAAGTTTGGTATTGCTGTGTGCTTCATCTCCCACTTCAGAAAAAACATAGATACCCAGTTCATTTGCAAATTCAATATATTCCGGTGAAGGCGGGTAGTGGCTGGTCCGCACACAATTTATGTTGAACTGTTTCATAATCTGCAAATCCTTTTTCAGGGTTTCCAGCGGAACTGCCTGCCCATTTTCAGGATCGTGCATGTGGCTATTCACACCATTTAATTTTATTGGAACTCCATTAACCGTAAGGATTTTATTTTTGTATTCCACTTCGCGAAAACCAATTTTTTTTGTGAAGGCTTCAATGGTTTTTCCGTTCTCGTTTTTTAATTGAAAAAGAAGGGTATATAAATTTGGAAATTCTGCCGACCATTTTGGAGGGTCAACAACCAAAGTGGAAACGGTAACTTTTTTAACTGAATTCGAATCGACATTAAAATTAATCGATTGAATTCCGTCTTTTAAAATGGAGCGTTCTTCTTCATCGAAAACATCAATCTCCAACGAACAAATTGCAGTATCGTTTTTTGTGTTCTGAATATCGGTTTGAACAAGCAACGTTGCATCCTTGTAATTTTTATCCAAATTGGTAACCACGTAAAAATCGTGAATGAAAGTTTTAGGTTGGGCGTACAATTTTACATCGCGGTAAATCCCCGAGAGTCGCCACATATCTTGGTTTTCGAGGTACGAGCCATCGCAAAAACGAATTACTTCAACCGACAAATCGTTTTCACCCTTTTTTAAAAACGGGGTAATATTAAACTCAGCCGGTTCGAACCCGCCCTGATTGTAACCCACCCGTTTACCGTTTATCCAGATGTACGAACCCGATTTAACTCCTTCGAAACGCAACATTATTTCTTTGTTTTTCCAATTTTTGGGAACAGTAAATTTGCGCTTGTAACATCCGGTAGGATTATAATAACCGGGAATATTCGGCGGGTTGCTTTCAAAAGTCAGTGCTACATTTCGGAATTTAGCTTGCCCGAATCCTTCCATTTGCCAATTCGAAGGCACCTTAATTTCATCCCAGTTTTCTACATCGAAGTCAGGTTGCCAAAATCCGTCGGGAACTTGCTCCGGTGTTTCCACCCACTTAAATTTCCATTGCCCGTTCAGCAATTGAAAATTTTCGCATTTGCTTGTTTTATTTTTAAGTGCCTCTTCTTTCGAAGAAAATGGTACATGAAAAGCGTGTGGAAGATTTTGCCCTTTTTCGAAAATAGCCGGGTTTTCCCAGTCGCTTGGGAGGAATTCAACTTCTTGGGAAAAACTATGATGTGTAACTACAATGAGGAAAAGAATAAAATATAGACTTCGGTTCATGGTGTTAGTTTATCAATTCATTTCATTTCAACAAAATTAAAAGAAAAATTATAAAAGGAGTTATCCATACTTTATTGTTAACTGCATTATTTCTAAATTTATATTCAACCAAAAACGTAATCCTCTTTTTTAGGGTTTGTGATGAAATAACATGACTGGAATTGACGAAGTTAGCGTGCAAAAGAACGAGTTAAAACGTTTAGGTTATTTCATTACAATCCCTTAGTATCGGGTATAACATTATAAATGGAAAACGGAGCTAAAAACCAGTTGCTGCATTTACAAAATTGCACGTTAATACAACCTGATTAAACAACCATTAAGAAAGAATTCCCTAACAGAAATAAATTGAATTATTAGATTTGATTTTAATGATTGAATCTGATTCGAAAAATGATTTTTCGCCATTGCGAACGAAGTGAAACAATCTCAATATATTTATTATCAATGGTATAAGATTGATTCGTGCATGCCAGTAACGTACTTTCTGACTTTTTGGGGTGGACTCATGGTTTTAAAATTAAATACTATTAATTTTTTAAAGAAGGGTTAGCATCCTTTTTTTAAACAAACTTCGACTTTTGAAAGTCAAAGTCCCACATCACCCTTTATGAAATTCCTGAAAATAATTGGTGGGAGTGTAACCGGTGTGTTTTTTAAAAGTCCGGTTAAAGTTCGACAAATTATTAAACCCACTTTCGAAACAAATTTGCGAAACCGATAATTTGCCCTCAATAATTAACCTGCAGGCATAACTAATGCGCATATCATTCACAAACTCCGAAAGTGACTTGCCTGTTTTTTCTTTAAAAAACCTGCAAAAGGCTGAGGGATGAAGGTTGGCAATTTCCGCAACCTTTTCGAGTGTAATTTTATATTGATAATTTGTATTTAAGTACAGCAGTGTTTTTGTTAACCTGTTGCTGGTAAAGTCATGATTTTCATGTTTATAAAGTTCACCTGCCAATAATTTGTATTCCTTGGTTTTTGCCAGTATTTGCAACAAATCCAATAATCCAATAACCCGGTCAAACCCGTTTTTCCGGGTAATTTTAATAATTTTTTTTGAAATTTTTCTGGCAAATTCGGGAGAAAACCGTATCCCGCGGGACGACCGTTCCAATAATTCGCCTATTAAATAAAATTCAGGATAGCTTGTAATTTGTTGTTTTAAAAAATCATTTGGAAATTGGATGACAACATATTTAATTTTCAATTTACCATTGCTATTTATAAACGACTCATTGCTTCGCCAAAAATGAGGTAGGTTGCTTCCCAGCAAGGCTAAATCTCCTGCTTCAAATTGTTCGATATTGTCGGCAACGAAACTTGTGCCAAATCCTTCCAATACAAAAAGTAATTCGTATTCGCTGTGAAAATGCCATGGGTAAGTAAAATGGGACATTTCGCGCAATTTAACTTTAATTGCCGACCGTCCGGGAAAATCTATTTGTTCATGCATTACTTTCATCCTTCAATATTAGAAAAATTGCTAAGAAAGTACAAATTCTCGCAAAATAAATACTGTTAAACCATATTAAATCTGTTTAGTTTTGTAAACCAACTTTATAATTTACAAATGACTAATCAACAGTGGGACGTTCTATTAAAAACCGTTCGAGGAGAAATACCTAAAAAACCTGTTACAGGCTTCATAATCGATAGCCCTTGGATTCCAGGGTGGGCAGGAATTTCGGCATTACAATATTATAGTTCCGAAGAGCTTTGGTTCCAATCCAATAAAAAGGCAATCGAAACATTTCCCGATACTATTTTCCTTCCCGGATTCTGGTCGGAATTTGGAATGTGTTCCGAACCTTCAGCATTTGGGGCAAAACTGGTTTGGAACGAATACAATTTACCTCACGCCGCGAGAATTATTAATGACATTTCGGAGGCTGGAAACATTAAAGTTCCCAATCCAAAAACCGACGGGCTTTTACCTTTTATTATTCAACGCCTGCTAAATTATCAGAAACCCATGCAGGCTTTGGGGCACGAAATTAAATTTGCTATTGCACGCGGCCCATTGAATGTTGCATCGTTTTTAATGGGAACTACTGAATTGATGATGGGTTTTATGATGGATCCGGAAAACAGCCATAAATTATTGGAAACAATTACACAGTTTATCATCAACTGGATTCAACGGCAAAAAGAGGTGTTCCCCAGTATCGAAGGTATTTTGATTTTAGACGATATTGTTGGCTTTATTGGCGACGATGAATGTAAAGAATATGCCGTTCCGTATATTAAAAGGATTTTTAAAGCATTTGATTCAAAATTGAATTTCTTCCACAACGATGCACAAGGATTAATTTCAACACCGTACTTAAAAGAAATAGGCGTTGACTTGTACAATTTTAGTTTTGAACATTCGATGAAAGAAATTCGAGAGTTGGCCGGTCCGGAAATTGCATTAATTGGCAACCTGCCCCCAAGAGATATTTTAGCACAGGGCACACCAGTACAAGTGCGGGAAGAAACACGTAAAATGGTGCAGGATTTTGGCGACAATAACCGTGTGATTTGGTCGTGTGGAGGAGGAATGCCACAGGATGTAACCACCGGGAACATAAATACGTTTATAGAAACAATTGATGAGGAAGTTTCCAAGTTATAAACTATTTATAGATTAAAAGTATAAGAGATTTTATGACAAAAATATTATTGAAATAACTTAAATAAATAACTTCATAAAAATGAAAATTCAAATATTACTTTTTGCTTTTTTCCTTGCTCAAAGCCTTTTTGCACAAGAGTTGGCAAAGTTCAACATTCAAATTGAAGAAGAAAGGATTGATTCGCCGGTTTCCGTTTTTTTAGATGGAATAAACTACAACACCGACAAAGGAAATTTGGTCCTTTATGAAATAACGGATAGCGGTGAAAAAGCAATTCCCAGCCAGATTGAAACAGGCCACTCGGCATTGCTGTGGTTTATTTTAAATGGAGTTTCAGAAAAAAATTCAGTTCGAAAATTTGTTTTGAAATCGGAAGATAAAGTAGTGGGCACACCATCGAAAGTAAGTTTGGAAACCGATAGTAAAGATTTGCACTTACTGGTAAATAACAAACCCGTGTTAAATTACAGGTTTGCCATCACTTACCCGCCCGACGGTGTGGATCCTCTTTTTAAACGATCGGGATTTATCCATCCACTTTGGTCGCCGGAAGGCGAGGTTTTGTCACGTATCCAACCGCCGGACCATCCACATCATTACGGAATTTGGGGGCCTTGGACACACACGCATATCGACGACCGCGCTGTGGACTTTTGGAATTTACTGCTTGGAGAAGGTACTGTAAAATTTGCTGGATTTCTGTCGGAAACCGAAGGAGCAATATTTAGTGGATTCGAAGCTTTGCAACAACACATTGACTTTGGGGCAAAAGGTGAAGATCAAATTGCATTAAACGAAATTCTGGATGTGCGAGCCTGGAATGTGGGTGAAAAAGTTTGGGTAATCGACTACACCACTACCATAAACAGTCCGCTTAAAAATGGGATATTGCTCGATGCTTACCGTTATGGCGGTGGAATTGGGTTCCGTGCCACCGAAAAATGGAAAAAAGACAACTGTACAGTTTTAACTTCCGACAATAAAACACGCATTGATGCCGATGGTTCTTTTGCCCGCTGGTGTATGGTAGAAGGCGAATCGGCTGTTAAAGAAGGCCGTTCGGGAATACTTTTTTTAAGTCACCCCTCTAATCGGATGCACCCCGAACCCATGAGGGTTTGGCCACTCGATGCAAATGCAGGACGTGGCGACATGTATTTCGAGTTTGTTCCAATCCGCCACAACCAATGGAAACTGGAGCCCAAACAAAATTATACATTAAAATACCGAATGATTGTTTTTGATGGCCCGTTAGATGCAAAAACAGCTGAAATGTACTGGAACAGTTTTGCATTTAATCCAAAGGTTATATTTGAAAAATAGAGAAGAAAATGTAAGCCACAGATTCGCAGATTGAAATTATGAAATATTCAGAGAAAGAATATCCATTACAAAAAGAGAGCTATCAAATTATAGGTATTTGTATGGAGGTTCATCGTGTTTTGGGAAGGGGATTTTTAGAAATAGTTTATAAAAATACAATAGAATATGAATTTAAAAAGAGAAATATTTTTTATGAACGTGAAAAAAAATACGAAGTCGAATACAAAGAAATAATTCTTCCTCATTATTTTTTTGCTGATTTTGTAGTTTTTGATAAAATTATTTTAGAAGTAAAAGCACAGCAAGGAATCGTTGACAAACATTATAAATGGGTAATAAATTACCTTGCAATATCAAAATGTTCTTTAGGTTTAATTGTGAATTTTGGTGAGGAATCTTTAATTACAAAAAGATTGGTTTTATAATCTGCGAATCAGTGGCAGTTGTATATCTGCAAAAAGAAGCCACAGATTCACTGATGAAGTATTTAGGGAAAGAATATCGAAAAAAAAGTTTTATAATCTGTGAATCAGTGGCCGTTGTCTTTACAAAAGATTAGCCATAGATTTACTAAATTGAAATATAAAAATAAAAACAAATGAAAAAATTAATCAGTTTATTGTTAATCGTTCTGACCACAATTTCGTTTGCCGAAGCAAAAAAGGTAAATGTAAAAGGGAAACAGATTTTAATTTACACCAAAAACGGAAAAGGTTACGTACACGAAAACATTGCGTCAAGCGTAAAAGCACTTCAGGAAATTTGTGCAAAAGAGGGGATAAAAACGGATGTTTCTGACGATCCGGCTGTTTTTACTCCCGAGAACTTAAAGAAGTATGATGCGCTGTTTTTCTCGAACAGCAACAACGAAGGTTTCGATACCGAAGCACAGAAAAAAGCATTTCAGGATTTTTGCCGCAGTGGAAAAGGTTTTGCAGCATTGCACTCGGCAAACGCAACCGAAAGAGAGTGGCCGTGGTATTGGCAATTGGTGGGTGGTAAATTTATCCGGCATGCCCCACATCAGAAATTCGATGTGATTGTAGTCGATTCAAATAACCCATCAACTAAACCGTTGCCAGCGCGGTGGACAGTTAACGACGAGTGTTATTATTCTTACCAGTTAAATCCGGATATCCACATTTTATTGGCTGCCGACATGACTACTGTTAAAGATAAAGGGAAAGCCGAATATCCGGGTGACACATTTTATCAGAGTTTCCCACTTTGCTGGTGCCACAAATTTGAAGGAGGACGACAGTGGTATTCCGCCCTGGGACACGATTCTGGATTTTATAAGGATAAAACTTTCAGGGCACATTTAAGAGGTGGGATACTTTGGATTCTTGGAGTTGATTAAAAAAGCTCGACAAAAAGCTCGACAAACAGGTCTTAAAAACAATAAAAATGAATAACTTTTATCCTTTTGTTTTCGATATTTTAGCTTAAAGAAGCAAGATTTCCAGAACTATATAAGTTCTCATTCAAATTGATGAATATGTTAATTTAATTTCGGGATAAAATCAAATAATATGAAAGGCCTAAAAGTAATTTTACCGTGCATTACAAATCTTAAATTTCGCGCTTCCAACTCCGTGCTTCCAACCTCATTCCCAGAAATATAAATACATAAACCATTATCACAATAAACTAAAGTATTACAACATGAAACGAAGAAATTTCTTAAAAAATGCAGCAGCTTCAACTGCTGGAGCAATGATTCTCCCAACGATTGTGCCCTCCTCGGTTTTTGGCGCAAGTGCACCAAGTAACAAAATCAATATCGGTCAAATAGGATGTGGGCGAATCGCCACATCGCATGATATGGCTGAATTGTTGAAGTACGACCAGGCCCGTTACATTGCGGTTTGCGACCTCGACAGCAACCGCATGGCATTAGGGAAAAAACTGGTCGAAAAAACCTACAACAAAAAATTTGGCAGCGACAACGCAGTTGACGTAAAAATGTACGATGACTACAAAGAGATGCTCCTGAACAAAGACATTGATGCAGTTGCCATAAGTACGCCCGACCATTGGCACTCGCAGCCTGCAATGGAAGCAGCTTTGGCCGGCAAAGACATTTACCTTCAAAAACCCACTTCATTAACAATTACCGAAGGAAGGTTGTTAAGTGATATTGTCCACAAACAAGGTTCTATTCTACAAATGGGCACACAGCAACGTTCTTCCGCACAATTCAGGCGCGCGGCCGAGTTGGTTCGTAACGGCAGAATCGGTAAAGTCCATACCGTAAAAATTGGTTTACCCGGCGATCCGGCTGGTCCCGATTTCCCAGAAACGCCCGTTCCAAAAGGTTTTAACTACAACATGTGGCTGGGTTCTACACCCGAAGTTCCCTATATAGAAGAGGGCGTACATCCCCAAAAAGGATACGGCCGTCCGGGCTGGTTGCGCCGCGAACAGTTTGGTGCAGGAATGATTACAGGGTGGGGACAACATCATTACGATTCGGCTGCCTGGGGAATGGATACCGAATTCACAGGTCCCATTTCAGTACAAGCAGTTGCTGAATTTCCCAAATCGGGGCTGTGGAATGTACATGGCGACTTTATGGTGAAACATGAATATGCCAATGGAATTACGGTTTATACAAGTGGTGGTTTTCCTAATGGAATACGTTACGAGGGCGACAAGGGATGGGTTTTTGTAACCCGCGGCGCATATCGTGCAACTCCAAGCGATCCCATTCCGGCAGGTTCAACAAAAGCGTTGGATGCCAGCAGCGAAGAAATCCTGAAATCGGTAATTGGTAAAGACGAAATAAATTTATACCGGAGCAACGAACAACACGGAAACTGGTTAGATTGTATTAAATCGCGCAAACAACCTATTTCGCCTATTGAAATTGGGCACCGCGCTTGTTCAGTTTGTTTAATCAGCCACATTGCAATGCATGTACCGGGAGTATTAAACTGGGATCCAAAAGCAGAACGGTTCTTAAATAATGATGTGGCAAACTCAATGTTGAGCCGTCCGCAGCGTTATCCGTATGGAACTGATTATGTGAAAAGATAAATTTGGTAAGAAACATTTTTTTTAAGAATATATGTGCTTTTTACAATAAGTTGCTGAATAAAGGATAATGTTTAATACGATATCATTTGAGCTAATAAAGTATTGTCAATTGCAAAAAGCATACTGGCTTTTGAAATTTTAATACTTTACTTTTGAATTACTTTGAAAGCAATTTGAGACATACAAAAAATTAATTGAAGTATTTTATGGATAAAAAGTAAAATTAACAATTGTAATAATAAAAAAGGAGAAATGCTCCAACATTTCCCCTTTAGAATTTTGTTTAATCAAACATGTATATTGAACTAAACTTTTCAAAAATATGAAAAATAACTTCTTCACAGGTTAAAAATCAATCGATCAAGGCTTTTTAACAATCTTTAATAACTAAAATATAATTAAAGCCTTTTGTTACAGGAGAATATCTTTTTTAATCATTTATCTATTTAATTTTAAATTTTATGCAAAAACTACTATTACTTTTAATGGTGCTCATTGTAACTTTTAGTAGTGCAATGGCGCAAAAAACGGTTACAGGAACTGTAACTGCTGATGATGGTTCACCGCTACCCGGTGTAACTATTGTTGTAAAGGGGACCACAAATGGTACGGTTACCAACATTGATGGTATCTTCACTATTACTGTCCCGGATGCTGCAAAAACGCTTGTATTTTCATTTATTGGAATGAAAACACAGGATGTGGAAATTGGTAATCAATCCACAATTAAGGTTAGTATGGAGCCTGATGTAATCGGTCTTGAAGAAGTTGTGGCCATTGGTTATGGTACAGTCAAGAAAAAAGACTTAACAGGTTCGGTAACCCAGATTAATGCAGAAAAACTGGAAACAGAATCGACTGCAAACATGACCGACCTTTTAAGGGGTAATGTTCCAGGATTGAACGTAAACTTCAGTAGCAGTGCAAAAGGATTAAGCAGTGCCAGCGACCTGCAAATCAGGGGAGAAACTTCCGTAAGGTCTAGTGCTAGTGCACAAAGATCTGCAAACGCTCCGTTAATTGTATTAGATGGAATGATTTACTATGGCGATCTATCCGACATTAACCCGAATGACATTCAAGCATTCGACATTTTAAAAGATGCATCATCGGCAGCAATTTACGGTTCGAGGGCTTCAAACGGGGTAATTATTATTACAACCAAAAAAGGTAAAAAAGGAAAACCAGTAATCAATTTAAGTGCGAGCGTTGGTGCGGCAACAATAGCCACTTCTGCTTTGGATTGGATGAGCGGTCCCGAATTTATCGATTGGAGGATTGCAGGTTTTGAGGCCAACGAAAGGCACCAGGTTAATAAACCGGGGTATTACGATAGTTCCAATAATCTAGCTTCGGGTGTATCGCTTGATTCATGGAAAAATTACGATGGTTCTGGTGCTTCCAGTGACTTGGATCAAATATGGTTACAACGACTTGGCTTTTCTCCTTTGGAAATTACCAATTATAAAAATGGATATTCCGAAGACTGGAAAAATATAATGTACCAAACAGGGCTAAGACAAGACTATAGTTTAAGTTTAAGTGGAAGTTCAGATGAAATATCTTATTACTGGTCGTTGGGTTACACCAACAACGAAGGTATCGTTCACAACGAACAATTCAAAACCATTCGTTCGCGCATCAATCTGGAAGCCAACGTAACCGATTGGTTTAAAATGGGTACAAATACCCAATTTTCAGTTCGCGATGAAAGCCCTGTTACTTCAAGAACTTCATGGGGTTCTGTTACACCCTATTCGCAAATGTATGAACCGGCAGAAGATGGTGTTGGGCCGAAAGGAAACGGATGGTCGGATATTCTTGAATATGCTCCGAGTGGTAATATTTCCGCTTCACGGAATCCATGGTTAAACCTTGCCTATGAAGATCGGGTCCTGGCATATAATTCGTTAAACAGCAAAATATATTCGACCATAACATTGCCCTACGGATTCTCATTTACTTCGGAATATATTATCCGGTTTACTTGGGACAGGTATTATTTAAGCCAATCTTCAGAGCATCCCGATTGGGGCAAACAAGGTGGTATTGCAAGAAGGCGAAACACACATCGTTTCGAGTGGCAGCTAAACAACATCTTAAAATGGAATAAAATCTACGGGGACCATTCATTCGATTTTACATTTGTACAAAATGCTGAAAAAAATCAATACTGGCGCGATTATATGGTAAGAAGGCAGTTTCAGCCGAATGATGTTTTAGGATATCACAGGATGCAGGCTGCTACTGAAGATATTGAGATTTCGAGTAATGACACTTATGCTACGGCTGATGCATTGTTGGCTCGTATAAACTATATTTATAAAGGGAAATACGCTTTAACCGGTTCATTCCGCCGCGATGGTTATTCAGCTTTTGGGCAAGCCAATCCAAGGGCGAACTTTGGCTCAGCAGCTATTGCATGGACAACAAGTGAAGAGGATTTCTTTAATGTTGAATGGATGGACATGTTAAAAATAAGGCTCTCGTATGGTGACAACGGAAACCGTGGCGTAGGTACTTACGATGCACTTGCCAACTTAAGTACGGGTAAATATGTTTTACAAACCGGTGGAACTGCAGGTTATGTATCTCAGCTTTACACCAGCCGTATGGCGAATCCAGCTTTAAAATGGGAAAGAACCAGTGCCTATAACCTTGGCGCCGATTTCTCAACATTCAATGGTAGATTAAGAGGTAATGTTGAGGCATATATAATGAAAACTACAGATTTACTTATTCCTCGAAAATTGCCTGAGATTACAGGTTTCAGCAGTGTGTTTTCAAATCTTGGACAAATTGATAACCGTGGGTTTGAAGTTGCTTTAAACTCAATAAATGTAAAAAAGAACGACTTTACCTGGACGACCGGTTTTTCTCTCTCTCATAACCGAAATGAAGTAGTTCATCTTTATGGTGATTTGGATGAAAATGGGGTTGAACTGGACGACCAGTCAAATGGATGGTTTATCGGACATGCCTTGGATCAAATCTGGAATTATAAAACACTAGGAGTTTGGCAGGAGAGCGAAGCTGATGAGGCTGCAAGTTACTCCCGTTCTCCCGGCGATTACAAAATTCAGGATACCGATGGCGATGGCTATTACACAAACGACGATAAAGTATTTCAGGGATATGCTAAACCACAATACCGGGTAACTTTCCGTAACGATTTCCACTATAAAAACTGGGATGCTGCTATAAAAATGTATTCCTATTTAGGATTTTATACGGCAAATAACCACTTACGCAACA